>ERZ827104.5-NODE-5-length-311542-cov-13.651385_pt1 | contig 311542 bp, 284 predicted proteins | sample MGYA00519781_ERZ827104 | MGnify/ENA primary metagenome ERZ827104 (study PRJEB31778, sample SAMEA3449257) | human gut metagenome | biome: human gut; feature: human-associated habitat; material: faeces | place: United Kingdom | collected 2010/2012 ...
CGATGGTACCGATGTTTACATGCGGTTTGGTTCTTTCATAATGTGCTTTTGCCATATCTTCTCTCCTTCAATAAAAAAAGATTTTTCGCTTTTCCTATTATACATATAAAAACGACAGGAAACAAGGAAGCGCCGAAAGGTATCCTTATTCCCATAAAGATTCCCCAAGAAATGTTTCTTTTTAAACAAAACTCCCTTAAAATACGTCATAAAAAGCAAATAAAAAATCCCCTGACACAGAGGATCTTCTACGCTGGTGGCGGCTCAGAGATTTGAACTCCGGACACAGCGGGTATGAACCGCTTGCTCTAGCCAACTGAGCTAAGCCGCCATGGAGCTGATAACCAGGATTGAACTGGTGACCTTATCCTTACCAAGGATACGCTCTACCGACTGAGCTATATCAGCAATCTATATGAATGAAGATAATAAACATGGTTGCGGGGGCAGGACTTGAACCTGCGGCCTTCGGGTTATGAGCCCGACGAGCTACCAACTGCTCCACCCCGCGTCATTGGTGGGCGGAATAGGATTCGAACCTATGAAGGCAAAGCCGGCAGATTTACAGTCTGCTCCCTTTAACCACTCGGGAATCCGCCCACATGGAGCTGGCAATAGGACTCGAACCTACGACCTGCTGATTACAAATCAGCTGCTCTACCAACTGAGCTACGCCAGCACATCAGTGACAAGAGTTATTATACATACAGGCCACCTTATTGTCAAGAGTTTTCACGGGTCGTTCCTATCGCTTACGCCTACTGATTATAGCACCAACCGCCGCTGCTGTCCACCATTTCCACAGCCGTGGCAGTCAGGCATTCCCTTTTCAAAATGAAATACTCTTTACTCCGTTTCTTCTTTGCGGCTCACCAGTTCCGTCGGCCCGCTGACATCACGGTTCAATACTTTCTTCGCACCTTTTAAGAACTTCGGACGCGCAATCAAAACGATGCGGCCGCAGCCACGGCATTTGACACGCATATCGCTGCCCAGCTGAAGGACCTCCCATTCGGAAGAACCGCAGGGATGCTGCTTTTTCATCTGTACGACATCCCCGATGCGGAATTGGATAAATTTCATCATGTCACCCTATTTCTTCGGTACAAATAATAATCGGATCGGAAAATAGCAAGCACCCGGCGGGATAAACCGGATATATAGATCTTTCCCCGCTTCCCAAGTTCCCAGTTTCTCATAATCGTAAATGGTATCATGGCCGAACCAGCGGGTTCCATAGCGTTCCGTACGGTATATCCGGAGCAGCCTGCGGTCCTGCCCGATTTCCAGTGTCCCTTCAAAAACACCTCCGTTCGGGTTCAGATAAAGATCATACTTCCCCGTCCCTTTGCTGTGGATTGTCAAATGGCAGGTAATACCGTAGTTCCCCGTATTTTCCCGCCCGATGAAATTAAGTTCGTCCCTTCCTTCCTGAAAAAATGCTGTGCTTTCGGCAGAACCCAATTCAATTTTTCCTGCGCTTTTTTCCGCGTCCCACACGCCGCTTTCAAAATAAACGTGCATGGGAAATGTTCCCCGCATTTCATGGGAGTCCGGAGGAAGGTACCTTGCCTTTTCCAGATGCTTTTCCACACTGCCTTCATAAGGAAGAATAGCCGCGCCGAATCGGACGGGCGACGATGTTTCCACTTCCACGATACCGCTGACCAAATCATCTTGCCGGATTCCTTTTGCGTTATCTTCAAAAAGAATAGTCCGCTTTCCTTTCTCCAGCATAACGTTTCGCGGCTGCTGCTGCTTAGCCGTCACTTCTCTGAAAGAAAGCGTCTTTCCCGTAGGCACGTAGCTGCGGCTCGGTTCTCCCCGGAGCGTACGGACGACTTTGATCTCTTCTCCTTTATCGCTCATGCCATAAACCGCAAGACGCGCCGGTTTCCCCGTCTCATTTACATGATAATAGTAAATCCGGCCTTTCCCTTTCAACACGGTACCTTCCGCAAGGATCCCGTAGTTTCGGGCATATTCAGGGCTGTCTGATAAGATCAGCGTATCTTCCGCTTTTATCTTTTCCAAAGGGATTTCTTCATAGGAAATATCCAGAGGTGACGCCCCTGCCGCAGTAACCGCTCCGCAAGCGGCGGCCGCCATAGCGGCAATCCATGTTTTTATGTTCATTACTTTCTGCCTTTTGCCTTTCCTGCCAATGTTTCCGCCATGGAGGCTATTTTACGGAACCGATGGGCCAGTCCCGACTTGGTGATGCCGCATAGATCCGCCAATTCCGCCATGGAAGCGTCCGGATTTTTCATGCGTGCTTCGCAGGCGGCGCGAATAGACGGTGACAATTCGGATAATCGTTTATACTGCAATAATTTTTCCACATCCCGCATTTGGCGGACAGCAGCGTCCACTGATTTCTGCAGATTTGCCGTTTCACAATTTACCTGGCGGTTGACACGATTCCGCATATCTTTCACCACGCGGACACTTTCAAAATCCATATAACTGTTTGCCGCGCCGACAATCTGCAAGAAAGAGCTCACATCATCACCGCCTTTGATATAGACGATGTAATCATTTTTTCGATCGGTCATACGGGCATTCAATTTGAAGGAACGCATCACGGCAATGAGTTCTCCGGCAAATCGCAACGACTGTGTCACCAATTCCAGGTGGTAATCACCTTGCGGCCGGCTCACCGTTCCACCGCCAAGAAAAGCGCCCGCCAGATAAGACCGCCGTTCTTCGGCAGACACCAGCCGGCCCGCATCACGGATATCCATGAGCGGATCCAATCCCATTTCCCCAAGGAACCGCAAACTGTCCGCTGACGGCCGGACAGTCAAAGTATACACATTTTTCTTGCGCAGCTTCCGTCCCTGCCGAACCATAGCTGACGGCATAAGATTGAAATCTTTTTTCAGGCAGACGAGGACACGGCGGGCAACGGCGCTGTTCCCCGTAGAAAATTCCACGCCCTTTTTCCCCTGCGCTCCCGTAACAATTGCGCCGCCCATACGAAGAAGTGCCAGCAGTTCCCCGCTTCTGCTTTCTTTATCGGGACGGACAACACGGGCAAGCTCATTCTTCACCTGCTCCGTAAATGACATTACTTCGCCCTCCCCAGATACCCCGACAATACTTCAGGTGCAATATTGGTTTTCAGAAGTCCGGAAATACGGATGATTTCATTGCAAAGCGTATCCGTATCATGAACAGCGCCTTTTTCAACGCCGAGCAAATCCTCTTCAATAAGGATTATCCCCATACGCTGGATTTTCTTCCGATCTATTTCCACCGGATGCGCCTGTACTTTTTCATAACGTTTCAGTACATCTTTCTTCGGCACACCGTTGTTGACAAGAACATAGTCAATGACCCCTTTCCCCACATGATCGACAAGGGCTTTTAAATGGTCACTGACGGTATAACCGAGGGTCTCGCCCGGCTGGGTCATCACGTTGCAGATATACATGCACGGCGCGGAACTTTCCTTGATCGCCGTAAGAATCTCAGGTACAAGAAGGTCGGGAAGCACGCTGGTATACAAGCTGCCCGGGCCCAAGGTAATCAGGTCGGCATTGCGGATTGCTTCCAACGCATCGCCTACAGCAATGGGAGCCGACGGAACGGTATCCACATGGATGATTTTTACTTTGCCGCCTTTTTTTTCGACATAAGCAGCAATTTCCGATTCCCCCTCAATCGTACTGCCGTCGGACATTTTCGCGCAGAGGCGGATTTTCTGCGCCGTTGCCGGCATGACCTGTCCGCGGATATTTAAAACGGTGCTGGCCGTTTCCAAAGCATTCTGCACATTTCCGAATTCCTTCATGAGCGCCGCCAGGAATAAATTTCCCAGACTGTGGCCCGCCAGTTCTCCTTCCCCGCCAAAACGATATTGGAAGAGCTGTTCCAGTACCGTTTCTTTATCTGCCAAAGCCACCAGACAATTGCGTAAATCCCCGGGCGCGACAATATTCATCTCTTCACGAAGCCGGCCGGAAGAGCCGCCGTCATCCGCCACCGTAACAATAGCGGAAATATTGGAAGTCTTTGTTTTCAATCCGCGGAGAAGCATGGACAATCCGTGTCCTCCTCCGATAGCCACGACTTTCAGCCCGCGGGACAATTCCCATTTCGACACGATATGGCGGGACACGCTTTCCTGATCCGGTGCCACAAGGCTGAAGAAACGTTTCACCAGCCTGCGGATCGCCCACAACATGAAAAACAGGCCGATGAACACGAAAAAGATCCCTGCCGCAGCAAGAAATGTATAGCTGTAAGTCCCTGTTAGAACGAACAGAAGACGAAGTATTTCCTCCTCAATCCGACCAAAGACCTGGTAGTTCATAACGAGAGCAGCACCGAATGCCAACAGCATAAGGCCGAAGGAAAAGAGCAGCATCCATCTTTTTATATTTAACCCTGGATAAAGCCACTGCAGGAGCAGTTTCATTTGTTTTCCTCCTACTTATCATCTGCATCGCGAACAATGCGGTTCCTGTGCAAATCACGGTGTTCCACGTTCACATGGGCATGCTTTTCTTTCAGGTGGGCTCCCAGTTTTTCTGTCACGAAAACGGAACGGTGCATACCGCCGGTACAGCCGATAGCAATGGTAAACTGCGTTTTTCCCCGGTCCCTGAACTGATCCACTATGAATCCCATGAAATTAAAAAGTTTTCTTTTGAATTCTTTGGTAACCGGTGATTTTTCAATATATGCCGCCACTTCCGGCACGCGCCCCGTCCAGTGCTTGTATTCTTCCACATAGAAAGGGTTCGGCAGGAAACGAACATCAATAACCATATCGGCATCAATAGGAATACCGTATTTGAAGCCGAAGGAAAATACAGTAATCTGCATGTCCCGTTTCTTATCCACCGCGCCGAAACGGCTCCCCATGTATTCCTGCAGATCAGCCGGTTTCATAGCGGTAGTGTCGATAATGACATCCGCCTGTGCGCGGACACCGGCAAGAATTTTTCGTTCCGCCTCTATGCCTTCCTGAATGCGCATCGTTTTGGCCAAAGGGTGCTGCCGACGGGTTTCCATATACCGCCGCACAAGAGCTTCGTCCGATGCTTCCAAGAAAACCACTTCATGGGGAATCCCCCGTTTATTCAATTCGTCCAGCGCCTGGGGAAGCGCGTCAAAAAAAGAACCGCCCCGGATATCGGAAACCACCGCCACATGGCGGGTATTGGACGTACTCTTCCAGCAAAGGTCCGCAAAACGGGCAATCAGGACCGGCGGCAGGTTATCCACACAGTAATACCCCATATCTTCCAGCTTCTGCATGAAATTCGTTTTCCCCGCACCGCTCATGCCCGTGATAATCACAAAACGAAACCGTTCCATTACTTATACCTCCAATACATATTTCTCTATGGCTTTTGCCACACCATCCTCATTATTCGACGCCGTGATGAAATGAGCCGCCGCTTTTGCCGATTCCGCCGCATTTTCAACGGCAAAAGACCAATCAGTCAGATTAAACATGGAAATATCGTTATGCCCGTTCCCAAAAGTCATCAAACCTGACAAAGGAATCCCCCAGCGGTCACAAAGCTCGGCGAGCGCCGCCCCCTTGGACATGCCTTTCCTGTTCATTTCAAAAAACTCCGGCTTCGATTTCACCTGGTTCGTGGCATAGCTGAACTTTTCAGAAAGTACCCGCTCCACCTCTGCCATAACCTGCGGGTCTCTGTCAAATATCAGGAGCTTCGTCGGTTCTTTGGCAAGCGTCCAGAAATCCTCTCCCAGAACATGGGCGGAAACGCCGCACTGCTTTTCATAACTCTCCGTACGCTCATCGCGGAAAGGCACGTACACTTCATCATCAATATAGGCATGCATGTACCATCCCCGTTCATGGGCCGTATCTATAATGCCCTGTGCCGTTTCCATATCCATTGTCACATCGCGGAGCACTCTGCCGCTTTCGCAAAGCCCCACAAACGCACCCGTATAACAGATCAGCGGCACATCTCCAAGACCGATGGCTTGCCCCCATGGGCGGGCGGCCTGAAACATACGGCCTGTGGCAATGACGATGCGGATATTTCTTTCCATCACTTTCCGAAGAATATCTTTCGTATAATCGGAAAGTGAAATATCATCGTGAAGAAGCGTGTCGTCCAAATCGATCGCTATCATTTTTACCGGTGCCATTCATTCCTCCCTTTGAGCGTCCTTTATTTCCGCTTCAAGGCTTTTCCAATTTGTTTGTACCCTATTATAGCATAAAAAGAAACACCCGAATCCGTGTGAAGCGGATACAAAGTGCTTCTTCCGTTCTATATTTCATACCTTACCGAAACAAGAATCAATCCTTGGGGCGGCGCAGTGAATCCTGCTTTCTCCCTGTTCCTTGATTCCAGCACCGCAGGGATGCTCTCCGCTTTCCGTTTCCCTTCGCCCACTTCCACAAGCGTTCCCACTAAAATGCGCACCATGCCTTGGAGAAAACCGTCTCCGGTAAAATCGATCTGCAGTTCTCCCTTTATTTCTTTCATTTCAATTTTAGAAATACAGCGGACCGCAGATTTTTTCATTTTCTTATTCCCGCAGAAGGAAGTAAAATCATAAGTTCCGATTAAAAATGCTGCTGCTTTCTTCATTGCTTCCACATCAAGAGGCTTTCCATACTGCCACACGAAGCGTCGTTCAAACACATTTTTCTCCGTCGACGTGCGTATCCGGTAACGGTATGTTTTCTCCAAGGCACCAAAACGGCTGTGGAATCGTTCCTCCGCCGTCTCCATATGCTTCAAAGCAATATCGTCAGGCAAATACCCATTCAAAGCCGTTTCCAATTCTTCCGCTTTCCATCTCCCTTTCAGATGGAAATTCACTGCCTGTCCCAGCGAATGAACCCCGGCGTCTGTCCGTCCCGCGCCGATGACTTGCACCTCTTCCCCCGTTATTTTCCGAAGATTTTTCTCCAATTTCCCCTGAATCGTTTCTTCCGTACGCTTTTGCTTTTGCCAGCCTTCGTAGCGGGTACCGTCATACTGTACGATGCAGCGATAGTTCATAGAACCTCCTTATAGCTTCCGTTATTCCCATTGTACGCAGAGCCTGCAGCAGCGTCAAACAAAACTATATTTACTGCAACTCCATATGATATAATATTAACAGTTTTAAACTACTTTTTTATATTTTGAAAGTGAGTGAACCTGATGAAAAAATTATTGACAGCCCTTGGTGTGGCAGCAGTCATCGCAACCATGACCATGCCGGTTTCCGCTGAAAAACTGTGGAAGTACAGCGAAACCGTTACCATTGACCTTGCTGAAGCACGGTACAAGCCGACCACCGATGGCCACGACATACTGGAATTCGTTGCGGTAGAACAGCTTCCTGACGGCACCTGCACTTATACTTATGTCTATGACAGAACCGCCGGAACCATCCAGGTGAAAGAAATGGAAAAGACCACAAAGAAACTCCATTATAAGAGCAACTTCTCCGCGACCTCCGTCAACTCCACCAATCCCGTTATCCGTGAACGCGCACAGATGGCAGAAGCGGTCTACCAGAAAAAAGTACATAAGAAGTAAGCCATGGACGCCGTTTATGAAGAAATAAACCGCGACCTGCTCCACTTCATTGCCAAAGCACCGTCTGTTTTTCATGCTGTAAACAGCATCCGGACGGCGCTTTCTTATGCAGGTTTTACGGAAATACGGGAAGAAGACCCGTGGCAGATTGAAAGAGGCGGGAAATATGTCGTCACGAGAAACGGCTCCGCCCTCATGGCATTTACCATCCCTGAAGACGGCGGTCATGCGTTCCGAATAACGGCAAGCCATGGCGACTCTCCCTCTTTTAAAATCAAAGAAAATCCCGAACTCCGCGACGCTGCGTATGTCCGGCTGAACGTGGAAGGCTACGGCGGCATGATCATGTCCACATGGCTCGACCGCCCCCTGTCGGCAGCAGGCCGTATCATCGTTTCGGAAAATGGAAAACTCGTTTCCAAACTGGTCAATCTCGATCGGACGACACTCGTCATTCCCTCCGTCGCCATCCATATGGACCGTACTGCAAACGGCGGGCACGCCTGGAATATACAGCAGGATCTCCTTCCTCTTTACGGGACGGCGGACGATTCTCTGTCCTTTATAGATGCCGTTGCCGCCGCGGCACAGGTTGCGCCGGAAAATATTTTAGGCCATGACCTGTACCTTTATTCCCGTATAGAGGGAACCCTGTGGGGAGAGCGGCATGAATTTATTTCTTCCGCCAGGCTGGATGACCTTCAATGCGCTTTCGCCGCGTTCCGTGGATTCACCGCAGGAAAAAAGGAAAAGCATATCTGTGTTTACGCTCTTTTCGATAATGAAGAAGTCGGCAGCGCCACAAATCAGGGCGCCGGTGCCACCTTCCTCAAGAATACACTGACAAGGATCTCCCGTTCTTTGGGTTACAGCTATGACGAAACACAAGCCATGATTGCCCGAAGCTTCATGATTTCCGCCGACAACGGCCACGCGCTCCATCCGAATCATGGAGAATATGCCGATCCCGTAAACGCGCCGCGCCTGAATGAAGGCATCGTCATTAAATTCAATGCCCAGCAGAAATACGCCACTGACGGATTCTCCGCCGCCTTCTTCCGCGACCTTTGCCGCCGCGCAAAAGTGCCGACACAGACCTTTACGAACAGGAGCGATATCCCCGGCGGTTCCACACTGGGAAATATTTCCAACACCAAGGTTTCCATGCCTACGGTGGACATCGGACTTCCCCAGCTCGCCATGCACTCCTCTTATGAAACAGCAGGCACAAAAGATACCGCTTACCTGGTCATGGCATGCACCGCATTTTTTGAATAAGCTGTATTATTTGTTTACAGTCAATAAAAACAGACACCGCGATGAAATTGTATTTCCGCAGTGTCTGTTTTTATTGACTACGCTTCCGCTTCATCCAGTTCCTTCACATAAGGTTTTATGTCAATCAGGCTGCTTCCGTCAATGGCATCCAGCCCGATTACAAAAAGCCTGTTCTTTTCCTGCCTTACCAGTTTGACCACGCATAAATTGATGGGATTCGGCCGGTGCGGTGAACGGCTGGCAAATACACCGTAAGGTTCCTTTGCCCAGGGCGGCACTGTTTGCAGGGCCGTGCGGTCAGCTTCGTGGGCAAAATATAAAACCATATAATATTTCCCTTCATCCGCATGAAGCAGTGCCGCTTCATAAGCCGGAAAGATCTCAATCTCACAAAATTTATCAGAAAGCTTTCCCTGCCGCGGCGCTTCTTTTACTGTTTTGTAAGGACTGTGTATTTTCCCTATTTCTTTTAATTCCATTCTTCCTCCTTAAGGCAAATAGAAATCATTCGTACCTATTAGCTTTAGACTATCATTTATTTATAATAATCTCAATGTGTATTATTTTACCCGATCTTTTCATACGGCATCAAAACAGGATTGTAATACCTTCAAATTTCAGTTACCGGATTTTTATCTTTAAACTTGAGACAAACTGTGATAATATAGCCGATAAGAAACAAATTGTTTGAGAAATATTTCACAGGAGCTTTTATGGACAGACGACAGCAAAAAACGCGAACTGCTATCTTTGACGCGTTCAGCGAACTTTTATCGGAAGAATCTTATTCACGCATTACCATACAAACCATCATCGACCGCGCAAATATCGGACGGAGCACTTTTTATTCCCACTTCCAGACAAAAGACGACCTTTTGAATGCCATGTGCACGGAACTCTTCCGGCATATCATCGACGGCGTCATGAATCATGACCTCCCTGCAGACCATCACAATGCTCCCGGTGTGCCGGATCCGGTTTTCTGCCACATCCTCCAGCATATCAAGAGCAACTCTTACCATATCAAAGATCTGCTTATTTCCGAAAGCAGCGATATTTTCCTTAAATATTTCAGGGACAGCCTGCGCAGCCTCATCAGTATATATATTCTCCAGTCTTCAGATCATCAGAAAAAGGATATTCCCGATGAATTTCTTCTGAACCATATTACAGGCAGTTTTGTGGAAATGGTCCAGTGGTGGGTAAAGAACCGTATGAAGCAGACGCCGGAGGAATTGGATTTCTGTTTCCGTTCCGTTATCTATCCTGTCATATGAAGATAAAAACCGTGTTTCCCCGCCGGAGCAGAACAGCAAGGCAAAAGAATCCAATCAAATCAGCGGCCTTCCGGATACACTCATGATGACGGACTATAAAGACCGCGCCATCAAAATGTCCTCAGACATGGCCAATGAAAAAATACAGGAACCTACGTAAAAATCCCCTGCCGCGCATCGGTAAGGGATTTTTCGATTTTCATCGGTCGAGTACCAATAAAAGCAACACTGTCTGTCAAACGTCAGTCAGTGTACCAGCAATGATTCTGTCTTGTTGTCTGTTAGCTACGAGATTAAAGCCGACAACCGGAAGCCGGCAGCTGAAAGCTCTAAAACCGTAACTCAGAGTGAAACGAAGAGTCTATTACCGTAATGACGAAAGCGGTAAGCATGATTCCGTATTCTGTTTTCCGTCTTCTGTCAGCTGATTTCCGTTTTCTGTCATCAGCATAATAGATTTTTCACTCTTCATAACAATTATCGTTTACCGCTTTCTCTACAAAGTATTCTTGTGATCGTTCTGAAAACCCAATGACGGGGTGTCAGGCCAGCTGCTTCCCTTACTATAATAAAATAAGTGCAGCAGGGGAAATGTTGTATTTCTCTTTGCTACACTTATATGGTACTAATGACGCTGTAAGAAAAAGTGTCATAATACTGTTTTCCGTTTTCCGACCGCTGACTTCTGTTAGCCGATAGCTGATTTCCGTTTAGGTTTCCCCTGATAAAAGCAACTCTACTCTTAAAACGTCATCCAGAGATATGCGAAGGATCTATTACCGTGGTGAGGAAGACTGTAAGCATGAATCTGACTTCTATCTTCTGTCAGCTGTTTTCTGTCTTTTATCCTTTAAAAAGTAAGACGCATCTGGTACCACACCACATTGCCGTGAACCGATACAGATATTCCTTCGTTAAGAAAACCGAACTTGCCATAATAATGGATCAGTTCTTTCTTGCAGGTGAGGACAAGACCTCTCCTTCCTTCCTTTTCCGCATCATGGATAGCGCGGCGGAGTACCAGTCCCGCATAACCTTTCTTCCGGCAGGCAGGAACCGTATTCAGCCCAAAAATCATCTGCCATGCGCCATGTTCATCATGCATGTCTGCGTTCTCATACATTTCATCTGTAAGATCCGCAAGGTTTGTCACCATACCGTCCGCAAAGGAAATCAGTTTTCCCTTTTCAAAGAGGAGCCAGAAATGATTGCCGTAATAAGTGAGCCTCTCTTTGAAAGAATCCTTCGTCGCCGCCTCGGCAGGAGGAAAACACTCCGCTTCCACCGCAGACACCAATGCCAGATCATCTATCGTTGCTTTGCGTATTTCCATAAAGCTCTCTTCGTTTCTTAGTCATAATACCCATACCGAAGCAGCAGACTTACCAGCCCCGGCCCGTCAATTAATAGAATATCCTTTCTTTGAGCAAGCCGTTTGGCTTTCTCATTGAAACTGTCAGTTGTATTGATTAAGACACATAATGGCTTATTATCTGTATCTTTATACCTACTATCACGCAAAGAACTCAACTGCTCTATTCCTTCTTCTTGATTCTGATCAATTCCCTCTTTTTTCTTAACCTGAATCCAGATCACCGGCATAGAGAAAGATTCTACCATATTATTTGTATAGTCTAAAAGCGTTGAAAGAAGTCCCGGCATTTTTATTTGCAGAATACAGTCAACATCTCCCCCTTGACCATCATATTTATTTTTTCCTATGCACTCAAAATTATTCTTTTCAAAAAGATCTTTTATAAGGTTCTCCAAATCACGTGATCCATGCTTAACAATTTGATTGATGAGCTTCCTATAATATTCCTGTCGGGTCTTTTTAACATCTTGGTTTGAATTTTCATATGGATTCACAATATCCGAAATATCTTTTTCACTAGAATAAAACTCAAAATTATACTCCAAATTTTTAATGATTTTCTCAATAGCATCAATAATTTTTTGTGAATAAATTGAATTGATTGCGGATCGGCGGGAAGTAAAGCCTGCTGAGACAATACTACTTTCTTCAGCACTTCGATATGAAACATCCCCAATGTACTCCACAAAAACAACATGACGGTAATCATTAGTCATCTTATTATTACTGCCTTTAAGTCCACCGTTATCCCAACTTGTATCAAAAATATAAGCCTTTCCTTCTTTAAACTTTACTCGATACAGAGCAAAATGATAATTATCAGGAACCTTTGGTACTATAAGAATATCGCCCTCCTGAAACTCTTTCATTTTGCAAAGATTATTATACTTCCTCTCCATATATTTATAATTAGCATCATTTTTTCCCCAAATCTTTTCCCAGCTGATACAGAACTCCTTTTTTCCTTGTTCCACATTAAGATTAAAAGCAGGATTCTCTCGAAGCAATTCCCCCCAGCCTTGCCGTAATTCGTGATTACATTTCGCAAATTGATAGATATTTGTTTTATTCTCGTTATCTATCCGAAAAACATAATATTTCTTTTCCATCATAAACACCTTTCTTCACACCAATCCGTAAAAAAGCACCTACCATCCAGTAAGTGCTTTATGTTTTATCAGATATCAGTACAGCTTTGCTCCCGCAGGGATATGGTCGTCTACCATGAGCAGATGGAGTTTTTCTTCGCCGTCTTCTTCGTGGATTGCGGAAAGCAGCATACCGCAGGAGTCGATGCCCATCATATTCCTCGGCGGCAGGTTCACGATAGCAATCACCGTCTTGCCGATGAGGTCTTCCGGTTCATAGAAGGCATGAATGCCGGAAAGGATGGTGCGGTCTTTGCCGGATCCATCGTCCAGTGTGAACTGAAGAAGTTTCTTGCTCTTCTTGACCGCTGTGCAGTCTTTGACTTTCACTGCGCGGAAGTCCGATTTGCTGAAAGTTTCAAAATCAACCGTATCTTCAAATAAAGGTTCTACTTTTACTTTGGAAAAATCAATTTTTTCAGGAACGGCAGGGACCGCCTCCTTCACTTCCGTTTTCCCCTGGTCGCCTTCCGGCCGCATCGCAGGGAAAAGAAGAACGTCTCGGATACTGGAAGAATTGGTCATGAGCATGAAAAGACGGTCAAGCCCAATGCCGAGTCCGCCTGTCGGGGGCATACCGTATTCCAAAGCAGTAAGGAAGTCTTCATCGATGGGATGCGCTTCATCATCGCCATGCTCTCTTTCTTCTACCTGCATTTCAAAACGCGCCCTCTGATCCAGCGGATCATTTAATTCGGAGAATCCGTTTGCCAGTTCGCGTCCATAAATATAAGACTCGAAACGGATGGTATATCTCGGATCTTTGGGATCCAGTTTGGACAGCGGAGATACTTCGATGGGATGCTCTGTAATGTGGACAGGCTGGATAAGGTGTTCTTCTACATAGTCGTCAAAAGCAGCTGCCAGAAGCTTGCCGAAACCGTCAAATTCACCATATTCCACATGAAGTCTGTCACAGATGGCACGTGCCTCCTCGATGGTCTTGCAGGCATCAAAGTCTTCGCCAGTATATTTCTTTACCGCTTCTGCCATGGTGAGTCTCGGCCATGGACCTGCCACGTCAATTTCCGTTCCTTCATAGGTGAATTTCGTAGTGCCGTAAGAAGCCATGGCGCAGGCTGCCACGATCTGTTCCGTCTGGTCAATGACATCATCGATATCGCCATAAGCCTGGTATGTTTCAATAGCGGTAAACTCCGGATTATGACGGGTATCCATGCCTTCATTGCGGAAGTTGCGGGTGATTTCAAATATGCGTTCATACCCGCCGACAAGAAGTCTCTTTAAATAAAGTTCCGGCGCAATGCGGAGGTACATGGTCATATCCAGCGCGTTGAAATGCGTCATGAAAGGTCTTGCATTCGCACCGCCGTAGAGCGGCTGAAGAACCGGCGTTTCCACTTCGAGGAAACCGTGTGCGGTATACCAGTTCCGGATAGCCTGGAGCATATTCGCCCTCTTGATGAATGTTTTTCTTACATCGGGATTGGCGATAAGATCAAGATATCTCTGGCGGTAGCGCTGTTCCTTATCCGTAAGGCCGTGCCACTTTTCCGGAAGCGGGCGGAGAGACTTGGAAAGCATGGTGAAGTGCAGGACACGGATGGTCGTTTCTCCCGTGTGTGTAGTGAATACAGTGCCTTCCACCCCGAGGATATCTCCCATGTCTACCAGTTTGAAGAGATTCCATTCATTTTCACTGACAGTATCTTTCCGGAAATAAAGCTGGATATCCCCTTTTTCATCACGAAGCGTGCAGAATGCCGTTTTTCCGTGCCCGCGGATAATCATAATACGGCCTGCCACTTTGACATGCTCCCCGCTTGCTTCCAAAGCTGCCGCATTCGCATGGATATCTTCACTGTGATGGGTGCATTCATACTTTCCGCCGTAAGGCTCAAATCCCAGTGCGGCAATCTTCTCCAGCTTCCCCCTTCGGATCAGCATCTGGTCGTTCAGTTTTTCTTCCATTCCGAAACCTCTCTTTGCATATAACCAATCAGCAAAAATTTATGCTTTGATTTTAATAACTTTATACTTTACAACACCGCTTGGCGCTTCCGCTTCTACAATATCCCCCGCTTTGGCGCCCATCAGTGCGCGGCCGACAGGAGACTCATTGGAAATCTTCCCTTCAAAAGGATCCGATTCCGTGCTGCCCACGATCTTCACCGTTTCTTCCACATGGTCTTCCAGCGCTTCAATGGTTACCGTCATTCCTACATCGACGCGGCTCTTTCTCCCTTTTTTGCCGCTGTCAATAATTTCCGCCGTACGGATCTGCTGTTCCAGTTCCTTAATGCGTCCTTCTACGAAAGACTGCTGGTTTTTTGCATCATCATATTCGGAGTTTTCAGAAAGGTCGCCCATAGCGATGGCTTCTTTCAGACGTTGTGCTACCTCGCCGCGCGTCTTTGTACGAAGTTCATCCAATTCTTTCTGTAATTTTTCAAGACCTTCTTTTGTCACAAGTGTATGCTGCAATTCTGCCATGCCAATTGCTCCTTTTTCTATAAATATTTTATAAAACTCCCATTATAAGGATATATTATTAAGTATAAGCAGATAAAAATGTATTGTCAATTTGATAAGAACCGTTCCTTACGACTCCTGTTCCGTTTGGAAAGTCTTTTTACAAACAGAAATAGAGGGCTGCCTTCCAAAACCATTTCTGTCATAGGAAACAGATTTCCTCTTCCCGTTTTTCCTTTACCGGATTGAGATCTTCCCCATTCTTTATTTATAAAAAAATTCTGTACCCATAAAAAGAAAAAATATCATTTTCTCAATTACATAAGGCTTCTTATCAATTTCAAAATCATTTCGGGCAAATAAAGTCCATATAGGGAGAAATGAGGAGATTTCAGCCTCTCACAGGACAATCGGATCCCGGACCGCATCCATTGTTTTTGCAACATATTTATCAGAATGAATAAATATCCATTTTTGAAATCATTGTCCTTCCCCAGATATTTTTAAAAAAACCGATAAAAACGGCGTTTCAAGATTTCTATTTTTATAGCCCCCGGAAATCTGAATGTATCATGATGTATCACGCCAATCCATATCAATATCCGATAGCGTTCCATTTTTTTCGTTTTTCTTCATTTTTCTTTCTTCTCCTCAAAGGTCCTCAAAAGTCCTCAAGGATAAAGAAATATATTTTTTTGAAATTTCCTATTGTACTTCCTGTTTATCTGTGGTATATTTCTTTCAGCAAAAATATTACGCGCCCTGCATGAAAGTGCAGCTGAGCTGCGGAGCACTTCTTGAAGTGAACGGTTTTCTTTGTTTCCCTGTTTCTTTCACCATAACGAAAGTAAATGGGGATTGCCTATGCCTGAAAATCGGGCATTCCGGTGAGATTCCGGACAAATATCTTCCCCCGTTCCGAATATGTGTCGGAAATTGGTACGAGAAAGAAGGGAACTACATTGTCTGAAAGCAGAAAAATGGGAGTGGTACAGCTCACCACAGTCACCGCCATCAACATGATGGGATCCGGCATTATTCTTTTGCCGGCAACACTCGCGGAAATCGGTACGGTTTCCATTTTCGCCTGGATTCTTGCCTCTATCGGCGCTACTATTCTTGCCTACGCTTTTGCCAAATGCGGCATGTACAGCAAAAAGGTAGGCGGCATGGGCGGTTACGCGGAATACCGGTTCGGCCGTCTTGGAAACTTCCTTTCCAACTACACTTATGCCATTTCCCTGATTATCGCCAACGTGGCTATCGCCACCGGCGTAGTCAGCTACGGTTCTTACGTTTTCGGTTTTGACCTTTCTCCCATGGAAGTTTGTCTGGCAACCATCAGCACGCTTGCCATCGCCGCTTCCATCAGCCTTGTCGGACCGAAAAAATTCGGCAAATTCACCTCTTTGGGCATGATCTGCATTCTTCTTCCGGTCATTGGCCTTCTTCTCTGCGGCTGGTATTTTTTCAGCCCGGACATCTATGTGGCTGCCTGGAACCCTCATGATATGCCTTTCTATCTCACCATGCGCGATTCCATCGCCGTCATTCTCTGGGCATTCCTCGGTCTCGAAACGGCCTGCGCCAATTCCGACACGGTGGAAAATCCTGAAAAGAATGTGCCTGTCGCTGTTTTGGCAGGAACGATGATTGCCGGTGTATGCTACATGACCTCCACGGCGATTATCGGGGGGCTTGTTCCTCATACAGAGCTGGTATCTGCCGGCGCGCCTTTCGGCCTTGCTTACGCAGCCATGTTCGGAAATACGGTGGGACATATGGTATCTGCCATGCTTGTTGTTTCCTGCTTCGTATCCCTCACCGCATGGCAGTTCACCATCTCCGAGGTGGTAAGAGAGGCCGCCACCATCGGCCACTTCCCTTCCTATCTTCGTAAAGTCAATCGTTTCTATGCGCCTTACATGGCAATCGGGACCCTGGTCTGTATCCAGTCCCTACTGACGCTGTCTACAATCAGCCCCTCTCTGTTAAAGCAGTTCAATGTCCTTATCAATCTTGCCGTCATGGTCAATCTCATTCCCTACCTGCTTGCCATGGCTGCTGTTCCCGATCTGCAGAAAGCAGAAGGCATCTCTGCAGCAAAAGCAAAACTGCCGAATATGGCAGCTATCATTGGCGGTGTATACAGTGTATACGCGGTCTACGGCTGCGGATGGGATATCATTCTTTACGGGACGCTCGTTACTGTCTTCGGCATCATGATCTATATGCTGAAAACAGCCCGGCTTTCCCCTGCCGGATTCCAAACCTATCCGCCCAAAAAATAACGTTTCAACTTCAAGCCTCCGCAAGGAGGTTTTTTTACTGCGAGACACCTACGATAAAACCCCTCTCGAAAGAGGGGCCTTTATTTCTTATAAGCCAAGATTTCTGTTTCCGTATTTACATCATATGTTTCTTCCCATTCTTCAGGAAGATTGTCCAATTTTTCCCATTCCCTGCATTCTTCCCCATCATCTTCCAAATTGAGGAAAGGGGAGAAATAAACAGGTTTCCTGATCTGCAGGTATCCCTTTTCAAAAATGAAGCGGACTGCCTTTGTAAGATACACGCGGTATTCCGCTTTACCACAGCGGGAAAGCGTCTTCTTCTCATTGATGATCCGCACTTCTTTTATTTCTTTTTGAAGGGCATGATCTTCCTGCACCACGGCAGGGCGGCTCGAGTGGATTTCTTTTTCTTCTGCTTCACGGAAAATCCATTCCAAAACATCCGTCTTTTTTCCGCCGGCCGCCTTGTCCGTTATTTCCTGCGTCATTATATAGCATTTTCCGCCGGCATAAATACCGACGGGCAGGAGATATACAGGATGGAAAATGGACGGATCGCATCGGTACTTTTCAAAAACCTGTCCTGCCATCCCTTTTAAAATCTTCAGCGTTTTTTCACTGAATCGTAAATCCAATAATTCCATGTTTTCCCTTTCTGATGAAAATGTCCGCCTCGCGTAAATAAAGGCGGACATTTTTTATTTCTGTTCTTTCTTTTACTTCGTCCCGAAAATCCTGTCTCCCGCATCGCCGAGTCCCGGAAGGATGTATTTCTTTTCATTCAGCTGCCTGTCAAGGGCGGCGGTGTAGATCGGCACATCCGGATGCGCGTCGTTCACGAGTTGTACGCCTTCCGGCGCGGCGACGAGGCACATAAATTTTATATTCTTTACACCTTTCGCCTTCATCATGTCGATAGCCGCCACGGCGCTTCCTCCGGTCGCCAGCATCGGGTCGATTAATATGAAATCACGGTTTTCCACATCGGGAAGTTTGCAGTAGTATTCCACAGGCTTTGCCGTAACGGGGTCACGGTACAGACCGATGACACCTACACGGGCGGAAGGAACGAGTTCCAGAAGCCCGTCAAGCATTCCAAATCCCGCCCGGAGGATGGGGACGATCCCTACTTTCTTCCCTGCCACGCGTTTCCCTTTCATCACTTCCAAGGGCGTTTCAATTTCTATATCTTCCATAGGCAGATCACGAGTCAGTTCATATCCCATGAGCAGTGTGATTTCCTTCAGAAGCTTTCTGAAATCACCGGAACTGGTTTCTTTCTGGCGCATAATCGTCAATTTGTGCTGAATAAGCGGATGGTCGATTACCTGGATCTGCATTTCATTTCCTCCTGTCACAACGGGTTTCTCAATTTTACTCCCATTATTTTATCACTTTTTATTTTGGATGTCTGTAATTCTTCCGGCCGGCCACCGGAAATATTCTTACAGGCGCCGGTGACGCATATCTTCCCATGCCATGATCACCGCACCGCCGGCAAGAATAATCTGGACCGCCAGATGGATCCAGAGAAAGAGGAAGATCAGGCCGATAAGGGAACCGTAAGTGACGCCCATGCCCGATATATGGAGGATATAGTAACCATACCCTGCAGTCAGGAAAAGGAGAGCCGCCGCCACCAGAAAGGAAGCAGGAATGATGCGTGTCCATTTCGTGATGTACCTGTTTGGCGCATAACGGTAAAAGGCGGATAAAGACAGGCTCATGACGACAAAAGGAATGGCATACCGCGACGGCCGCCAGACCTGCCAGAAGACAGACGGCAGGTCCATGATATAGTCCTGTACAAGGAATATGACGGCATTGGCAAAGACAATCAGCGTAAGAGAAAGAATCATGGCAAATACAAGAAATACGGTAAAGAAGCAGGCTTTCAGGCTGACCTTGAACCAGGACTGGATATTTCTGTCCTGAAAAAATATTTTATCCATCCCGCGGACAAGTACGGCCGTTCCCTGTGAAGCGGTCCACACTGCGCCGCCGAGACCGGCAAAGAGCCATATTGTACTCCGCCCTGCGATGATACGGGCTATATTTTCCTCCATACTTGCCGCAAACTGGGCCGGCAGATATTGCAGCAGATCAAGGATCGTATCAAGCTGGGGCGCCGCAAAGAACAAGATACAGTTCACCAGGAAAATCATAAACGGAATGAGCCCGAGGATAAAGCAGTATGACGCTTCTGACGCAAAGGAGCCCACATCATCATCGATATATCTTTTAATCAAACACTTTATGAAGTATACGGCTGACGGATCTGAATTTTTCGGTTCCATATGCTGCCCACCTTGCCATTTTGAAAAACACTATAAAAAGGAGGTATAAAGAAACAAATTTCATTTCTCTATACCTCCTTTTGCTGCACACAATCAGAAATATCTGTGTATTTTATTATAGCACCAACTCTTACTGTCCGCTCTGGCTCTTCTTCGCATTGGCATTCTTATAGCGGAGCTGCTTGGAAAGAACCATCTTGCGCATGCGGATACTGGAAGGCGTCACTTCCACCAATTCATCATCATTTATCCATTCCAAAGCGGATTCAAGGGTAAAGAGGCGGCACGGCGGCAGTTTAATGGCATCATCGGAACCGGAAGCACGGGTATTTGTCAGATGCTTCTTCTTGCAGGGATTAACGTCCATATCCTGCTCACGGGCATTTTCGCCGACAATCATGCCTTCATAAACTTCCACGCCCGGGCCAAGGAAAAGTTCCCCTCTGTCCAGTATGGAATTCAGGCCGTAAGCAGTGGTCGTGCCCGCTTCGAAAGCGACAAGCGAGCCTCTCGTTCTTTCGGGAATATCCCCTTTATACGGCGCATATCCCTGGAATACATGGTACATGATGCCTGTGCCGCGGGTGGTGGTGAGAAGTTCATTTCTGAATCCCAAAAGTCCGCGGGCTGGAATGGAAAAGTCCATCTTCATATATCCTGCCAGTTCTTCCATGGAAATCATTTCCGCGCGGCGCGGACCGAGTCCTTCCATGACGGCCCCCATAAATTCCTGCGGCACTTCGACAGTCAGCCTTTCCAAAGGTTCGCAGCGCTTGCCGTTGATTGTTTTATAAATAACCTGCGGTTTGGATACTTCCAATTCGAACCCCTCCCGCCTCATCGTTTCAATGAGAACGGACAGATGAAGTTCTCCCCGGCCGGAAACGAGGAATGCATCGGATGTTTCCGTTTCTTCCACACGGAGAGCCACGTTCGTTTCAATTTCTTTCATCAGGCGGGCGCGGATGTGGCGGGATGTAACAAAATCGCCTTCTCTTCCCGCGAAAGGACTCTTATTGACATGGAAAACCATGGACAGCGTCGGTTCATCGATATGAATGGATGGGAGCGCTTCCGGATTGGCGGCATCGGCTACCGTTTCACCGATATTGATGTCTTTAAATCCTGCCATCGCCACGATATCCCCCACGCCTGCTTCGGCGACGGGAGTACGTTTCATTCCCTGCCAGTTGAAAAGCTGTCCTACATGATCGGTACGGATTTTTTCTCCATCCGTAATAGCCACGGCCATCCCCTGCTTGACCGTTCCCCTGGTCACACGGCCGATCGCCACTTTGCCGAGATAATCATCGGCTTCCAGCGTGGTCACCATGATCTGCAGTCCTCCATCCGGATCACCTTCCGGAGCGGGAATCCGTTCCAGAATCGTATCAAACAGAGGCTGCAGATCCTTCCCTTCATCATTCATATGGAGTTTGGCGATGCCGCTCCTGGCGGACGCATAAATCAGCGGAAAATCAAGCTGCTCATCATCAGCATTAAGCTCGATGAAAAGTTCGAGAATTTCCCCTTCCACATCAGACACACGCTGGTCAGGACGGTCAATCTTATTGATGACGACGATCGGTTTCAGGTGATGCTCAAGAGCTTTACGGAGAACATACTTCGTCTGGGGCATCGGGCCTTCATGGGAGTCAACAAGGAGCAGGACGCCGTCCACCATGTTCAGGATACGTTCTACTTCCCCGCCAAAATCGGCATGCCCGGGCGTATCTACAATATTGATCTTCACACCATTATGCATGACAGACGTATTCTTCGCCAGGATTGTAATTCCCCGTTCCCGTTCCAGCGGATTGGAATCCATGACGCGTTCCGCCACCTTCTGATTTTCCCTGAAAATATGGCTCTGCTTCAGCATGGCATCCACAAGAGTGGTTTTACCATGATCGACATGGGCGATGATCGCAATGTTGCGGATATCTTTTCTGATCATTTCTTTCCTTCTTCTCTCCGGCCTTCCGCCTCAATCTATAAATCCACAGTATAACAAAATCTTTGTATCGGTAAATACAATTCATTTTACCACATCACAGACTCGGATAAAAGCATTTTCAAAAAATATTTTCCTTTTTATGCATCATATTTTTGTATTACCCCCTTGAACTATGTTAAAATGTAATTAAAGAGAGAAGATTTTTCTCCCTGGAATTTCATTTATAAAAGAAAGGTGGGCTGATGATCATGTTAGATTACAAACGGATTCTTGTACCTTACGACGGTTCCGAGTATGCGAAGCGGGCTCTTGACCGTGCCGTTTCCGTGGCAAGATGCTGTGACGGCGCAAAGCTTTTCATTGCGACCGTTTCCCGGCCGATGCCGCCGATGGAAAAAATCGCGCGGGAAAAAGCATATGTCTTTGACGCCGATAAAAAAGAACCGGAAAAGAAAGACCCCGGGCAGGTTATTTTGGATGATTCAGAAAAACTCATTCCCCAAGATATTCCTCATGAATTGATTTTCCGTGTAGGCAATCCGGGATCCGTCCTGCTGGATCTCTCCTTTGAAAAAAACTGCGACCTGGTCATCATGGGCAACCGGGGCCGCGGCGCTCTTAAGAGCCTTTTCATGGGTTCCGTTTCCAGCCATCTGGCAAGCAACGTGAAATGTCCCATCCTTATTATTAAATAGTACAGCGGAAATACCGCGGAAAAGGAGGTCCGCCATGCTTACTTTCAAAAAAATCCTTGTTCCCTTTGACGGGTCGGAACACGCAAAGCGTGCCCTGGCAAAGGCTGTATCACTGGCGCAGTGCTGTGACGGCGCAAAGCTGTATATCATCACTGTTGATGAAGATGTTTCCGCGCTGAGCATGAATAATCTGGAAAGGGCTTACATCAATGAACAGATGCAGGCTATCCACTTCCGCCCGGCTGATAAAACTCTTGATGAAGCAAAAGCTGCCGTCCCTGAAGGAATCGAAGCGGAATATATCGCCAAAACCGGAGACCCCGGCATGCTGATTGAAAATACGGCAGACCAAATCGGCGCAGACCTGGTTGTCATGGGCAGCCGCGGCCTGGGCGCCCTTACGGGCATGCTCCTCGGCTCCGTATCCAATTACCTGTTGACCCACGTGGAGGCGCCTGTATTCATTGTGAAATAATTTCCCGTAAGACGAAACGCCGACCTTTAGAGGGCCGGTGTTTTCTCCCTCCGGTGCAGCCGATATTTTCACAGGTATTTCTTTATTTTCCGCACAGAAAATCAGATTTCTCCATCACAAAAAGAAAGGCGGTTATTATGCTGGATTTCAAAAAGATTCTCGTCCCCTATGACGGTTCCAGCCATGCGAAAAAAGCGCTGAACCAGGCCATTTCCCTGGCGCAGTGCTCAGACGGCGCAGAACTCTATGTCGCAACGATTTTAAACAGCACCATCCCTGCGGATGATGATCCCGACCAGGTCGACATGGCGGAAGTCGAAAAACTCATTCCTGAAAACATCCCCCATAAGGTTCTTCTTGAAATGGGGGAACCGGTACCCATGCTCCTCTATCTGGCAGGAGAAATCGGTGCCGACCTGATCATCACGGGCAGCCGCGGCCGCGGCGCTCTCAAGAGCCTTTTCATGGGTTCCGTTTCCAGCGGCATTTTGAAGAATGCAAAATGCCCCGTCTTTATCATAAAATAAACTTCCCAATTGAAAATACCGATACCGGACTCCCTGAAAATATGTCTGACTTTTTCAGAGATAGTGCGGTATCGGTATTTTTATGATGCTTTCGGCCCTTCCACCTTATAGTACCAGCAGTAAAGCGCAGGAACGACCAGTAATCCTATAGCAGTCGCAAGGAGAAGTCCGCCGATAAACGATACGGCAAGGGGACGCCAGAACGGACTGGGAATCAGCGGAACAAAACCAAGTACATCGGTTACGCTGGAAAGCATGATCGGCCGGAAACGGAGCGCCGCCGACTCGATGACCGCATCATAAGGCTTCTTCCCATCTGCCAAATGCTGGCGGATCTGGTCAAGAAGGATGATGCTGTTCCGGACAACCATGCCGGATAAGGCCAGCATACCGACAATGGATACGAATCCCATGGGCTGCCGCGTAAGAAACAGCGACAGAATCGCACCGATCAGTCCCAAAGGCCCGGTTATGCCCGCAATTACCATCAGCGGAATTTTATCCAGCTCAAACATTAGAATCATAAGGATAAGGAAAATCATGATCGGAACCGGCGCCGCCAGGTACTGTACGGATTTTTCACTGTTTTCTATGGCCCCGCCTTTTTCCAGCGTATAACCGTCAGGCAGATGTTCTCTAAAGTCCTTAAGCGTCCGGTCGTACAGTTCATTGACTACGGAATCGGCAGTCTTATCCCCGCCGGCTTCGCCGCGGATAGTGATGGTCGGGTGCAGATCGCGCCGCCAGATCGTGCTTGTTTCATTCTCATAGGAAATATCCGCGATTTCCCCAAGAGGCACATACCGTCCGCTCCCCACATGGACAGGGAGGGAAGAAAGATCGGCCAGCCGCGCCGCATTGCTTCCTTCCAGCCGGAAGCTGATCGGCACGAGCTGATTTCCCTGATAGGATTCCGCCACTTTATAGCCTGACAATTTCACATACAGATCCCGGGAAATGGAATAATTATCTCCCCCCAGTTTCCTTACTTTATCCTGATCGATTTTTAACCTGACGACCGGTGTTTCTTCCGGCCAGTCCATACTGACATTCTTCATGCCGGGATACTGAGAAACAAGAGCCGCCGCTTCTTTGGCAAACTTTGCCGTGTCTTCCACATTCTTTCCCGAAAGCCGCAGCATGATCGGGTATTCAGCAGGAGGCCCTGTGGTAATCAGACGGGCATGGGCCCTTGCATCCGGATATTGTTCCGCAATAAATGCCAGCGTATCGTCACGAAGACTGTCTCTCACCTTGCTGTCGCGCGCTACAAGGATCATCTGTCCGTGGCTGTCTTCCGGTGCCAGCGGATCAAAAAGCAAAATAAACCTCGGCGCGCTGTCCCCTACATAGGTGGAAAAGGAAGATACCCGATTGTCCCCGTATAAATTGTCCGCAATGCCCGCCATGACCTCTTTCGTTTCCTTGATGGATGCGCCGGAAGGAAGGTTCACATCAAGAATGATTTCCGGCCGTACGGAATCGGGGAAGAACTCCTGGTTCACAAAAGGAATAAGTGCCACTGTCCCCGCAAAAATCGCTGCTGTACCTATGATAACCGTCTTTTTGAAACGGATGCACCAGGCGATTGCCTTATAAAACAATCGGTAAGCCCTGTCCGCAAAAGCGGATTTCTTTTCTCCTGCTTTCACCCTGATGAAACGATACCCCAGAACCGGGCTCACAAAGATGGATGCCACCCAGGAAAGAAGAAGCGTAGAGGCGATAACCCAAAAGAAGGCGCCTACATATTCCGCCGTCTGCCCTGCGGCAAAACCGACAGGGATGAAACCCGCTGCTGTAATAAGCGTCCCAGCCAGCATCGGTTTCGCACATCCTTTATACGCCGCCTGTGCTGCCGCCAGACGGTCCATCCCTTCTTCCAGTTTGACCTGCATCATTTCAATTACGATAATCGCGTCATCTACAAGAAGGCCGAGCGATACGATGAGCGTGCCGAGGGAAACGATATGGAGATCGATCCCCTGCCATTTCATGTAGATAAAAGAAGCGCATACCACCACCGGAATGCACAACGCCAGCACGATCCCGCTCCAAAAGCCCAGCGACAGGAAACTGGCCGCCATGACGATAACGATGGCTTCCAGCAGGGATTTTGTAAATTCATGAATAGAATCATTCACCACCGACGGCTGATCCGCCACCTGCTCGATATCCAGACCGGCAGGAAGCTCCGCTTTCTCTTTTTCAATTTCCTTCTCCAGATTTTTCCCGAGAACCAGATTATTTCCGCCAGGCGCCATAGACACGGCAATTCCTACTGCCGGTTTTCCATTGAAATACATGAGAGACGTTTCCGGATCCGCATACATCTGCGTGACTGTCGCCACATCGCCCAGATGAAAAGAACGCTCTCCCACGTGGATCGGAAGTTCTTTCAGTGACTCCACCGTATCCAGAAGCCCTTCTACACGGATCGCCACATTTCTGGAATCGGTGTGGATCATACCGGCAGGCATCATCGCGCCCTGCTGCTGCAGCATGGCAAACACGTCTGACGGCCTCATGCCGAAAGAAGCCAGCTTATTCTGATCCATTTCGACATAAATTTCCTGCTTCTGAACACCGAGAAGTTCTACCTTCTGCACATCCTCCACACCTGTCAGGCGCCGCCGGATATTTTCCGCATATTTACGTTTTTCTTCATAAGAAAATCCGTCTCCCGTGACGGCGTAAATAGAGCCGTACACATCATCAAACCGGTCATTAATATAAGGCCCCATGACTCCCGACGGCAGACTGCTCCATTCATCATTGACCAGATTGCGTATTTCATGCCAGCGGGTCTGCATCTCCTCTTTCGGCACAGAATCTTTCAGATTGACATAAATCACGGTTTTACCGTCATGGGTGAAAGATTTGATATAATCGAGCCCCTTGGTATCCTGCAGTTTCTTTTCCAAAGGATCCGTCACCTGCTGCGTGATCTGCTGCGCCGAAGCGCCCGGCCATGCAGCCGTAACCACGGCCTGTCGGATTGTAAAATCAGGGTCTTCGCTGCGCCCCAGATGGAAATAGGACCACAGTCCGCCCGTAATGATGGCGATAATGAAAAAATAGACAATCTGTTTATGCCTGATCGCCCATTCTGCCAGATTCAGGCCTTTCATAACCGTACCTCTTCCCCTTCATGCAGTTTCTGCACACCGGCGGTCACTACACGGTCGCCTTTCTGCAGGCCTGAAACGATCTCTACCGTATCATTCCCATACTGTCCCGTTTCCACCTTCTGCAGATATACTTTATGATCCCGCACGATCCACACGGCAGGCTGCTCCGACTGTGCAGCCATAGCAGAAAGCGGCACCATGATCTGTTCATTCCCCTGCGGGTCATCAAAAGATACTTCCGCCGTCATTCCCACCACGACATCGGAAGGCGCGTCAATGAGCGTCACTTTCGCGTCATAAGTTCCCGTGGACGTATTTGGCGCTGCCGCCACTTCTCTGACCGTTCCCTTCAATTGCAGATCAGGAAACGCCCAAAAGGTGACTGTACAGGGAAGGCCGACAGAGTATTTTCCGTACTGCTTTTCCGTAAAAGAAATATGAACATCTTTTTTCGTATCATCCACGATAAGAACGACCGGCGTCCCTGCGCCGACCACCTGACCCACTTCGTAAAGCGTGCTTCCCACCACGCCGTCACGGTCTGCCGTAAGCGACGTGAAACCCAGATTATTTTCCGCCCGCGCCAGAGCCGCCTGCGCCTGGGAAAGCTGGGCCGACGCCAATTCATACTGGTTCTTCGTCTGATCCATCGCCAGGTCAGAAATTGCCTGAAGTTCGTGAAGCTTTTCATAACGGGCCATCGTGGATGACGCCAGACGATACTGCGCCTCCGCCGCATTCAACGCGCCCGCGGCAGCAGCAGCCTGTTCCGATGCATCTTTGGAATCCACCGTCATAAGGACCTGTCCTGCTGTGACACGGTCACCGGAAGAAACAAGGCGGCGCGTAATCCGCCCCCCCACCTGAAAAGCAAGCGGCGATTCAAAATAGCCGTGAACCGTGCCGGAAAACTTACGGCTTTCTGCTTTTGCCGTTTCTCCGACAACCATCGTCTTGACAAGCACCGCTTTCGTTTCCGCCTCTTTTTTATTCCCACACCCCGTCAGCACAAGAGAAAAGCCGACCCATACAGCGGTAAAGATGACCGCGAACTTTTTCATGTATTCCTCCCGAAAGAATTTTAATAAACATTTGTTGATTATCGTTCAAATGTATTATATACTTAGGCTGACTGTAAAGGCTATCGGCAATTCCCATGAAAGTGCCTTTTATGAAACTGTTTTAGAGAAAGTGTTCAACAATGACTGATAAAAAAAAGGACTTGCGGTTCCGTAAAACGGAACTTTCCATCCGGGCTGCCTTCTTTGAACTGTTAAAAAGCAGGCGTATCTCTGAAATCACCGTGGCGGAAATATCAAGAAAGGCCATGCTCGGGCGGGGGACTTTCTACCTCCACTACAAAGACATCCATGACCTTCTGGACACCCTTGAGAACGAATATGTCGAAGCCATTGGAAATATTATTGACGAGTACTATCCCATCGCGCCGGCGGCGAATATTTCGGAACTCACGGAAAAACTGTTCCGTTACATCACCGCCCACGAAGAACAGCTCCGCCTTCTCTTCCACCACATTTCCACACGAAGCTTCATCGACCGCCTGATTATCCGCCAACGTTACGTATTCAGCCGTCTGGTGGAAGAAGGGGGCTGTGATGCTGCGTACAATGCGGTGGAAACGTCTTTCATGATTTCCGGGTTTGCCGGTGTTATCCTTGATTATTGGTTCTTAGGCTCTCTTCCTCTGTCAGAAAAAGAAATCATCCATAATCTGAACCGCCTTCTCCTCAATTTTTCCCGCGCGAAAAAGGAAATGAAAAGAGGCGGCTCGTCATGAGAAATATCCGGATCACTCTTGCCTATGAAGGAACGGCGTACAGCGGGTTCCAGCGGCAGGAAAACAGTATAACCGTCCAGGAAATTCTTGAAACCGCCCTCCAAAAACTGACAGGAACAAAAACCACGCTCTACTTCGTCGCGCGCACGGATGCCGGCGTTCATGCCTACGGGCAGGAATGCACCTTTTATACGGAATCTTCTATTCCCGGCGATCGTTTCATATTCGCGCTGAACATTCTCCTTCCTCCCGATATCCGTGTAACGGAAAGCAGAGAAGTGCCCTATGATTTTTCCGTGCGCAGGAACAATTACGGAAAAACCTACGGCTACCTCCTTACCGAAGAAAAAGACTGCCCCCCTTTCTTTAAACGGTATACCTGGCAGGCGGGACGAAAACTGGATATTTCAAAAATGGAAAAAGCGGCAGAAGTGCTGTCAGGCACTCATGACTTCACCTCATTCCGCGGGAATAATTCCGTTCCTGCCAGTCCGGTCCGTACTATCCATGACATACGGATCATCAAAAAGCATCACTTCTTTCACATTTTCGTCACCGGAGAAGGATTCCTTTATCATATGGTAAGAAATATCGCAGGCGCGCTCGCTGATGCAGGCACCGGAAAACTGACTCCGGAAGATCTGCGGGAGATACTGGAAGCAAAAGACAGAAAATTCCTTGGCGCCACCGCTCCTGCCCACGGACTCTGCCTTCTCAAAGTATACTTCACGCCTGTTACAAAAGAATTGACGGAAAAGACAATCTGCGGCTCTTATGCACCGTGGAGCGTATAGCAGGCTCTGTTGCCCACACAGCAAAAAAGACATCTCCTCCCTGCAAAAGGAAAAGATGTCTTTTTTTATGTCCTGAAATAAAAATACATGACCAGCAAAACGGCTGTCACAAGAAAGACTGTGATAAACGCCAGCCTGTCCCTGGACGTATACGCCAGCTGATGCATTTTCGTCCGTCCTTCCCCGCCGCGATAGCACCGCGCTTCCATGGCGGTCGCCAGATCATCGGCGCGGCGGAAAGCGGAAATGAAGAGAGGCACAAGAAGGGGCACCATCCCTTTGGCTTTTTGCCACAAATTCCCGCTGGTAAAATCAGCACCGCGGGAAGACTGGGCTTTCATGATCCGATCCGTTTCCTCAAGCAGCGTCGGAATGAAGCGGAGCGCGATGGTCATCATCATTGCCAGTTCATGGGCAGGCACGCCGAAACGGCGGAACGGATTTAAAAGCGCTTCAATCCCGTCTGTCAGAACGATAGGGCTCGTAGTATATGTCAGGAGCGAAGAAAAGCCGATAAGGAATACAAGACGGAGCGTCATAAAAAGACCGTTCCGAAGCCCTTCTTCACTGATATGGATAAATCCGTAACCGAATATTTCCTTCCCCGGCGTGGTCAGCACATGGATCAGGAGCGTAAATACCAGAATGACCCAGAGCGGCTTCACCGCTTTCCAGACCATGACAGGCGGCACGCCCGAAATCATGATGCATCCCAGCGTGAATACCGTCACAAGCAGGTAAGACCATGGATTGTTCGCCAGGAAAATGGCACAGATAAAAATCATGGTGCAGAGAATTTTCGCCCGCGGATCCATACGGTGGAGGAATGAGTCCCCGGGATAATACTGACCCAGCGTAATATCGGTAAGCATTATTTCCCTCCTCCCAGCACAGCATACATTTTTTCCGCCGCCTCTTCCACTGTTCGTGCGGTTTCCGGCACAGGAATTCCTTTTTCCTTCAGATAGAGAAGCGTCTGTGTCAAAGGCGGCGCATCCACACCGCATTCCTTCAGCGTCTCCCTGTGATGGAGGAAAATATCCATAGGCTCCCCGTCAAGGACGAGGCGCCCCTGATGCATGACAAGAAGACGGGTCGCCAGACGGGCAATGTCATCCATGTTGTGGGACACAAGAATGACGGAAAACACACCTTTTTTATACCATCCCTGAATACGGCTGAATATTTCCCGCCGCCCCACAGGATCCAGCCCGGCAGAAGGTTCATCCAAAATCAGAAAATCAGGATGCATGGCAATCACGCCGGCGATGGCCACACGGCGCTGCTGGCCGCCGGAAAGGCGGAAAGGCGACCGTTCGGCAAATGTTTCATAATCAATCCCCGCAAAGCGCATGGCGCTCTTTACTCGTTTTTCCGTTTCCTCTTCATCACAGCCCTGGTTCTGCGGACCGAAAGCAATATCTTTTGCTACGGTTTCTTCAAAGAGCTGATGCTCGGGATATTGGAAAACCATGCCCACCGAATGGCGCTTCACCATGGCTTCTTTTGTCTTTTCCGCCAGATCCACGCCGTCTACGGTCACCTTCCCCACGGACGGATGAAGGAGGCCGTTCAGGTGCTGTATGAGTGTAGACTTGCCGCTCCCCGTATGGCCGATGATGCCGATGAACTCCCCTTTATCTATGGTCAGGTCGATATCTTCAATCGCCGCCCGTTCAAAAGGAGTTCCCTTCCCGTATATATAACTTACATTTTCGACACAAATGGACATAACGCCTCTCCCAATTCTTCATCGGTCATACATTTCTCAGAAACTGCCATCCCTTTCTTGCGGAGGCGTCTTGCCAGATCCGCAGGAACAGGCACGTCCAGACCGATTTCCGTCACCTTATCCGCCTGTGAAAATATTTCCCTCGGCGTCCCTTCCATCTTGAGGACACCCCTGTCAATAACAAGGATATGATCCGCCGTGACCGCCTCCTCCATGAAATGGGTAATGAGGACGATAGTGATCCCCTCTTTTTTATTCAGCTCATGGATCGTGTCCATGACCTCCTTACGCCCTTTCGGATCAAGCATGGCAGTCGGTTCATCAAGAACAATGCAGTCGGGCTTCATGGCAAGAACGCCGGCAATAGCTACACGCTGCTTCTGCCCGCCGGAAAGCATGGACGGCGCCTGTTTACGATAGGATGTCATCCCCACCTTTTCCAATGCAAGATCCACACGTTCTCTTATTTCTTCAGGAGGCACGCCCAGATTTTCAGGACCGAAAGCCACATCTTCTTCCACCACGGCAGCGACAAGCTGGTTGTCGGGATTCTGGAAAACCATGCCCACCTTCTGGCGGATATCCCATACACGGCCGGCGTCGGAAGTGCGCATTCCTTCCACAATAAGCTCTCCTTCCGTTGGTATGAGGAGCGCGTTCAGATGGCGGGCCAGCGTGGACTTACCGCTGCCGTTTGTTCCGATGATGGCGGTAAATTCCCCTTTTTTGATCTGTGCCGTTACATCTTTGAGCGCATCAAAAGTTTTGCCTTCCTCCGTTTCAAAAGTATGGGAGACATGGCGGATATCAAAAAGAACTTCTCCGGAATTGCTTTCCATTCTTTCCTCACTTTACATACAGCGGCGTTTCATAACAACAAGGCGGACTGCTTTTCGCCAAATGCAATAAATCAGTTTATATTCTAAGGAACTATGCGGCTTTTGTCAATAATCCCCTTCCCCTTTTCGTTAACAATACAATATAAAATATTTTCTCTCCGGCAGTCATATTTTTGTTTATAGAAAAGTACTCTCCTGCATGAAGAATCAAACCGTACACAGTGAAAACAAAATTGCCATTCTATGAGTAGCGATTTTGTTTTCCTTGCTATGGTATTCATATCCACCCGAAATGTCTGCACGCATTATAAATACCATCATCATCGGCATCATCAGTAATATACTTCGCCTTCTTTTTCAAAACCGGCTTCGCATTCCCCATAGCGACCGTCATCCACTCGGGACGGAACATGGAACAGTCATTCAGTCCGTCGCCAAAAACAACGATCCGGTCATCGGATACATTATACCTCTTCATAATTTCAAAAATGCCCCTCTCTTTGTGGACAGGTTCTACAAGCATTGTCCCTTTCGTAAGCCACACATGGGGCAGCGTGTGCAGAGGAATCTCTTTTACTTCCCTTTTGGCGCAGGCGATAAAAATTTTGTAAATCTGCTCCTCCCTGCGGTAATCGTAACGGCTGTCCACCACTGTTTCATAGTACCGGTCCGTCACACGCTCAAGGTAGTCATCGTACTTTGTTTTCCGCCGCTTTTTATTTTCCGTCGTCACCGCCCAGGGATGTTTTTTTCCGTCGATTTCGCCAAGTAAACGGAAGCAGGCCTCCAGCGGCAGTCCTTCATGGTAAAGGATCTTTCCGCGGCAGGTCACGCCATTTCCTCCGTCGGAAATCACGGAGTCGATACCAAGTTCTTCCGCCACGTCGACGGCATCCGCCTGCAGGCGCCCCGACGCGATAGCCACAAAATTTCCCTTTTCCTGCAGCCGGCGGACCGCTTCCCTTGCACTGTCCGGATAATCGGCAGTAAGCGGTGTCGTCAGTGTTCCGTCTATATCAAAAAAGAAATATCGTTTCATACAGCCTCCCTTGCTCTTTATTTTATGGTACGGGAAAGAAGCATTTCCTGCAAGCCGCTCCTGCGTTTCTCCCGCAGGAGTCCCGCTTCCGGCTCTCCAAAAATGATTTTTTTATATTTTGTATTATAATAAGGAAAATCATTATAATTAGTCACACTATACTAAGGAGATATTATGCCGTCTATTTTACGTTCGATCGTGCTCAGCACACTGGGCACCATTTCCCTTGTCCTTGCTCTTCTGTGGGCCATCGGCGACGAGCGGTTTGTTCCGAGCCTTTCCAATCCCCACCTTTTGACTTCCGCCGGTATCCTTCTTCTCACGAACACGGGATTATTTATCATATTCAAAAAAGAATTTCTGAAGAAATATTTCTTTCCGTCTCTCCTTTTACCCTCCGTATGGTTTGCCGCCTTTACCTGGGCTTATGGTTACATGTACCTGCCGGAAAACAAGTATCTCGGCGACTATTACAGCATGATTTCCCTTTTATTTTCCCTTTCTTACCTGTCCCTTGCCTGGAAATGGAAACTGAAGCGGGGCGCTTTCCTCTGGTCTGTCTTAACCGGCCTCTTTTCTTTTTTCATGATCCTCGTACCCCTGATCTACATCGGCTACTATATCATTTATAAAAGCGAAATGGATATCTTCGCCCTGATGGCTATCGCCATGACAAACGCCCGTGAAGCGGCGGAATTTGTTGAGACGGTGGCTGCACCCGCCCTTATTGCCGCCGTGGCGATTTTTGCCATCATCCTACTGATTTCCTGCTTCTACATCGCCCGCCGTTTTTTCATGTCCATGGAAACGGCAGAGACGCCCTTCCGCACCGCCGGACGCGGCGGTCTCATAGGTTTTATCATATTTACCATTCTTTTTTCCGGCGGTTTCTTACGGCAGATGAGACATATTTTCCCGCTGCAGATTTATTATGCCGCCAAGAAGGGCAGCGGCAGTTTCAAACTCATGGAAACGCTGAACCGGCACCTTGCCGAAAATGCGAAAGCTGTCGTCCTTCTTCCCGGCCAGACAGCGGAAGACGGCACCCATATCATTGTCATCGGTGAAAGCGCAAGCCGCGATCATATGCAGTCTTTTACCCCTGGTTACCCCGTAAAGACGACGCCCTGGGAAGATGCCATGGCGAAATCCCCCGACTTTTTCTTCGCGGATAAAGGATACGCAAATTTCCCGACAACCGTCATGTCATTGAGCTATGCTCTCACCAATACGAACCAATACAATAAAACTGCTCTGAATGATGCCGTCAGCCTGGTAGACGCTGCCAAAGCGGCAGGATACCGCACCGACTGGATTTCTTTCCAGAACAGAAGCTCTCTTGCCAGTGCCGGCGTTTCCGTCATCGGTGAACGGTGTGACGCGTCCTATTGGGAAAACAGCCTTGACGGCGAAGCGGTAAAAGTCATGAAAAGACTTCCGCCCGCCAGGAGGCGTATCATTTTCATCCACATCAACGGCAGCCATTATAATTATCTGGCCCGCGTCCCCGTGGGATACGGAAAATCCACGGATATTCCCGAAGATGATCCTTACTATAACTATGATGTCACGCTGGCCTACACCGATGAAATGCTCCACAGTATCTTTACATACGCCAAAGAGCATTTGAATCTGAAAACTATGATTTACTTTTCCGATCATGCGGAAGACATGGTGTACTACCACGGCACTTCGGGTTTCTCCTACGACATGATCCGCATTCCTTTCTGGATCTACCTTTCTCCGGACTATAGGAAGATCCACCCTGATATCCTTCCGGCGCTTCAGTCAAATAAAGATAAGATTTTTACCAACGATCTTCTCTTTGAAACAGCGTCAGGCATCTGGCAGGCAAAGACAAATTTTTATCAGGACATTTACGATCTGTCCTCTCCGTCTTATGTTCTTGATCAGGAAGCGGTCACCATGCACGGGAAACTGCTCATTACCGACGACCCGAAATTTAAAAAATAGATAAAGCGAAAGGATGGCCTGCGGGTCATCTTTTTTTGCGGATCATTTTACTCACAAGATCCCCGCGTCTTCCGACACCTCTTATGCTTCCGTATTTTCTTGATTTTCATGAACACATTTTTGTTTAATTCACAAAATATTTTTTGTATTTTATATTGACAATATCAAATTATAGTGGTAACATTGTTTTAACAGATAGTTAATACATAGTTTTAACTTGGAGTATATGCAAAATGATTAATGAAACACTGCACACATTCATCTCCGTTACCAAAAACGGCAGTTTCAACAAAGCGGCGGAAAAGCTTTCCCTTACCGCCCCTGCCGTGATGAAGCAGATGAATTCTCTGGAAAAAAGCATCGGTGCCCCTCTCTTCGAGCGGACGAACCGCGGTATCCGCCTCACACCGGCAGGAGAATCTTTTTTGAAAGATGCCAAAACCATCCTCCGGTACACAAGAAAATCCATCGAGCGTGCGCAGATCGCCGCGGGACAAACCCCTCATCTGCCGACATGTGGTGCGCAGAAGGCGGGCTCTGTCCATCCTGCCGCCCCCTTCCCCACTGACAGGGAAGAAAGGAACCGGCGCGAATCGGCGAGACGCCACGCGGACATTGCGGAAGCCCAGGGGAAATCCGCAGAAGAAATTCATGAAATTTTCGAAAAGGTCATGAACGGCACAGGCAGGTGCAGCAAAAGATAGTCATCCATCGGGATGCAAACGGCGCCCATATATTTCCGTAAATAAAACTGCTATCTGTAAATATATTTTTTAAGAAAGAAGGAAAACATAATGACACATCCACAATATCCAATTCCTCAGGACGAAGAGGGAAGAAAACGTTACGAATCGGCAAAACGCCATGCGGCACTCGCAAAAGAACAGGGAAAATCCCTTGATGAAATCCATGAAATCTTCAAGAAGGTCATGAACGGCACAGGCAAGTGCAGCGGCAGGAAAGAAGAAGCGGTTTCAAAATGCCACGGCCATTACCCGATTCCCGAAGATGAAGAAGGCAAAAAGCGCTATGAATCTGCTCTGCGCCATGTGGCCATTGCCAAAGAAAACGGCAAGTCTGTTGACGAACTCCATGCGATTTTCAAGAAAGTCATGGAAGGCACAGGCAAGTGCAGCGGTAGGAAAGAAGAAGCAGTTTCAAAATGCCACGGCCGTTACCCGATTCCCGAAGATGAAGAAGGCAAAAAGCGCTATGAATCCGCTTTGCGTCATGTGGCCATTGCCAAAGAAAACGGCAAGTCTGTTGATGAGCTCCATGCGATTTTCAAGAAGGTCATGGAAGGCACAGGCAAGTGCAGCGGCAGAAAGCAGTAATCCTTTACCGGAAGCAGAAGATATGACATGAAATTTGTGTCATATCTTTTTTCATGCTGAAAATCCCGGCGATCTCTTGCGAAAGAAGACCGGCAGGTATTTTTGTACATTTCCCAGGAAAAAACAGGAGCGGTTCTCCTGTTTCCTTTTTACAGTAATTTTTAATCGCCTCTTCCATACCGCCAGGAGCAGCGGTATATTCAACGCCCTGCCACATATCCCCCTCAGACGAAAAGGAATTTCGTAAAGCTCCACTTGATGCTGGCCCCTTTCAAAATTTCCAAATGTTTTTCTTTCAGCTTTCTGTTAATCAATAAAAAAAAGAAGCAGCAGTGCCGCTTCAAAAAGGGGGAGGCACCATCGCGCCTCAAATGAGAACTATATAATAACATCATGTAGATGCTATTACCAAAGAGGGGGGAGAACGATGATGGTATTTCCCTGTTACCACCATCGTTCCAAGGAGGGTGAACCATGGCCGGCCGGGCCGGCAGTAATCATCCATAGTTCAAGCACGAATATATGTCTGCTCCGTTTCCGGAGTTACCGTAAAAAGGGGGAACGATGACTTTTCCCTGCCGCCATCGTTCGGAGAAAGTGAACCTTGCAAGTTATCCCTGCAAGTATATGTAAAGCCGTTTCCGGCATTACAACGAATATACAGAAACGCCTCTCGGGCTGTTCCTGAAAGGATGAACGATCGTATTTCCCTTTACCATCGTTCTTGAGAGAACCTACAAAAAAATCCATCCCTGCTGATGTACGGATGGATACTTTGCGCGTTAAAATCAATACACGCTACCTCCCCATCACTCGCAGGTCAAACAGTAGTAAAAACAGGCAGTTCTCCTGACTCTGCTTCATCGCTTGTCCGGTCTTCCCAATTCCTCAGTGACTTTCATCAGACTTGCTCGGCATTACAGTGGCGGGACCGTGCCGGTATCTCACCGGTCTTCCCTATTAAGCCTTTACAGGCACCTGTTCCTTATTATGCAGTTTCTCCTCTGCCGAATAGACTTCGCCAATAAAAAACCTCTTTACACGAACGCAAAGAGACTATATAAGATCTCCTTCCCATCGCTCGTGGGTCAAACGGTGATTTTAAACAGGCAGTTCTCCTGACTCTGCTTCATCGCTTGTCCGGTCTTCCCAATTCCTCAGTGACTTTCATCAGACTTGCTCGGCATTACAGTGGCGGGACCGTGTCGGCATCGCACCGATCTTCCCTATTAAGCCTTTACAGGCACCTGTTTTCCTATTCGGTTGTCCTAATGATATCACTCTATAAAGCTTCTGTCAATGATAAAATGATTGTTCCGAGCGCATGATCAGAGCAAACCAATTCATATCGTTTCAGGTGAGGATTTCCAGTGTTCCCGCCTCTTGTAAAAGTTTGATATCGATAGGAGAATAGGTATCTGGATATTTCCTGAGAAAATATTGTTCTTCTTCCGGTGCGGCATAGAAGTTTTCCAGGCGTCTGGCTTCTGTGCGGATCGGCGGCCGTATATTTTTCTCATTTTCATACTCATTGAAAACAAGACAGGATTCGCTCACGGGCCTCGAGTTGCCCCTGTTCTGGTAGTAGGCCATATAGTAGGTGATCTGCGGCGTATCTTCTCCTGATACGTAATAGATGCCTGTCCTGTAATGGGGTCCGGTGCATTTCCCCTGGATACCGTCGGTGTAGGGATTGACTATGGTAAAAAACACAGAGAGCAATGTCCCTATATCTATTTTTTTCGGGTTATAGGTTACTTTTACACATTCTACCGCCTGTACTTTTCCATTTTCCACGTCTTCTTTCCGCGGATTCGGTACAGAGCTGTTAGCAAATCCCGCGGTTGTCTCCACAACGCCTTTTATACGGGAAAATACTTCCTGTACTCCATAGTAGGGACCGCCCGCAAGATACAAGTCTTTCACGGCAATTCCTCCTTTTCTGCTGTCTTCGTTTCTGACAAATTCATATCATATTTCATGATAAAAATGAAGAATCCCCCCGAGGTCCTCCCCCGGGGTTTTTCTCCACACTTATTATTTCTTTAATGTTTTGTTTCTTCCAGGTGGCGCGCGGCAGCCCTATCCATATCAAAGACACGGATGAGTTCCGTAACCGCCTGGCTGGGTGACACGACGCCGGTCAATACCGCCGCACGGACTTCCGGCAGGCGGCTCTTGATAATCGGATCTTCAAAGAACAGGTTATGAAGATGTTCTTCAATCATACTGTGCACCCAGGAAAGAGTCTGACGCTGGCGCCGGTTCTCAAAGACACCCGATTTTTTGGTGACTTTCTCAAACTCGCGCATAACTGCCCAAAGTTCAAGCAGTCCCGTTTTCTTCAAGGCCGAACAGCGATAAGCATGGGTCTGCCAGCCTTCTGTGGCGGGACGGATAAATTCTACCATCCGTTCATATTCCCCCTGGGTGACTTTCGCCCGTTCCAGGTTGTCTCCATCGGCTTTGTTGACCACAATGGCGTCCGCCAATTCCATAATCCCCTTTTTGATGCCCTGCAGGTCGTCCCCTGCGCCTGTCAATACGACAAGCATAAAGAAGTCGACCATATCGCGTACTGTCGTTTCCGACTGCCCGACCCCGACAGTTTCCACAAGGATGACATCATAGCCTGCCGCTTCACAAAGCAGCATAGTCTCACGGCTCTTGCGGGTCACACCGCCCAGTGTCCCCTTAGAAGGAGAAGGACGTATGAAACAGTTCGGCTCTCTGGAGAGATTCTGCATACGTGTCTTGTCTCCTAAGATGGATCCGCCGGTAATGGTGCTTGTCGGGTCGACTGCCAGCGCCGCCACTTTGTAGCCTTGCTGGCAAAGCATTGTACCAAAAGATTCGATGAAACTACTCTTGCCTGCCCCGGGCACACCGGTGATCCCGACACGGAGCGCATGGCCCGTGCGGGGCAGAAGAGCCTGGAGCACGCGCTGTGCCTTGTCAAAATCCTTGGGAGCATTACTTTCGATAAGGGTGATGGCTTTGGAGAGGATCATGCGATCCCCCTTCGCCACCCCTTCGACGTATTCTTCGATAGACATTTTCTTACGAAGCGGCACTTTTCTCAAATGCACGGCATCCGGATATTCTTTGGCACCGGTCACACTGTTTACGGCACTGTCAATCCCCCGCACGACGGAACATGCAAATTCCGGGTTCGGTTCTTCAGGCACCCAGCTGGGTCTCAAGTCATCATCGTTCTTGGACATAATACTTACCTTAACCTTCCTTGGCTTCCGCCTCAGCGCGGTCTACGAGCATGTGAAGCAGCTTAATGCAGCATTCCGGAATGTTTGTGCCCGGCCCGAAGATCGCCTGTGCGCCATGATCGTAGAGGTATTGATAATCCTGTGCAGGAATAACACCGCCGATGCAGACAAGGATATCTTCACGGCCGCGTTTTTTCAGTTCTTCCACGATAGCCGGCAAGAGGGTCTTGTGACCTGCCGCAAGAGAGGAAAAGCCAACCATATGGACGTCGTTATCCACAGCATCCTGTGCCGCTTCTTCCGGCGTCTGGAACAGCGGTCCTACGTCGACGTCCCAGCCCATATCGGCAAAGGATGTGGCGAGAACCTTCTGGCCTCTGTCGTGTCCGTCCTGCCCCATCTTAGCCAGGAAAATACGGGGACGGCGGCCTTCCAATGCTTCAAATCTGTCGGCCAGTTTCTTTGCTTCTTCCAGTTTCGCGGAACCGTCAAATTCGCTGGAATATACACCGGAAATAGTATGGATGGTAGCGTTGAAACGGCCGGATACTTTTTCAACCGCATCGGAAATTTCACCGAGGGACGCACGGTCATGAGCCGCCTGTACCGCAAGTTCAAGCAGGTTACCGTTTTCACGGCTTTCTGCCGCTTTGGTGATTGCTTCCAGATCGCGGGCAACAGCCTCAGGATCACGGATGCTTCTCAGTTTTTCCAAACGTTTAATCTGCGCATTACGGACAGCGGTATTGTCGATGGACAGTACGTTCAGCGGATCTTCCTTCGCCAGACGGTACTTGTTCAAGCCGACAATGGTTTCCTTACCGCTGTCGATATCCGCCTGACGGCGGGCAGCGCATTCTTCGATACGCATCTTCGGCAGGCCGGTAGAAATCGCTTTTGCCATACCGCCCAAAGCTTCGACTTCCTGTATATGCGCCCAAGCACGGCGGATGATTTCATTTGTCAGATATTCTACATAGTAGGAACCACCCCACGGATCAATAATCTTGCAGGCTTTCGTTTCATCCTGGATATAAAGCTGTGTATTACGTGCCAGACGTGCGGAAAAGTCGGTCGGCAGCGCGATGGCTTCGTCAAGTGCGTTGGTATGGAGAGACTGGGTATGGCCCAGAGCCGCAGACATGGCTTCCATACAAGTACGGGCGATATTATTGAAAGGATCCTGTTCCGTCAGCGACCAGCCGGAAGTCTGGGAATGGGTACGTAGTGCCATGGATTTCGGATTCTTCGCACCGAACTGTTTCAGAATCTTTGCCCAGAGAACGCGGGCCGCTCTCATCTTTGCGATTTCCATAAAATAGTTCTTGCCCTGATCCCAGAAGAAGGACAGACGTTTAGCAAAGGCATCGACCGGAAGACCCGCCTTTTCACCGCAGCGGATGTATTCCATGCCGTCTGCCAGCGTATAACCGATTTCAAGGTCACAGGTAGCGCCGCATTCCTGGATATGGTAACCGGAAATGGAGATACTGTTGAACTTCGGCATATAGTTGGTGGTATATTCGAAAATATCACCGATGATACGCATGGACATGGCAGGCGGATAAATGTAAGTATTACGAACCATGAACTCTTTCAGGATATCATTCTGGATCGTACCTGCCAAAATCTTCTTATCTACACCCTGTTCGATCCCGGCACTGATAAAGAACGCAAGAATCGGGAGAACGGCACCGTTCATCGTCATGGATACGGACATCTGGTCCAGCGGAATGCCGGCGAAGAGGATGTTCATATCAAGCATGGAGCAGACAGATACGCCCGCTTTGCCGACGTCACCGATAACACGGGGATTATCCGCATCGTAGCCGCGGTGGGTCGGAAGGTCGAATGCGATAGACAGCCCTTTCTGGCCTGCTGCCAGGTTTCTGCGGTAGAATGCATTGGATTCTTCCGCTGTGGAGAACCCTGCGTACTGGCGTACCGTCCATGGGCGGAATACATACATCGTGGAATAAGGTCCGCGAAGGAACGGAGGAATACCGCTCATGTAGTCCAGGTGGTTGCACTGGTCATACACTTCTTTGCCGTAGAGCGGGCCTACAGGGATGCGTTCCATCGTGTTTTCATAGAGAGCATCATAATTTTTACCTGTGGTTTTTTCCAGTTCCGCTTTCCATTCGTCATAAGAACAATGGGGATGTTCTTCAAGGTTTAATTTTGTAAAATCGGGGTTCATTGCCATCTTATTTTACCTCCTCTTCCGTAATCTTCATGCCTTTTTTCTGCTGGAGCATACGGAGGATATCGTAGCAGTTTGCTTTTACGCTGATAAATTCATCAACGCCGGCGTCACGATATACCGCTTCCATATCTTTCGGAGCAGCACCTGCAAGGAAAAGCGTTCCTTCTCCCAGAACTTCCTTCAAACGCGGCGCCAGCGCCGGCACATCTTCCGGATAAGTAGCGTCAGTGGAGCAGATGACTGCACAGTCATAAGGAGTCCCCTGATCGTCACAGCCTGCCTTCAGTGCTTCCACACACTTATCCCAGCGTGAACCCGGCTTATCTTCATCATCCTGGAAACCGTTATTCAAATGAACGCTGAATTCGCCGACCTGCAGGAAGCTGGTAGAGAAATCAGCTCTCGCCTTATGCTGCGGAATCGGTCCCATATTGGCCAGGAATATTTCCACATTCTTGCCGGTTTCCTTTTTAAACGCCTGTGTGTCAAAGCGGAGTTTTTCAAAACGTTCGGTCCAGCGGTGCGCGTAAATCTTTCTCACTTCGATGGAATCCGCTTTGGCGGCTCTTGCTGTGCGTACTTCAGAAATTGTAGCGCCGGCGGAGAATGCGGCAATTGCCTTCTCAACGATGTCGGTATCGGCCGCTTTCAGTTCTTCCAGCTTTTCCTTCAGGAAATCTTTGTCCATATCGGCACGATATTTCTCAACGCCTTCAGACAGTTCTTTTTTCAGCGCCGGTACATCTTCCGGACGCGGATCAAGAAGTTCTTCTGTCATATTCGGATACATATTTGTCCCGACAGCGCTGTCCTTGCGGAGGTCAAGCGCTTTGAAACGCTGTTTCAGGATTTCAAGAATCTGCTGCTGCGGATATTCTTCTTTAAGAGCTTTCAGGATACCGCCAAGAGATTCGATTTTCTGGAATTCTCCCCAGATTTTTTCAGCCATTTCCTTGGTCAGTGCTTCAATCCCCCAGGAACCGCCGGCCGGATCGATCGGACGAAGCATGCCGAATTCTTCCTGCAGCATGATGTGTACGTTTCTTGCGATACGGCGGGAGAATTCATCACCCTTGCGTACCGTTGCGTCATAAGGATCATTTTCATAAGAATCAACACCGCCGACAACTGCAGAGAAAATCTGGGTCGTTTCACGAAGCATATTTACACCGATATCGAAAATCGTCTTGGTAAACATCGCCGGACGGGCATGGATTTTGCAGGAACGGTCTTTTTCTTCGGCGCCGAAGGCTTTCATGATATTAGACCATACCTGGCGGGCAGCACGGAGCTTGGCAATTTCAATGTAGAAAGTGGCGCCTGTATTAAATGCGAACTGCAGGGACTGGGCAATATCATGGATATCGATGCCGCGCTTCTGCATTTCACGGATATATTCGACAGCGATAGCAAAAGTATAAGCCACTTCCTGTACGGCATTCGCACCGCCATTGGAAAAAATATCGCTTCTGACGAAAATGGTGCGGAGCTGCGGCGCATTCTTTCTCGTCCAGCGGATAGATTCCGCCATTTCATCATACAATTCTTCCAGCGGCTGGTTCAGCTTTCCTCTCTTGATCAGCTGGGCAATCGGGTTCGCTCCGATAACACCTTTCACTTTGCTGACATCTTTTCCCTTAGCCTTCAATGTCGCGGCTACCAATGCCAGCATACGGAGAGAGGAAGTACCGGCATACATCATAAACGGGATCTTTTCCATATCAAGACCGTCAAGCAGGGTATGCATATCTTCCAGCGCGGTAATGCTTACGCCTATATCGCCCGGCTTTTCGGCATCCATGACATCAATGCCGTCGGCAGTGGCGGTATCAATACGTACATTATAAACAGTGGAACCTCTGTCGATTTCATGCTTCAGAAGTTCATTATTTTCTTTCGGCAGCGTTTCATCGCATGCCTGGGCAATACCCCATGGAGCGCATTTATAGCCGTTCACCGTTGCGCCGCGGAGAAAATCTCCCATGCCCGGATAATCATCTGTCGGAAGAATCTTATCAGTTGCTGACGGTCCGGTTCTCCATGTATAAATCGGATCAAAGGTAATCCCTTCATAAGTCTTGGTAAACATGATCTTATCGAAAGGCTTTCCTTTCAACAGAGCATTGCAAGCCTCCACCCACTCCTCATAGGTCGGCTTTTCAAATTCGTCAAATTTTACTTCTGGGAAATCGGCTTTTTCATTTGATTTTCTCAAGATCGCTTCCAACTCTTTGTCAGTAAGCTGCTTGACCGATTCCTGGGTATTCTGTTCTGCCATGAAAACATCCTCCTTATAATAATTTTAGACAATTCCGCGGAAAATACAGCTTGCAGACAAGACGGCAGAGTCCCTGACGGAACATCCTTTCAAATGCCTGGCATAACGTCTTTCAAGCCGGACTTTCAAAATCCCCGATATGTGCACCTCCTTACAATCTACTCACAAAAAAACGACTATCACGCGAAACTGATAGCCGGACAAGGAAATAATTTCCCAATCCCCTCCCCATCTCTCGCAGGTATAACGGTGATTCTTAGACAGATAGTTCTCCTGGCTCAAGTTCCTCGTTTATATCGCCTTCCCAGTTACCCAGTGACATACTTGATATAAACTCCCTTTACAGTGGCGGGACCGCTCCGGATTCTACCGGATTCTCTTTTACGCTTTCGCACCTGTCAGATATGTGAAATTGTCTAAATAACTACATTTTTAGTATAATTCATTACATTCTAAGTGTCAATCAACCACATTCATATTTAATATAATTAATTTTTATATTTATCCACATCTTTACCCCTGATTTATTGATTTTTCATTCATTACTACTATATAATGATGTTAATGTTGCAAACTATTAAAAATATCTTACCTATCTTATAGGAGGAAACAGGAGGTCGGAAATATGACAAACACTGAAAAAGAAAGACGAACTGAAGAAGCATTGAAACTGAGCAGCCTCTTCGAAGAACTGGATGGCCGCCGTCCGAGGCTTTTCATGCCGGAGCTTGAAGATGATGACGATAAAGAGGCAAGAAAACTTGCCGCCACGACATTTGCCGACCACGGCTGGGACGTAGATGTAAGCCCCCTCCTCTCCCCGGAAAGCTCCGCGCAGAATGCTGCCGACAATGACGTCCATTTCATCTTCTACACATCCAAAAGTCCTACGATGAAGCAAAAATTAATCGCGCTCTCTCAGACACTTGCCATGATCGGCCGGGACGACATCCTCATAGCCGCCCATCAGGTCAGCAAAGATGATAAGGAACTCCTCTTCCGTTACGGCATCCTCGCCGCTTTCGACAAGAATACGGATGTAAGCGATGTAAGCCTTACCATGCTCCGCGTCCTCGTCTCCATGGCAAAAGAAGAACAGAATCCCACCGAGGAAATGCCTTATTGATCCTCAGTCCCTTATAAACAGGAGAAACATCCTCCTGTTTTTATTGCGGACAAACAGCATATGGACTCCCAAAAGAAAATGCCGGGCATTGCAAAAAATATTTCAGAAATACTTTCATCTACTCATCAGCATACTTTAAGCACTGCTATCCTGTATCTGTACAGACATGCAAAAACGATTTGATCCCACAGCTCCGCGTTTCGGTCCGGCATCTCCGGAACCGCCTCGATACCACCTCTCCATGCAGCTTCTGTATAAGCAGATGCAAATCAATATTCAGCAGTTTAGCAGATGACTTATTGCATAATTCTATTACGACCGGATCCCTTAAAACACAATCAAAAAATTCTTCCGGCATCTCATAATGCAAAACAACCTATTCCGTATGCCCGACTGTTTCGGATTTTCTATACTCATCAAGTAAGCAGAAATACTGCTCATCATTATAGTTAGATTCCTCCCCACCTCCTTACAAAAATGAATAGTACCTGCACTTTAATATGATATCTGCAATCCAGAAATCTCTAAAAATCTCTTTTTGCCTTTAATGAAGTCTATTATCCCGTTCACAAAATTGAACAGCAAAAAAGCAGTGCTTTGGCACTGCTTTTTGTAATTAGAATCAGCCAACTGTAAAGAGTGTGTCGCCGCCCTGTACGCTCTGGCCTTCGCTGACCGGCATACCGGTAATCTTGCCATCGCAGGGAGCCATGATCGGGTTGCCCATCTTCATAGCTTCGAGAACGAGAACTTCGTCGCCTGCCGCTACTGCGTCACCAACGTGTTTATTGATACGCAGGACTTTGCCCGGCATCGGAGCTTCTACGACTTCACCTGCGCCGGCGGGTGCTGCTGCCGGTGCGGGAGCTGCTGCTGGAGCGGGTGCCGGAGCCGGAGCTGCCGCCGGTGCGGGAGCTGCCGCCGGTGCTGCTGCTGCGGGTGCTGCTGCTGCGCCGCTGTCTTTAACTACTACATCGTAATCCTGGCCGTTAACTGTTACGGTAAATTTTCTCATTGTTCTTCCTCCTAATTTTGTACTTTCAACTTTCAATTAGAACTGCTGGTTTCCGGAAACACCTGCAATGCGGGCGCCTGTGGTCCAGCCAGGTCTTGCTGCCGGGCGGATAGAAACGATTTCACCGCCGCCCATAGCAACGATTGCTGCTGCAATGGCTGCTACAACAGCACCATTATCAGCGGCTCTCGAAGCTGCTGCCGGCGCCGTTTTTTTAGCTGCTGCCGCCGGTGCTGCGGACTGATTGAGAGATGAACGTACTTGGCAGATCATGATCAGGGCAATGACTGCCAGAACGGCAGCTGCTACCGCGATATACATAACTGTATCGTTATTCATCCAAACCCATCCTTTCAAATATTATCAATGTATAAACGTGTATTACAGCGGAATGTTTCCGTGTTTCTTAGCCGGATGTACTTCATGTTTGGAAGCAAGCATCTTCAGAGCATTGATAACTACCGGACGAGAGTTTCTCGGATCAATAACTGCGTCTACATAGCCGCGTTCTGCAGCTTTGTAAGGAGTTGCAAATTCATCAACATACTCCTGTGTACGCTGTTCTTTCTGCGGATCCTTCTTGAAAATGATATTTGCTGCGCCGGCAGGTCCCATAACGGCGATTTCTGCGGTCGGCCATGCAAATACCTGGTCAGCCCCCTGTTCACGGGAGCACATGGCGATGTAAGAACCGCCGTATGCTTTACGGAGAATCAGGGTAATCTTCGGTACGGTTGCTTCGCAGTATGCGAACAGCATCTTAGCACCGTGACGGATTACGCCTGCATATTCCTGCTGCTTGCCGGGCAGGAAGCCGGGAACGTCGACAATGTTCAGAACTGGAATATTGAAGCAGTCGCAGAAACGAATGAAACGGGCTCCTTTATCGGAAGCATTATAGTCAAGGCAGCCTGCCATGAAGTTCGGCTGGTTGGCAATAATGCCGACAGTCTGTCCATCCATACGGCAGAAGCAGGTAATGATGTTCTTAGCCCATTCCTTAGCTACGTCGTAGTACTCGCCGTTATCAACGATGGATTTGATGACATCGTACATATCGTACGGTGCATTGGAGTTTTCCGGCATAATGGTATCCAGACTTGCATCTGTACGGGTCGGATCATCTCCCGTTTCAACAATCGGCGCGTCTTCCATGTTGTTGCTCGGCAGGAAGGAAAGCAGGTAACGAATCTGTTTAATGCAGTCTTCGTCATTTTCAGCTGCAAACTGGGCCACACCGGATGTACGGTTATGGGTCATAGCGCCGCCGAGAGCTTCAGCGGTAATCTTTTCGCCGGTTACGGATTCAACTACTGCCGGTCCTGTCAGGAACATCTGAGAGGTGCCTTTTACCATGTAGATGAAGTCGGTCAGTGCCGGAGAATATACGGCGCCGCCTGCAGACGGTCCCATAATTGCGGAAATCTGAGGAATAACGCCGGATGCAATGGTATTGCACCAGAAAATCTTGCCATAGCCGGAAAGAGCATCTACTGCTTCCTGAATACGGGCTCCGCCGGAATCATTCAGGCCTACGCAAGGAGCACCGACTTTAAGAGCCAGTTCGTTTACGTGAACAATTTTCGCAGCGTGCATTTCACCAAGGGAGCCGCCTTCTACCGTGAAGTCCTGGGCAAATGCGAATACGAGTCTTCCGTCTACAGTACCATAACCGGTAACGACACCTTCGCCGGGGAGATCTTTCTTCTCCTGGCCGAAGTTGTAGCAGCGGGACTTAACAAGCGCATTGACTTCTACAAAAGAGCCTTCATCAAACAGAAGAGCAAGTCTTTCGCGGGCTGTCAGTTTGCCTTTTGCATGCTGTTTTTCAACTTTCTTTTCCCCACCCATAGCCTCTACGTGTGCGAGGTTATTGTGAAGAAGTTCAATTCTTTCTGCAACAGTTGCCATTCTTACACCTCCAAAAATATTGGTCCCTTACCGGGACGTCCCTATTATAGCATAGGGACCGATCCTTATGCTATTAGAAAGACGGGCCGCCGGGGCGTTCGGTCAGTTCCAGCAGAAGGCCGGTAGCTTTCGGGTGCATAAATGCGATGTGGCAGCCGCCAGCACCAACTCTCCAATGCTTGTCAAGCTTTGCGTCTTCCGGAAGTGCAGCAAGCGCTTCGACAATGTTGTCTACGCGGAGAGCTACATGCTGGAAACCGTTCTTGCCGCCGTTCTTAGCGATATAGCGGGCAATCGGGCCGTCCGGAGTTGTGGATCCCAGGAATTCCAGTTCGCATGCTTCGCTCTGTGCGGACGGTTTGAAGAAGCTTGTCGTTACATGCTGTTCTTCTACCGTTTCATCCGGAAGGGACGGTTCAAGGTTCAGCAGATCTTTCATCTGCTTCTTGATCAGCGCCAGATCATTAACAGCTACGCCGACATGGTCTACACATAATACTTTGAATGCCATAATAATTCCTCCTTTGAATTATTTAAATATATTTCCCACGATAGAATCAACGACTGTGAAAGGATCATTTTCTCTTTCATAGACTTGTTCTACGTAGTCAGCAAATTTACCCGTCTGTACGATATCTTCCATAACATGACGGGAAATGCGGTCGTGGATCATCTCTACCATCTCAGTGCGGGCGCGTTCACGTCTGCGTTCTTCCAGCAAGCCGGATTCTTCAAGATATTTACGATGGGAATTAAGAGATTTGACAACGTCCGCGACGCCTTCGTCCTTGTTTGCAATCGTCCTTTCAATAGGAGGACGCCAGTTTTGGGCTTCACCCAAATCAAGCATCATTTCGATTTCAACATTCAGACGATCCGCGCCGTCACGATCACATTTATTAATGCAGAATACATCCCCGATTTCAAGGATGCCTGCCTTAATAGCCTGAATATCGTCACCCAGTCCGGGTACGAGCACAACGAGTGTTGTATCCGCATTCTTGACGATATCTACTTCTGACTGCCCTACGCCTACTGTTTCGATGAAAATGACATCGAGACCGAAAGCATCCATCAATTTTACCGCATCGGTAGTCTTTCTGGACAAACCGCCAAGACTGCCGCGGGTACCCATACTGCGGATATATACACCTTGGTCCAGTGTGAGGTCATTCATTCTGATACGGTCGCCAAGAATAGCACCGCCGGAGAATGGAGAAGTCGGATCGATAGCCACAATACCGACTTTCTTACCCTGTTTTCTGTACTGTTTAATCAGCGCGTCTGAAAGTGTGCTCTTACCCGCACCAGGTGCACCAGTGATACCGATGACCTGTGCACGACCGGTATGGTGGTAGATTTCTTTCATGATATCTTCCCAGCCATCACGTTCGTCTTCAACGATGGTTATTGCTCTCGCTAAGGCACGTCTGGAACCGTCCCAAAAATTTTTCATTGAGAATTCCATGGATACACCGCCTTTTTAAGAGTAAATAATAGCGGCATGGGGCCACAGCAAATGCAGCCCCGTGCAACTATCGAGCTTCTATTGGATAGAAGAGAATGTCAATTATACGTTAGCTTTGATAAAGTCGATAATTTCCTTGGTCGGTGTGCCAGGTGTAAAGATAGCTTTTACGCCGGCCTTTTTCAAACCAGGGATGTCACCGGCAGGGATTACGCCGCCGCCGATAACGAGAACATCTTCCATTCCTTTAGCTTTCAGTGCTTCTACTACTTCCGGGAACAGGGTGTTGTGAGCGCCGGACAAAAGGCTCAGTGCTACAACATTAACGTCTTCCGCATCTGCCGCTTCAACGATCTGAGCGACAGTCTGGCGAAGACCTGTGTAAATAACTTCCATACCTGCATCGCGAAGTGCGCGGGCAACTACTTTTGCACCGCGATCATGTCCATCAAGACCCGGTTTAGCAACGAGTACTCTGATACGTTTTTCTGCCATAGTTATATACCTCCAGAATTTTAGTTAGGATTAAAGTGTGTTATGTGCTTTGTATTCGCCGAATACTTTGCGGAGAACGCCGCAAATTTCGCCGAGAGAGCAGTAAGCACGTACGCAGTCAAGGATAACAGGCATCAGGTTGACGGATTCGTCAGCAGCTGCAACTTCCAGCTTGGCCAGTTCTTCCTTAACCTTTGCGTTATCACGTTCTGCCTTAACTTTAGCCAGTTTGTTCTTCTGGAATTCGCCGGCGGATGCGTCAACCTTCAGGAGGCCTTCAACCGGAGCTTCTTCCATAGTGAACTTGTTGACGCCGACAATTGTTCTTTCGCCGGATTCAACAGCCATCTGCCAAGCATAAGCAGAATCCTGGATTTCTTTCTGGATATAACCTTTATCGATAGCTTCAACAGCGCCGCCCATTTCATCAATCTTGCGGATGTATTCTTTAGCTTCCGCTTCGATGGCGTTGGTCATAGCTTCTACATAATAGGAGCCGCCCAGCGGATCGACTACGTCAGCCAGACCGGATTCATAAGCAACGATCTGCTGTGTACGCAGAGCGATGGTTACGGATTCAGTGGTCGGCAGAGCAAGAGCTTCATCGCGGGAGTTGGTATGCAGGGACTGTGTTCCGCCCATAACTGCCGCTGCTGTCTGGAGAGCAACACGAACGATGTTGTTGTTCGGCTGCTGAGCTGTCAGCATGGAGCCGGCTGTCTGGGTATGAAAACGCAATTTCATGGACTTCGGGTTCTGAGCATGGAAACGTTCTTTCAGAATCGTAGCCCAGAGACGACGGGATGCACGGAATTTAGCAACTTCTTCAAGTACGTTGTTGTGAGCGTTCCAGAAGAAGGACAGACGGCCTGCAAAGTCGTCGATCTTCATACCTGCTTTCAGAGCCGCTTCGATGTAAGCGATACCATCAGCAATGGTGAAAGCGATTTCCTGAGCAGCGGTGGAACCTGCTTCACGGATATGGTAGCCGGAGATGGAAATGGTGTTCCACTTCGGTACATTCTTGGAGCAGTATTCAAAAATGTTAGTAATCAGACGCATAGACGGTTTAACCGGGAAAATATAGGTTCCGCGGGCTGCGTATTCTTTCAGAATATCATTCTGGATAGTACCGCGGAGCTGATCAGCCGGTACGCCCTGCTTTTCAGCGACTGCAATGTACATAGCCAGCAGTACAGATGCCGGTGCGTTGATGGTCATGGATGTAGAAACCTTGCCCAGATCAATATGGTCGAAAAGGATTTCCATATCTTTCAGGGTATCAATGGCTACACCTACCTTGCCGATTTCGCCGATAGCCATTTTGTCATCAGAGTCATAGCCAATCTGGGTCGGAAGGTCAAATGCGCAGGACAGGCCGGAACCGCCGTTTTCAATCAGGTAACGATAACGCTTGTTGGATTCTTCAGCGGTAGCGAAGCCTGCATACATACGCATAGTCCAGAGACGGCCGCGGTACATGGTCGGCTGTACGCCGCGGGTATACGGATATTCGCCCGGGATGCCGAGGTCTCTTTCATAATCAAAACCTTCGATATCAAGAGGTGTATACACCTTATTGTGTTTTAAGCCAACTCTTTCCGGAGTCTTTGCGTAAGATTTAGCGCAAGCAGCTTCGTATGCTTCGAGTTTGGCTTTCAGGGATTCGTTTGCCATAAGTTCATCTTCCTCCTAAAAAATAAGTAAAATTGGGAAAGGTCTCATCCTTGGCAGAAATGTCAGATTGCGGCTTTTAGGCTCTTCTCATCTGTATTTCGCAGACAATCGCTTTCATTGGTATGGATCCGCAAAGCCTCTTGCTGTGATGCCGCATTATGTCTTGTCACCACAGCGGAGGAACTCTTGCGGGATCCATGTATGATTCTGCTCTCAGCAGTTATCACCATAGACAATTATATAACAATCATGCTTTTTGTAAAGAATATATTATGGGAAAATTATTTTTTAAAAAGCATGGAGCCTGTTTCAGCAAGGCTGGCATGGAACTTGAATGCTTCAGAGAGAATGTGCGGAGTCTGGCTGTTGCCGTTGAGCGCACATGCTCTTTCAAAGTAATCCATCAGCTGGTCACGGAAAGTCGGGTGGGCGACATTATTAATGATTACCTTCGCTCTTTCCTTCGGTGACAGGCCGCGGACATCTGCCACACCCTGTTCGGAGATGAATACATGGGTGTCATGTTCGGTGTGATCGACATGAGAGCACATCGGAACAACGGCAGAGATAGCGCCTCCCTTAGCCACACTGTGGCAGAAGAAGCAGGACAGAGCGCCATTGCGGGCAAAGTCGCCGGAACCGCCGATACCGTTCATCAGTTTGGTACCGGTTACATGCGTGGAGTTTACATGACCGTAAATATCCATTTCCAAAGCGGTATTCATAGCCACTACGCCGATGCGGCGGGCCACTTCGCCGTTATTGGAAATTTCCTGCGGACGGAGGATGATCTTCTTGCTGTATTTTTCAATATTGGCATAGAAGCGTTTCAGTCCATCCGGTGACGGGGACAGGGATGTCCCGGAAATCATATCAATTTTGCCTTCATCAATCAGATCAAACATACCATCCTGAATAACTTCCGTATACACAGACAGGTTCTTGAAATCGGAATGAACGAGGCCATTGATTACCGCGTTTGCCACATTGCCTACGCCGGACTGGAGAGGAAGCAGGTTTTCCGGAAGTCTTCCATGTTTTACTTCATTCTTCAGGAAATCAACCAGGTTATTTCCCATCCTTTCAGCGTCGTCATCAAGCGGAGCCAAGGCGCGGGTAACATCGGGCAGATCACAGGGAACGATAGCAACAATCTTTGCCGGATCTACAGGAATGTAGGTCTTGCCGATACGGTCACCGGCTTTAACGATCGGAATCGGCACACGATGCGGCGGATTCGCCACTTCGTAAATGTCAGCCATGCCATCCAATGCTACCGGCTGGGTAGTATTGACTTCGATGATGACTTTTTTCCCCTGGGATACGAATACAGGAGAATTGCCGATAGCGGTAGTAGTTACGATACCAATTTCGCCGTCTCTCTTAACGATCTTGCAGGCTTCAATGACCGCAAAATCCGGGCCGGTTACATGTTCTCCCTTAACGTTGGTGAAGAAACCTTCACGAATCTGCTGTGCCACATGGCTCAGGTGCAGGTCGAAATAGTTGATCTGGCCGGCATTGATTGCTTTTCTCAGTGTACCGTTAGTCTGGTAGGGCATACGGTTTCTGATCCCGTTCACTTCTACCAGTTCGCCATCAATCTGGGAACCTGTGGAAGCGCCCGTCCAGATATCTACCTGGAACGGCGTTTGCTTCATGCGTTCAGCCAGTTCATGCATCGTGATTTTCGGATAGCCGCACGGTGTGAATCCGCTGATTCCCAGGATATCCCCCGGCTGGATCATGGCTGCTGCCGCTTTGCCGTCGCACACTTTGTCCAGCAGTTCTTTAGGCTCGATACGGCTAAGGAATTCACTGTCATTGATGTCGATCATTACTATCATCCTCCCAAATTAAATAAAATATAAAAGCCCGCGGTGACGATTCGTTATTTTTCTCAGTCCGCAGAACCTTTAGCCCGGTAGTCCCCTCCAAACTTCATCAAAACAGTTCGGAATGAAGGCGCTGTAAAGCAACCCTCCCTGGCTCATTACCTTGTTTATTATAGCATACTTTTACGGATAAAGTTCCATAAAGAGCGTTTATCCTTTCTCAAAATTCCCTAACAGGGATTATAAATTTTTCCTATTGGACAAATACATTTTTATATGTACTTGGATCCGCATAATTGATTTCCCCTGCCGCACCCCGTCTTTCTTCTGAAACACAAAGCGCAGACAACGCCCAGAAGCAGCAGGAAACCGGGCAGCTGAAAAACGCATAATCTCCGATCCCGTCTATGGCTGCCGACAAAACAAGAAGCATGCCTGACAACCCGAAAAGTTTCATAGTTCCTTTCCCTCTGCGCCAAATCCGCCATGACATCACCCCTTGCCCGAAGAAGAAAAGGAAGTACAAAATGCCGCCGGGAATGCCCACTTCCGCAGGGATATGGATGTACATATCATGGGCGTGGAAAATAACGACATCCGCGTCCTCTATAAAAAAGTTGTACTCCGGATAAGCCAGCCAGTAATTCCCCCAGCCGACCCCAAGCAGAGGATGTTCCTCAATCATGGCTATCGTACTTTCCCACAAAGCCAGGCGAAGTGAAAGCGATGTATCCTCGCCGGAAAAAAGAGAAATAAAGCGCTCCGCCACCTGTCCATGGTAAAAAAATAAAATAAGAGGCACCGCCAGAAACACCAGACCGAACCGCTTATCATAAAAGACCGCAAGGCCTAGAACTATCCCTGCCAGACTGATCCATGCCCCCCGGGAATAGGTCAGCGCCAGGCATACGGAAAGAATAAAAAGAAATCCGGCAAGCAGTATTTTTCTCTTATTATTTCTTTCCCCCAGAGCAAAAGGCGCAAACACACTGATAAGCATCAAAAGGTAAGCGCCGAAAAGATTCGGATTCCCCAAAGTGGAAAACATGCGCCGCCGCAGAAGAGGAAACCTCTCGGGATCCACCCATCCTTCGGCATTCAGGTCTCTCGCCATGCATCCCGCATCGGCATACTGTATAAATCCCCAGATGACAACGCAGACGGCACCCGCCAAAAAGACATAAAGCGCTTTCCTCTTTTCTTCCTCTCCCGCAAAGTATGTAGAGATAAGCACATAAAGAAACGCATACGCCAAGGGCAGAAAGCACCAGTTAAAAATAGAAAAAAAGAAGTCTGCCGCACCGGAAACAGATAAAAACGAGCAGACTAAAAAGCCCCCGCCAAACCATCCCCACTTGCCGCCATAATTGACCTTCCGCTTCGTGAGGAATATATCCCCCATAGAAAGCAATGCCGCCGGAACAAGGGCAAAGTAAAAAAGCCAAGAGCTTAAAGGAAGGAGGAATATAGTCAGATAAAGACAGATAAGAATATTCCGTTCACTGCAAATCCGTCTCCCCATCACCATGAGCCTCCTCTTATTTCACCGTTTATAGAAATTATGAAAATACTCTTACCGGCTGTCAGGTGATCAAAAACGATCTGCCGGCTTTCATTCCCGCGATCCGCTTCCGCTGCCGTGCGTCCTTGCGGGATGATAGAGTCTCCACCCGAAAAGGATCGCGCAGATGCGGAGAAGAAGTACCGCGCCGAACCCGCTCCACGATGCATATACAATCCCTGTAAGCGGATACAGAACGCAGATAACAATACCCCCGATCACCGAAGCCATGGCATACACATCTTCATAAAGCACCACCGGAACTTTCTGCGCCAGCACGTCACGAAGAATACCTCCTCCCACCGCTGTAATAAGGCCGAGCAGGATAGGAAGCACATACCGGTAACCGGGATAACTGTGGATAGCCGTTATCACACCGGTCACCGTGAACGCAGCAAGCCCTGCCGTATCGGAAACGCGATAAGCAAAAAGGACAAGTTTCCGTCCCCGACGGGGTCCCCGGAAATACCGGAAACCGATACACACCGCTGCCGCCGTCACGAGCGCGAGTACAATCCCATCCGGTCCGCGCAGGGCAAAAGGTGGAAATATGCCCGCCAGCACATCGCGGAGGATACCGCCTCCCACTGCCGTCACCACAGACAAGAGCGCAATGCCGAAAACATCCATCCCCCTTGCCAGTCCTACAGTCGCCCCGGAAAATGCAAACGCCACAGTCCCCAGTATTTCAAAAACCGTCCACGTTAAAGACATAACATACCTTTCTGCATTACATCTGCAGCACAGAAGCAATCAGACGGATCGTCGTCCCCGTGTAAAACTGCGCCAGCGGATTAATAATCCGTCCTATCATGCCGCTGAAAACCAGGAACAGTAAAAGAAGGAAACTGTAACGGTAACTGAAATTGTGGAATGCAAAAGCCAATTTGCCGGGAAGCACCATTTCCAAAATTTTGGAGCCGTCCAGCGGCGGCACGGGAATCAAATTAAAAAATGCGAACCACACATTGTACAGCATAATCCAATAAAGAAATAAATGCCCCGGCTGCCCTGCCGTTAAAAAACCGAGCTTCATCATCAGCAGCATAATGCATTCCGCCAGAAAGCAAACAAGCAGATTCATTCCCGGTCCGGCAAAAGAAACCTTCATCACGCCGCTTCTGAAATTCTTATAATAATTCGGATTAATCTCTACCGGTTTTGCCCAGCCGAACCCGCAGACCACAAGAAGCATAAGTCCCACCATATCCAAATGAACCAGGGGATTTGCCGTAAGCCGTCCCTGCATGGAAGGCGTGGGATCCCCCAAACTGTCCGATACGTACGCATGGGCATATTCATGAAGCGCCATGGCAATCAAAAGCGCCGGCGCGCGATAAATTAAAGTACTCCAATCAAGAAAATCAGACATATAACTCCTTTATGAAACCAATTCCAACAAACTGCCTTTCAAACGTCTGCCGCATTCTCCATTCAAAAGCGGACTCCGCGAACGACTAAAATTCAATGTGATTATTATAACCTGATTTCAAAATAGTATACAAGGCAGATTGATCGCTTCATTTTCTCCCTTGCTGCAGAAAATTGGCAGCAGGCATAAAAAAAGAGACCTCCACAGGCCTCTTCTGTCTTCCTATCTGCCTCCAAAAACTCTCTGAAACAGTGTAAGGCGGCGGCGTTTAGATTTTTCCGCCCATTCAGCAGAATCCAATTCCGCCTGTTCCATCCGATACTCGCGATACGCACGGTACACATCCATATCCAAAAGCACCACGCCCACCTGGCAGTAGGGATAAGCACGCTGAAGAGCGCATTCATCAGAAGCCGCCGGAAACTCGATTCCCTTTTCTTCCAGTTCCATAAGAGCCATACCGAGAGCTTCCCGCGCTTTCCGCGCAGCCTCCGCCATAGATTCCGCTTTCACGGCACACCCTGTCAAATCAGGAAACACCGCGCGGAATTCATTCTTTTTTCTATCCAAGGTAAAAATGGCCGGATAAAAATACTTCATCAGATTCCTCTTTTCACCCACCTGCACCATTGCGTAAACATTTTCTTATTATTTTGTTTTATTGTAATACATTTTATTGCCTGCTGCCAATAGCAAATCTTAAAAAAATTGATTATTTTCTCCAAATTTTACTAAAAATCTAAAATATTTCATCAAAAATCTGAAAAACTTTGTGTGCAAAACAGGAATTTCTCTTCTATTCCTTATAAAAAAAGCCGCATGTAAAAACGCGCCCGCCGAAGCATGACGCGTTTCGTGTAAAAATCAAATCAGAATTTGTAACGGGCCCCAACCATCCATGCACGTCCCGGCTGTGGAGCAGCCCCCAAACCGTTATATGCAGAATAGGCATTTTCATAAGACTCATTCGTCAGATTCGTTACAGACAAGTACAAGTTTATATTTTTTCTTAATTCATAGTTCATATTCCAATCCAGTACGAGGAATTGATTATCAGTGTAAGCAGTTGTATCCATTCCCGTATACCAATTGACCAATAATCCGGAATAGAATTTATTGTTCTCATAAGACAAATTCATCGTAAAATGATTCGCCGGACGGAGCTTGTTGATTTGCGTATTTACATTACTCAGTGCATCAAGTCCTACATCTGTGTACTGAATACCATCCTTCGCACGGTAAGTATCTTTAAAATGCGTGTAAGCAAGCCCTAAATTCCAATGGTCATTAAACTTGTGATCCACGGTAATATTAAAAGACTGTTTATCTTCTTTTGCATTTACATAACGTGTCAGTCTATGCCCCGGAATGGAAGGATCATCAACAGAATACTGGGTAATCGCATTAGACATCTTTGTCCAGTCATAATGAACTGTGACCTCGGTATTCTTGCCAATTCCCTTTCTCAAACCAATGGTCCAGACATCGCCTTTTTCATCTTTCAAAGATCCGCCGCCATAAGCATCGGTAGCATAGTCTCTTCCTTTGATTGGGCGATAAATCTTCGTCCATCCTGCATAAGCACTGAAATCATCAGAAAACATATATTCCGTATTGATTGCAGGAGTAAATGTGCTGACATCTCCACGATGTTTAGAATCAACATAAACGACATTGCCGGAACCATCTTTTACGATTTTCCCTGAAGAATCACGCTTAGCCTGACGTGTCCCGCTAAATGAATTATAGTGGGAATAGCGCAGTGCAGGAGTAACATCCCACTTATCATTGACGTGGATCTTATCCTGCACATACCCCGTCAAAGTATTTCTTCTATACTCTGTATTTTCTACAGGACCGTAGTCATTCATCAATTTCATGACAGACTTGTCATAAGTAACAGACCCTAAAATATCATGTTTACCAAAGGATTTGCCTAACTGCAGCTGGACACCATGATTTTTCTCCGCTTCTTCATCTGTCAGATTATCCCATCCGGCAGGATGATAATTTTTGATAAAGTCTGACCATGCGGCGCTGCCGGGAAACGGCACATAAGATCCATCATCCAAAATCCAGGACGGATAACGATCAATGCCCCAATAATTATGGTGCTGGCTATATACACGGATAAAGCTGTCCATGCCATTATCTTTTTTAAAAGTATAAACTACATCAATATCATTGCTCTTATACGCATTGTAGGAACCGGAAAGCGCATCCAATGAAAACAGGTTTCTATATCCCGGATTATTAGTATTACCATACCCCCCCGGTCTCGTCGTCCTTTCAATAATACGGTTCCAATCAGCTTCATTCCAATATCTCCAGTCACGGGCTGTAATCGGATAGCCGTCTTTTCCATTTTTGTGGTTATACCAGATCTTCAGATTTTTATCTCCGCCCAGCTCTTTATCCAAACGGACATTGACGCTGTCTTCTTTATACGAAGTACCGTTGTATGTATGATTTTCACCGGTAATACCATCACGATACTTGCTGTCACCTGACATATTTCTGCTGGCAGAAATAAAATACCGCATCGGTTCTTTCTGATCAGTCGCGCCGGATACATTCACACTATAAACATGATGTCCCCAAGATCCTGTAGATAAATCCAATGCCCCTGCTACATGATCGGTTCCTTTTCTTGTAATGATATTGATAACTCCACCTGTAGCATCAGCACCGTAGACAGATGCCCCCGGTCCTTTGATAACCTCAATTTTATCTACGTCTTCCATTCCTATTAACTGATTAAGATCGACCATAGTCCTGCCGCCAGCTGCATTACTAGCACCAAATCTATAGCTGGCTGCATTATCCACACGGCGGCCATCTATGAGAACAATAACTCTTGAATCCCCATTGATAGCCATACTGTTATTGTAAGAATTATAACCATACTGACCGCCACGATAACCGGCATTTGTAAATGTCACACCGGGAACGCGTTTAATCGCCTCTGTTACATCTGTATAATGACGTTTTTCAATTTCTTCACGGGTGATAACTTTCACATCGCCGCCCGTACGGTAATAAGACTGTTCTGTAACCGTGTCCCCGAATTTATTCTTTGTCTTATCCGCTTCAACCACAACCGCATCTAATGTATACACATTCAAATTTTCATCAAATGCGGCATATGTGGAAATTCCGCCAAAACAGGCCGTCAACGCCAGCGTGGCGGCAAAAGCTGATTTCATACCTTTTTTCATGAATACTCTCTCCTCTGAGCTTTACCATCTTGAACCATTAATATAACTGAATGAATAATCTTCTTTCGTGGCCCAGTCTTTCCATTCCCCTGAAAAGGGCCCGAAATTAAAAGTGACTTTTTTACTTCCGTTGGCCGGTAATTTCAACATGGGCAGTCTTTTCGGATGCCCGATGAATTGAAATGTTTTCCCATCAGTTCCTGTAAAAGTAATCTGGAGAATCATTTCATCAAGCTTTGTAACCGTCAAGTCACTTCGTCTGTTATAAAATGTTCCTCGCACGCAAAGCTCTCCATGCTCCATCCAGACCTTTTCCGTACGCCAATCCAAGATCATCGTATCTGCCGAATGTTCCGCAGCAAAAGCCATATGAGACAAGCATAAAGACAAAATCAGAGCAGCGAAAGCCAAAAGCCATTTTCTCATAACTTCCTCCTTTCTTTAATCACTAACCACCTGTGAAAATCTTATATTCCATTTTCCTGCCGGCCTGACCTTGTTTCGACCGCAGGAAAATAAGGAATCTTCTTAAAAAACAGAATGCGTACCCCGCACAACAGGTATCTCCGCTTTCTTAAAAATAGCAGTGATCATCTCCACCTCTTTACAAAGAGTCTTACTTTCCCCGTCGCTGCAGCAGCAGATTCCCAAATGAACTACGTCCGGATGTATTTCCAGAATCCTCTCGATTTTTTCATCAAGTCCTTTATCCTGCCGGGGAAAATGCCCGCACCCGCTGCACTTCATAAAAGCAGACACCTGCAATTCTTCATCTCCATATTCACGAAAACGATGGGTTCTCCCATTCAATGCAGAAAAACATCCCGCCCCGGTGCAAACGGTCTCCGCATGGGGACAGGTCAGCATAACAATCTTCTTCATAGGCGCATTCCTTCATATTCCCACTTTAAAAACAATATCAGCTTAAAAATTCATTTATTCCTGTCATCCGTAAACTCAATAATTCTTAAAATTATATCACATATTACTCATCATATGAATACTTTAAAGTAATCTTTTAGCAATAATTCATTCGCTTTTATCTCAGGCTCCTCTTTTCATGAAGTGAAGTTCCCGTTTCTTTTGTCCCTATTGCATAGCGCCGTCCCCTTTGCTATAATTTGGAAAGCATGGGGGTATAGCTCAGCTGGGAGAGCGTTTGAATGGCATTCAAAAGGTCAGCGGTTCGATCCCGCTTATCTCCACCACGCATTTAATCCACCACATCTGTTCGATGTGGTTCTTTTTATTCATTCCCCTCACCGCAATAAGTGACTCACTCGATTTCATGCGTCACTTTGTTCCTTTGAAATCGGTTCCCTACTTAACCGGTTCGATCCCGCTTATCTCCACCACGCATTTAATCCACCACATCTGTTCGATGTGGTTCTTTTTATTCATTCCCCTCACCGCAATAAGTGACTCACTCGATTTCATGCGTCACTTTGTTCCTTTGAAATCGGTTCCCTACTTAACCGGTTCAATCTCAATCATCTATATCACAATAAAAAAGGTCACGTTATTTGCGATGCGTTCTTTTTTGTATAGACGCTAAAAAGGAACAATACCTCATCTATACGATGGTATCGTTCCTTTTTGTTTTACCCGGTATCGTCCAGAAAAATTATTTCAGAAATGCATCGTCGCGGACAGGATGTATGTCCGGCCGGGGTTCAGCATGACCATGCCGTCTGCCCACACGGTCGTAGCCGTTGACCAGTATTTTCTGTCAAACAGGTTGTACGCATTGAAAGAGAAGGTGGTGGGTATCTTTGCCAACTCGGTATCGTATGTGGCGCCCAGATCAAATCTTGTCCATGAGGATACGTTCACTTTATTTCCCGTATCTGCATAGGATTTGCCAAAATGGACAACACGTCCATTAATAGAGAGGCCTTTTACCGGGGTGTCCCAATCAAGCGCCAAGGTGGCATTCAGTTTGGGCGTACCGTGGACACGATGGCCGTCATTGGCACCATTCTGGGTTCTTTTGTATTTCGCATCGAGGAGCATGAGGCCGCCGGTAAGGGTTAAGTTTGAAAAAACTTTGCCGCTGATATTCCATTCCACGCCACGGTTTCTTGTTTCACCATCCAGTACATAGTAATTGTCAGTGTTTGTAATGCCGGTAGGCTGTTTGATATGGAAGAAGGACAGCGTCGTCACCCAATCTTTAAAGTCTTTCTTCAGACCGAATTCATATTGCTTTGTCTGCACCGGAGGAAGTACTTCTTTTTCATTCTTTGTACCGCTTGGTATGGACAAGGTGGTGAGTCCTTCCGAATAATTGCCATACACCGATAAGGTCGGTGTCAGTTTGTATAATACACCGACAGCAGGGGATGTCTTCGTCTTGTCGTATTTCTTTGTCAAAGCACCTGATGTATTGAAAGACTTCGTCTGGATATTCTGGCGGCGGGCCCCCAGGATGACTCGGAGGTTCCCATCCAGGGCGGAAATAGTATCTGTCAGGATAAGGCTCCGGTTCATTTTGCGGCTGCTGATGTACCACGGTCCGCTGCTGGGCATCGGGGCACCGTCATTAACTTTCCAGATGCCTGTATAAATATTTCCTTCGGGCTTCGAACGTTTGGCAGAGGCGTTCATATAGTACCAGCCATTGGAAAGCATTTCAAAGCCAAAATTGATTTTGTGGCTGACCGATGGTGTATCTATGTTAAACAGGAAGCCCGTAGTGAGGGAGCGGCGTGACCATTTGCTGTCCTGGGCACTCCCAAATCCCCATTTGCCGAAGTTGTAATCGCCGGCATCATTGAGAAGTACCGGTTTCTGATCGTAGTAGCCCGGCCAGCTCAGTTTTTCATAGCCCCCTTTCAGATAGAAAGTGACATGTCCATTCAGCTGCTGTTCATGGGAAAGCGTGTACACGTGGCGCTGGTGGGAAAGATCTGACCATGTCGGCATAAAGTTTTCAACCACTTTTGACGGATCCGGCAGTTTTGTCACGGTGCCGCCCCAGTTGTTAATCACGTTCAAAACTTCCGGCATACCATGGTTAATGACATGGTCATGTCCATACATGACGGACGTATTGCTTGATTTTGTTCTCTGGTCAAAATGAATGTAAAGATCGTTTCCATGAAGCGTCTCATTCGAGAAACTGGTGGTTCCGCTGTATCTTTCCGCATTGATCCGAATACCGTAACGATGATCATCGCCGAAACGCTGTCCCCAGTCGATGGCATGATTGAACAGTCTGTGGCTGGAATATGTTTCTGAAATAGCAAGAATCGGTTTATCTTTTGCGATTTTAGGAACAAAATTGATATATCCGGAAACACTCTGATTGATGCCGGTGCCGCTGAGAATGATGTTCGGTCCTGTGACCACGTCAATTTTTTCCACCCAGTTCATGGGAATGATCCCCATGGCCATCATGCCGGGAAGTTCATCCATTGTCATATCGTGGGTATTGAAAGCACTGCCGCGGATTTGAAGTTCCACATTATTATTGGTAGAAGCACCGCCGACCATGATGGACGGATTATTGGTCACCGTATTCATGAACGTACGGGCAGGAATATAGTTCTGCTTAATCGTCTTTTCTGTATAAGAAGCAATATTGGCCGGAACGTCCATGAGATCCATATTCCCATACAGGCCGAAGTGGATACGGCGGTCCGTCTTGCCCCCGGGCATAATGGTATCATCGGTATACTTATCCCCATTCACGATGATTTCATCCAATTGATAAACAGCAGCATCAGCGGTAATCCCGCATAAAGCCGCACCGGCAGCCGCAGCAACGGCCATAGCCAACAGCTTCTTTTTCATCTTACCATCTCTCCTCTTTTTACCGACAAATAACTGTACGATAAAATAAATCCCCCGCAACACCTGCCTTTCCTGCACGTCTTACTTAATCGTGGGGGTGAAAATCGTATTCTTTAGGGAAATCAAACTGCCCCGGGTACATCAGCCCCGCCATATATCCTGCCGAATCGATGACCCTTGTCATCGGGCCGTAAGCGTACTTCAAGGGCATTTCATAAATCCGGCCGCTGCGGACAAAATTCAGATGACTGAAAGCTTTTTTATTTCTGAGACGCGCCAGGCGTGTTTCCGCATCATCATAAGTAATAACAAAAACAATGTCCGGATTTTCTTTTATAATCAATTCATCGCTGACAGCGGCAGTTGTATTCGGGACAATGCTCCCAAGTTTTGACGCAATGTCTCCGGCGATTTTATTTCTTCCATAGGAAATCGTCGAGGAAAGCAAGTCCAGAATCATGACTTTCGGCGGTTTTTGCCCTTTTACTTTTTGTCGGACTTCTTCAAACCGCACCCTCGTTGCCGTTACAATCTTTTCCGCCTGCTCTTCTTTATGGTAAACCGCTCCCAAATCTCGGATGTATTTTATTTCTTTCTCCACGGTTTCCGGCTGATTTGTTTTGGCTGGTCCGGTTGTATTCAGAGACACCAAAGTATGAATACCTTTTGCGTTCCAATACTCTGTGCTTCCCAAACGATTTTTTGAAAACCACGATTCTTCTGAAATGATCAAATCCGGCGCGAGATTCAGTACACGTTCCATCGTCACTTGCTGCCGCGGCAGGAAATTCAATCGCTGAAAAGCAGCCTGGTTGCAGTCTTTGATCGAATACTTCTTATCATCTTCGTATTTCACCGCCCACAGGATTGAATCTTCCACACCCATATCCAAAAGTGTCTCCGTCTGTGATGCCCCGATGACCAATACACGGGAAGGTACTTTTGAAAAATACTGCACATTCTCGCCTAAGTTAAAATAGTTTTCCACTTGAATATTGGTAATGGGTATCCCTGATTTTTCCTGCTCCGGATCTGCTGCGCAGCCTGACAAAAGGAGTATGCAGCCTGTAACCGCCATCCATTTCTTCATGGCCGGCCTCCATACTTCCCGCCAAGAAGCAGCCATGCAAAGAAAGGTGCGCCGCAGACTGCAGCCATGATTCCGACAGGGAGTTCTGTACCATTTATAAGGTTGCGTCCCAATACATCAGCCCACGCCATGAAACAGCCACCTGCAAGGCCCGCCAAAGGAATAAGGGATTTGTGCCCGCTTCCTGCCGCCATCCTTACCATGTGAGGAATGATAAGGCCGATAAAACCGACCATGCCCGCCACGTAAACGATAGAGCCCACTAAAACGGCAACAACCAGTATATATATTTTCCTGTATACCGCCAGATTCCTTCCCATACTGAGGGAAAGCTCATCACCGATAAGCATGAGGTCAAGAATTCTTCTCTGTCCCATAAAGAAAATACTTCCTGCCGCAATAATGCCTGCCAAGATCCCGATATCCGTCCAGCTGTCCGCCATAATATTTCCCATCAGCCAAAACTGGACCGACTTTGTTTTATGAGTATCCGCCATAGCCTGGATAATAAAACTAAGTGCCGCGGAGCAGAGAGCATTCATGGCAAAGCCCACAAGAAGCAGTGTCAGGCTGTCCCCTTTTCCCGCCGCAGAAGCAACAAAAAGGATAGCTAAAGAAATTCCCACAGCCCCCAAGAAGGCGCACATACTTACACCATGTACCCCCAAGTAAGCATCGGCGCCCAGCGCCATGGCAATGACCGCACCAAGCCCAGCCCCTGAGGATATGCCCAGCAGATAAGGATCGGCCAAAGGGTTCCTCATGACAGCCTGCATGACGGTCCCGCAAAGAGCAAGTCCCCATCCAACAGCAAAAGCAAGGACAAAATGGGGAAGGCGTAAGTACTGTACTACATCGGAAGAAATACTCCCGCTCTCAACACCAAGGACTGCCTGCCATGTATAGACCAGCGCTTCCCCCGGCGTAATTTCCACCGTTCCCCAGCTAAGCGACAGAAACGACAGTGCAAGAAACACAATCGACCACCCTGCTGTGCGGAGCTTCCCTTTCATCGTTTGTCTCCTCTTTCATAAATAATAGCAGGACGGCCGTCCGCTCTCATAAGAATTTCCGCATTCACATGGTAAAGAGCCTTTATGTTCTCTTTTGTAAGAACTTCCTGTGGAGTTCCTTGCGCTATTATTTTTCCATTTTGCAGTGCCACGATATGGTCACAGTACATGGCAGCAATATTCAAATCATGGATAGCGGCAATGACTGTCATATTTCTTGATGTAATCAAGTCCATGATCTGCAGCTGGTAGGTTATATCCAAATGGTTGGTCGGTTCATCAAGAATCAGACAGGACGTTTCCTGGGTCAAAGCCCGTGCCAGCATGACACGCTGCTGCTCGCCGCCGGAAAGTTGTATGAAACTGAGGCTGCCCATGTCAGCCACGCCGGTCTCTTCCATGGATCTTTCGGCTATGGCAATGTCTTCCGCATTATCCCCTTCCGCAATACCTTTGTATGGAGTACGCCCCATAAGGACGACATCTTCCACGCTCAAATCAAAACCCGTCCCATGATGCTGTGCCAAGACAGCGATTTGTTTCGCGCTTTCTTTATAGGAAAGCTTCCCTATATTTTTATCTCCCACGAAAATCTGTCCTGCCAAAGGTTTCATAACACGATAGATACATTTCAGCAGTGTACTCTTTCCGCTCCCATTCGGCCCGATTAAGCCGGTCAATTGATCGGATGGAAAAGAAATATCCACATCTTCCAATACCTTTTTATTTCCATATCCCGCAAAAAGATGGCGGACACAGATATTCATGACGGCTCCTTTCCAAAGTTATAGGATTTCCGGACTTGCATATAAATAAAAAGCGGCGCACCAATCAGTCCCAAAGTGACCCCCAGGGGTACATCAGCTCCCGTGACAAGGACCCGTCCAAGAATATCCGCCCACACCGTGAGAATACCTCCGCATAAAACAGCTAAGGGCACCAGCTTTTTATGATCTGCCCCTATAAATGATCTCACGAAATGGGGAACCACCAGCCCGACAAAGCCGATGAGCCCCGCCTCCATCACGATACATCCCACCAAAAGTGCATTGACTAATATATACAGCCGAAAGAAGGGCATCAGGTCCCTGCCCAAGGGCAATGTCCCTTCCCTTCCGAGAAGCATCAGATTCAGTATCCGCGACTGCCGGAGGAAAAAAGCGGATACGGCAATGACAATCATTAAAAGAAAAACGGCGTGATCCGTCTTGGCAAAAGCAACACTTCCCATCATCCAGTACAGCGTCACATCTATGCCGGAAGACGCTGCGCCCGAATAAATAATCACGCCCGTAATTCCGCTGCAGACAGCGCCAAGCGCCACCCCTACGATAAGAATATAAGACGTACCGCTTTTCTTTCCAATAACCCCTGCAAGTATGACAGACATCAGCAAAGCACCTGCAAAAGCACCCAGTCCGACACCACCTGCGCCCCAAGCCGAGCCGATTCCCAAAAACACGGCGGCAACAGCACCCAGTGAGGCTCCTGAAGAGATACCCATAATGTAAGGACTTGCCATCGGATTTCTGAACATCGCCTGCATAACGACACCGGAAAGTGCAAGTCCCATCCCGGCGGCTGCCGAGAGGATGATCCGGGGCAATCGGAGATCACGGACTATATCTGCTGCCGCTCCGTCACATCCTGCCAGCGCGCCAAGCACTTCGGGAAAAGACAACGGAATATATCCGAGCATCAATCCTGCAAGGCATGAAAAAAGCAGTACAGAAACGGCAATCACCGCCAGTCCGCTGACGGACAGATATTTTCTGTACTGCATACGATTCTCCTTATTCCCAAAACAACTGACACCCAAGTATTAATTCCCTCAAAAGAAATTCAGGCCGTTCCGCCTCTGCACATTTTACAAATGAAGAGTGGCAGAGAGCATGAACGTACGAGGCGTACCGAGTACGACAGTACTGTTCCCCGCGCGGGCACTCCAATAATCTTTCCCAAATACGTTATAAAGCATCACCTTAAAAGTAATCGGCGTATTGCGGACATCAGCCTCATACGTTGCACCCAGATCGAAAAGAACATGAGACGGTACTTTGTACTTTTCATTGATAATCCAGGATGATCCCTGATAAGTCGCCCGTCCAAGAATATTCAGCCGTTCTGTCGGCTTATAAATGAGAGCCGCCGTACCGGACCATTTCGGCACTCCGTTTGCTTTCTTTCCCGTCCCTGCCTGTTTAGCGTCGACATAAGCAATACCGCCGATTAAATCAAGCTTCCTGCCAAGCGCGCCGGAGAAAGCATATTCAAAGCCTTTATTCTTCTGTTTGCCGAAAATACCGTAATAATTATCTTCTGTCCTTCCGAAGTTGGGCTGTTCGATCTTAAAGAAGCTTAAAGTATGGAGCATATCCCCCACTTTATATTTAAAACCGAATTCATTCTGTTTTGTCTTGCCGGGATCCAATGTTTCTCCGGAGTTTTTATATCCGGCGCCCACAACACGGCCGATCATGAAATCTTCTGCATGGCTGGCATATACGGAGAAATTTTCGGAGATTTTATAATTCAGGCCGAATGTGGGATTTACGCCATGGTATTTTTTATTCTCCCCATTCTTCTTGATTTGTTTTGCATGATGCCCATGAAGCCCGACAATCACATTTAATCTGTCATCAAACATGGAAATATCATCCGATATATGCCATCCCGTAACAAACTGGGAAGAACTCCACGGCGCACTTCCTTGTTCATGGGGATACATATAATACTGTGAATCATCCATATATCCGGTATACATATTCCCGCGCAGAAGGATTTCACCGTTATTGCCCCATTTCTTATTCGTTCCGCCATAGTTGTCATACATCATCCGATCCACGCTTAATACATAGTTATGCTTTGTCAAGCCCAGATTAAACTTACCTTTGATGCCGCCGCCAAAATACTTCGTTGTTACTGCCAGCGGATAGTTTTCCGGATGAACAGTATAATCCCCGTTCGCATTTTGAAGACGCGGCGTGCCATACTGGTAGCCATACCAGTCTTCGCGATGATATCCTGCATTGAAGAATGCCGTGGTATGATCACTTAATATCTGCTCATGATTCAATGTGGCAATCCAGTTATCATATTCATTATTCGTCCACTCCGGCAAATAGCTGCGTCCGTTATCAGGCGCCTTGGGCAGGCGGCTTCCCTTAGGCTGATTATATTCATTGAAATTCCAGGTAAACTGCGCCCCTTTCTGATCTGCATAATTATATCCGATAAGCAGATTTGTCTTGCTCTTTTTTGTTTTCTGGTCAATATTCACGAAGAAATCCCGCTGCGTCAGCTTGTCTCCGTCAATTGCCGTTTCTCCCTGTATATTATCCGCCATGACACGGATACCCCAGCGCTGATTATGTCCGAGGCGGGTACCGAAATCAACAGCTTCTTTAAATGATTTCCCGCCCTGATAGGCCAAAGTCAGATCGAGGTTCGGTTCCGCCTGCGCCTTTTTGGAAGTAAACAGAATAGTACCCCCTAAGTTTTCACGGTTCGGCGTCCCTACAATACCAAGATTCGGACCGGCTATTACTGTTGCCTTATCAATATAAATATCGGCAGCGTGCTGCTGGTCAAGCATCCCCTGTATACCGTTCAAATACATATTATGCCCGTTCAGGTTAAAACCGCGGATAGAAACATCATTGTAAAGATTACTCGAAGCATCTCTCACGGCAGGATTCAAGGTAAGCATGTCTGTCGGTCCTTTTTCAGGGCTTCCGAAATAATCCAAATCTTTCCGCGTCAATGTCATGCTGTTAAAAGGTGTCTCCAAGGCATCCTTTTCTCCTAAGAGCCCTACATTCTGGACCTGGTCCGCTACAACCCCCAATGGTTTAATAACACTTTCATTTCCGTTCTGGCGGTAACGGTCCGCTTCTACGACCACCTCGTCCAGCTGGCTTACCTCCGCCATAATTGGCACATTTGCCCCGGATACCATCATGATTGCCGCAAGCGCTGCAAGAATCTTTCCCTTTTTCATCTTTTCCTCCTCAGACGGAACAACTGATTGTGCTTTTCTGCTGCTCTATAAGGTCTCTGCGGCGCGATAAAAAATGTATCCCTGTTTCCATTTCCACCGCGCCCTGCGTATATGACCCGCCAGCATCCACAAAACAGCATGAAGCATTAATAATTACATACTACTACTTTAATTATAGTTAATCAATTTTGTATTTATTTTCATGAAATATTTTTGTAGTTGATTTTATTTCAAATATAAACCGCACAAATTAAAAAGGAACCATACTTTATCTATAAGATGGTATCGTTCCTTTTTGTTTTATTAAATTTACTCACCCGGGTAAAATCAGAATTCGAACCGGGCAGAGAGCATGAATGTCCTCGGCATGGATAATCCGAAGGTGGTGGAACTCCCTCTTCCCATCCAGTAATCTTTATTTGTCACATTGTAGCACATGGCGCTTAAAGAAACGGGGATTCTCCCCAAACGTGTTTTGTAGTTCACACCCAGGTCAAAGGTGGTGTAAGACGGGATTTTCGTTTTTTCTGACGGCGCATTGGAATTATCGATATAGGCGGCGTCATTCCAAACGACTCTCCCTATGATTCCCAGGCTGTCGTTCGGTTCGTAAACGAGTCCCAGTACGCCGCTCCAGTCTGCCACGCCGTTAACGAAGCGGCCGTCGTTTTTCCCGCCCTGCGTTTTATCCCGCTTGGCGTCAATGTACATCAGCCCGCCGGTCACTGTCCATTTCGATGCCAATTTCCCATTCACTGTCCATTCCACACCTTTGAACTTGTCTCTTCCGTCAGCAGCGCGGCGGTACTTACCGCTTCCCACATCTATATCAATGACATTTTCCTGCTCGATATAGAAATAGCTCAAAGTGGTGAGAAGTCCGCCGTATTTATACTTCACGCCGATTTCTTTCTGCCTGCTCACCGACGGCGCCAAAGTCTCTCCCTGGTTGACATACTTGCTGTTATTGGAAACGACGCCGCCCCTGGAAAGACTTTCCGTCTGTCCCGCGTAAAAGGAAAGATGATCATTTGCTTTGTAGGTAATCCCGAAAGTCGGAAGCCAGTCATCATTCCGTATGAGCTGCCCTTTGATCTCATTTCTGAAATGTTCGTGTTTTCTGGAAACTGCCAAAAGGACATCCCATTTCCCGTAGGCAAGAGAATCGGCCAGTGTAATGCCTGTATTGATTTCCGACCAGGAAAGTTTTGCTTTCCGGAGCTGAGGGATATAGAAACTGTTTTTATAGGCTGTACCGTCATAAAGACTGCCTGTGATATTTCCTTTCACACTGTTATTCGTGTCATTCCAGTATCTGGCGCCTGAGCGGTCAAAGGCAAGGGATACATGATGTTCTACGGCGCCGGTATCGAACTTCCCTTTGATCCCTGTCTGGAAATAAGAGTTCGTCCCTATTTCATTCTGCGCATTGGATACATTGCTGCTCATGAAATTTCCTTTTTCGTCAAACTTCAGGGCAGAGCTGGAATTGTATTTATTTCCGCTTCTGCGGTTGACGCCCCAGTTCACGAACCATCTCCAGTTACCATTGAGTTCTTTTTCGTGATTCACAGTAAGAAGCCAGCCGTGCATCCACTTCGTAGTACCGTCAAAATCATAATCCGTATTGGAATCCGGTGCGGAGGGAAGGACATCGGATCTGCCGCCATAGGTGAACCAGCGCTGCCCTTTATTCACACGGAGATCGAAGGACCCTGCAAAAATATTCGTAACGGATGTTTCCCCTTTGCGGTCAAGGTTGATGAAAATATTCTTTTCTTCTTTTTCCGCATGGCGGAGCGCCAAATCGCCATCCATGTATTCGCCCATGACACGGACGCCCCATTCGCTATTAGCGCCTGTCCTGCGGCTTACGTCAATAAACTCGCCAAAGCTGCTTCTTCCTGAAAAGGTCTGCGTGTAGTTCAAAACAGGAGTCGATCCTGCTTTTTTCGTGACGACATTAATAGTTCCCGGAGCCGGCGTGGCGCCGCCGTTGGTTCCGTTATTCGACATGCTGACTCCATTGACGCCGGCATTCGGTCCTGAAGTAATATCCATTCTTTCGATGATGTGATTCGGCGGACCGTTAAACTGGTAAAACAGGCTGGGGATCCCGTTCAGCATCATATGGTTTCCGTTCATATTGATTCCGCGCATGGAAAAGTCCGTATACATGGGGGATGATGTGCTGGAACGGATGGAAGGGTTATTCTGGAGCACATTGGCCAGCGGCTGGGACGGATCGCTGAAAGTTTCCAGTGTCTTTTCAGTCATACTCATTTCAGAGCAAGGGATATCCATGACGCTTTTATTTCCTAAAATTCCTAATTTGGCCGTCTGATTTACAAGCCCGCCCGGAAGCGCCGCCACAATCCCTTCCCTGTCTGCTGTGACGGTAACTTCGTCCATTTCATACACGGCACCTGCAGTCACAGTGCCAAGCGCTGATGAAACCAGCACAGAAAGCAGCGCCGCCGATAAAATTTTCTTTTTCATACGTTTCTTCTCTTTCATAATAAAAATAACGGTGTTAAAAATGTTTTTCCATGGCCTGTGATTTTAATTTTCACCCCCTTGATCCGACTTGGATCAAAATGTAAAAAATGCGGAAATCAATTCTTTTGTATACGGAGCCGCAGGACTATGGAAGAGTTTCTCCGTTTCCTCCATTTCCACCAGTTTCCCCTGATTGAGTATTCCGATCCGATGGCAGCAGGCGCGAAGCAGGTCAAGGTCGTGGGAAATAAAAAGATAGGAAATATTTTCTTCTTCCTGCACCTCTTTCAGTATCCCGATAATCTGTGCCTGCACGGAAACATCCAGCATAGAAGTGGGTTCATCAAGAATCAGAAGTCCGGGTTTCAGCAGAAGAAGCCGCCCGAGGCATACGCGCTGCAGTTCTCCTCCGGAAAGCTGATGGGGGTAGCGGTGCAAAAGTTCTTCTCTCAGCTGAAGGCGTTTCATCATTTCATGGATTTCTTTTTCATAGGAAATATCCATTCCGTGTATTCTCGCCGGTTCTTCCATGGATTCTTTGATTTTCATCCGTGGATTTAAGGAAGATGCAGGATTTTGGAAAAGCATATGCATGAGCTGCCGCCTGTGCCGGGCTTCCCTTGAAGATGTTTTCGTCAGTTTTTTTCCCTGAAAGACAATATCCCCGCTGTCTTCACGAAGCAGTCCCATGACGACTCTCGCCAGCGTGGATTTCCCTGCGCCGCTTGCCCCCGTAATGCCTACGGTTTCTCCTTTCTCTACACAAAAAGAGATGTCATGAAGTATTTCTTTTTTACGTTTACGGATCAATCCCGTTTCCACACTCTGAGAAATATGTTCCACAGAAAGAAGTGTCATAAGCCGCCTCCTTTCCGGATACAGCGGACGTCATGGTCTTCTGCAAGCGTAAGCATTTTCTGCTTTTCATCGCAGGAAGTTTTTTCATACGCCGGGCAGCGGGATGCAAAAATACAGCCGCCGGGAAGACGGGAAAGATCAGGCGCGATACCGCGGATCGGCTTCATGCCCCTGTCGGGAGCCGCGGCAAACAGGCCTTTCGTATAGGGGTGCAACGGATTTGAAAAGATGTCTTCCGTTTTCCCGCATTCAATAATCTCTCCCGCATACATTACCGCCATAAAATCGGAAAGGCGTTCCGCCAACCGGAGATCGTGGGTAATGAGCAAAATGCCCACACCTTTTTCCCTCAGTTTCCTGAAAGCGTCCGCTGCCTGCCGGCGGACAAAAGCATCGAGGCCTTTCGTCGGTTCATCAGCAATGAGCCATTCAGGACCGGGCAGTGTCATCATGGCTGTAAGCACTCTTTGCGCCATACCGCCGGACAGGCGGAAAGGATAAGTATCCCACACATGCTGGGCATCGGAAAGTCCGAATTCTTCCAGCTGCCGGATACCGTCCGCGGTTGTATCTTTCCCATTCCGGTAAAAATGCACCCCTTCCATCATCTGTTTTCCCACTTTCATCATGGGATCCATCGCTGTCACCGGATCTTGGGCAATCCACCCGATCCGTGCGCCGCGGACAGAATTCAATTCTTTTTCGGATAAAGAAAGAAGGTCTGTATTTCCAAATAAAATTTCCCCGGAAATACGGACAGATGATTCCAATAACCCCATAACCGCCGCGCCGAGGATAGATTTACCGCTTCCCGATTCCCCTACGACCGCCGTGATTTTCCCGCTTTTCAAGATTATATCCGCATCCCGTAGAACTTTTGCATCCCCCTTTGGCGAAGGGAAAGAAACAGACAGATTTTTAATTTGAATATCCACTTCTATCCCCTCCTTTCTTCCGGTGATTTTCTAATCTGCAGATTATCCCGCAAAGCGTCTCCCAGTAGATTAATCGATAGACAGAACAAGGTAATTCCCATGCCCGGAGCCAGTATCATCAAAGGATAAGAGCGGAAATAGGTCCGTGCGTCGCTGATCATGACCCCCCAGTCCGCTGTCGGCGGAGAAACACCGAGTCCCAGATAGGATAAAGCGGATGCCGACAAAAGAGAGGTTCCCGTTCGTAAGGTAAAGAGGACAATCAGGACAGGCAGCAAGTTGGGAAATATATATTTCCGCAGGATATACCGGTGCCCGGCGCCGATGCTCCGTATCCCTTCCATGTATGTTTCTCCTTTGATACGGAGCACTTCATTACGGACGATACGGGAAAACCCCGTCCATGACGTCAATGTCAAAGCGATGATAATGCGGAAATCATTTTCAGGAAGAATGGCTGCAATGGCAATCATAAGGCTTGTCCCCGGAAGTCCCTGGAAGAGCGCCACAAGGCACTGTACGGATTTATCCGCCAATCCCCCAAAATAGCCTGACACCATGCCCAAAGACAATCCAAGCACCATGGTACAGAATGCGGAACAGAATGCAAAAGCCACGGAAGACCGGGCACCATAAATGACCCGTGAAAGAATGTCTCTTCCCAGGGCATCTGTTCCAAACCAATGAGCTGCGGAACTGTGTTCCAGTACTTCCTCAGGCGATACGGCTGATGGGTCATAGGGCGCAAGGAGCGGTGCAAAAACGGCGCAGAAAATAACGGCAAAAGCGATAACAACGGCCGTCGTGTAAAGGAGCCTGACGGCATTCTTATTCCCTTTCATAGGGCGCCCCCTTTCCGCACCGACGGATTCAGCATGCCGCACAGGATGTCCACAAGGTAATTAAATGTAAGGAAGACTGTGCCGCTTATAATGACATACCCCTGGATAACGGGATAGTCACGCCCCCATATTGCGGCCAGCACATAACTGCCCAGTCCGGGAATGGAAAACATATCTTCGATGATGACCGATCCTCCGAGAATCGCACCGAAGAAAGTGCCCAGCATCGTAATGACGGGGACAAGGGCATTGGGCAGTACATGTCTTTTCATGATAAAAGGCATGGGCAGCCCCTTCGCCCGTTCCGTCGTGATAAATTCTTTTCCTGCCACCTCCGTCATGGACGTCTGCTGAAGACGCATGACAGCCGCCGATGTTCCTGCCGCAAGGACAAAAGAAGGCATGATCATCTGTATCATGCTTCCATACCCTCCGGAAGGCAGAAGCCTCCATTCTTCAGAAAAAAGAAGCATACATAAAATAGCCAGGAAAAACGAAGGAACAGAAATAAAGAAAAGACCACCTGCACGCAGCATCATTTCACCGGCAGTATCTTTTTTCTCCGCTGACCAGATTCCGGCGGGTATGCCGATAACCAGTACCCAGCCGATGGCCCACACCGCCAGATGGAAAGTAATGGGAAACCGGCGGAGTATTTCATCCAGTACAGGTTTCTGTGTAAGATAAGATACGCCCAAATCTCCGCGAAGCGCATTCATAAGCCACCGCCCATATTGCATCCATACGGGCTGATCCAGTCCCATGGCGTGGCGCAGCGCATTCAGTTCTTCCGCTGTCGGTTCCGACGTGCCGTCCATGGTAAGCAGCGCCAGCGCGGGGTCGCCCGGAGATAAAACGCCTAAAAGAAAAGCAACCAGTGTAAGTCCTATGAGGAAAGGGATCAGCATGCAAAAGCGGCGGAGTGCATAGAGAATCAATTCTTTCATTCTTTCCCTGCTCCTTTCCGCCAATAGACTTTATCCAACGTAATTCCATAAACGGCTGCTTTGTAGCCGCCAAGCTCATGGCTGCAGACCGCTATATTTTGATCTTCCAAAAGAGGAACTACTGCCGGATCAGTCAGAAGCTCATCAAGTATTTCCGCATAGACAGTCCGGCGCTCATCCAAATCATAGACCGTCTTTAATGCTTCAAAACAGGCATCCACTTTCGGATTGTTATAACTGATGCAGCTTGCTTTATTCGTAGCGCCCTTTGAATCGAAATATTCAAAAAGGAGCGATGTGGGATCCAGGTTGCCGAGTCCCCGTGTTCCAATGGACAAATCATAGTCCCCTTTAGCCATCATTTTCCGTGAAGTCATCCCATCCACCATGACAATCTCTGCATCCAGCCCCAAAGGTTTCAGCTCCGCCTGGATAAATTCGGAAATCGTCTTGTAAGGATACCGCGCCATTCCGTACTGGGGCAGAAGGAATTTGACCGTCTGTCTTTTATCCCCCAGCACTTCTTTTGCCAATTCCTTTGCTTTTACGGGATCAAAGACAGGCTTCTCCACACGGCCGAAAGGATTGGTGCTGTTCAGAAAACTCATGGTAGGCGTGCCGAATCCGCGAAAATAATATTTCACGATTTTTTCCCGATCCACCGCCAGATTAACTGCTTTTCTCATACGCACATCGCTGAAGGGAAAACGTCCTCCATTCAAAGTGAGGTAATGGGAAATCGTGGAATGGGCGGCGTTCACGGTAAAACGCCCGTCACGCTCCAATTCTTCTGCCATAATAGGCGCAAGTCCGCCCAGATCCAAAACGCCCTGTATTTCCCCCGACTTCATCGCCGAGTACCGGGCATCAGACGACGTGATGGTCCGGATCCTGATTCGTTTTGCTTTTGCCTTTTCTCCGTGGTACCCGTCAAAACGCTCAATCACGGCGTAGGCGTCAGGCACCCGCTCCTTGATCATAAAGGGGCCCGTCCCTTTTGCCATACCCGTCCAGTCCCCTGTGGCGGAATCAAAACACCGGGGGCTGAACATGGCGCTTCCCCAGCCCGCCATGCGGTAAATGAGCATGGGTACCGGCTTTTCAAAATACAGATGAAGCGTGTTTTCATCATCCGCTTCCGCCCTGAGAAGCCCGGGATAAATACGGTCTGCCAAAAAGCCGTAAAATGTAGACGGACGGTATCCCATATTCCGGTATCGGCGGAAATTTTCCAGAGTTGCCGCAGCATTGAACAGCTCGCCGTCATGAAAACGGACACCTTCTTTTAAATGAAATATCCATTCCGTCTTATCCGCATTGCTTTCCCAGCTCTCCGCAAGAACAGGCATTTCATGGCCGTCATCGGAAATGCCCACGAGAGGTTCCCATGTTTTCAATATAATGGTGGCATAGTACGGATCTTTTTCCCCCTGTACCAGATCGCGCGCCGCGGCAAGGACGATTTCCCGCTCCCCCGTTTCCGTTTTATGTCCGCATCCCGTACATATACTTGTCAGAAATAAGAAAATCAATCCGCACAGAAAGAGCCCTATCTTTCTCAAAGCCGCCCTCCTTCCTCAATCCAAAACTCTTCTGCAGATAAAGAAAAGGGGCCGCTGCCTGCCCCTTTGCTTTATCACCTCTTAAAAATGCAGCTTCGCCGTAAAGCTGAATGTACGCGGCAGGGAGAGATATACTTGGTTGCCTCTGGATACCTGCCAGTAGTCTTTATCAAAAACATTATTTACCATCAGGGACAATTCCGCAGGGATTTTCCCAAAATGTGTTTTATGGGTCACACCCAGATCGAAAATGGTGTATCCCGGTGCCCAGATTTTTTCATTCATGACCGGAGTTTTACCTGTATAGATCGCGCGGCCCAGAATACTCCACGCTTCATTCGGATTGTATTCCAGTCCGAGAACGGCAGTCCATTCAGAAGTTCCGTTGACACGGATCCCGTCGAGCGTTCCTTTCGTCGTCTTCTCCTGTTTCGCCGACATATGGGAGAAGCCGCCCAAAATATTCCACTTGTCGGCCAGTCTGCCGTTGATGGAAAATTCCAGGCCTTTATGGCGGGCCTGCCCGTCTTTCGACTGGAAAGGTTTTACATAGCCGTCTTTGTAGACGCTGATCAGGTTGTCCTGCTTGATGTCATAGTAGGCCAGGGTGTAAAGTAAATTATTTCTTTTGTATTTGACACCGATTTCATTCTGCTTCGTCTTCAAAGGCGGAAGAATATCGCCGAAATTTTCAAAAGTCGTATTTACGCCGCTGCCTGCATCAAAGTTTTCCGAATGGCTGGCATAAATGGACATATGGCTGTTGGGCCGGTAAATGATACCGTACGTCGGACTCGTGTCATCGGTCTTTATGCGTTCGATATAGTTCAGCGTATTATCGCTTTTCCATTTATAGCCTCTTGATTCCGCTTCATGCTTGTGGATGCCAAGGATGATATCCCACTTGTTGTAAGTCATGTAATCAACAAGAGAATAACTCTTCACTCTTGTTTTATTATTCCAGCGGGTATCAAATTTCGTAGGCGCCGCCAGTGTCTGATGGATGCCCGTGTACAAATCCCCGGTACCGATCGTACGGAGCGATCCGTTATTATACGCGCTCTTTCTGTTTCTCCACGCCTGATTATAAGAAAGCGTGATATCATGCTTCACGGCACCCGTATTATAGTGCGCCGTGGTACCTACCTGCCAGTAATAATATTCCTGCGGCGTGGAACCCGGTTTTGCTTTTACGTCAAGCGTGCCGTCATTGTGGAGTGTATATCCGCTGCCTCCGTTCGCCATGACATTTTTATCCAGATCGTTCCTCTGCATGCCGAAGTTGAAAAAGCCGTCCCAATGGTCATTGAACTTCTGATCATGGTTGTAAACAGCAAGCCAGCCGTGAGTCGCTTTTATCATCCCGTCAAACCCGTAGTCATTCTTCCCCGAAGGAACGGCAGGCAGCTTCTTAATATCGCTGCTCAGGATAAACCACCGAAGACCGCGCTGGATATCCATATTTCTGTATCCGATAAATAAATTGTCTTTTGATTTTTCCGTAGTCCGGTCGATATTGGCAAAAATGCCCTGTCCGTTAATCTTCGTGCCTTTGACGGATGTACGGCCATTGAGGTTTTCCGTCATAATACGGACACCCCATTCCTTCTTATCGCCAAAACGCTGTCCCCAGTCAAGATATTCGCCAAAAAGCCCGCGGCCGGAAATCGTCTGGGTATAGTCAAAAACACCCTTATCGGGAGCGACTTTTGATTTCACACTGACGATACCGCCGGGATTCGTCGTTTCATACTGGACGCCGGTACCGTAAATTCCTACATTCGGTCCGGAAATCAATTCCAAAGATTCAATAGGATAGAGCGGCGTATTAAACTGGGTGAACACGCCGGGAACGTTATTCACATAAAAGTTGGTTCCGTTTGTACGGAATCCGCGGAAAAAGAAATCACCATGAAGAATGGATCCGGACTGGCGCACAGACGGCGAGTTCGCCAAAAGCGCATCCATCGGCTTATCAGGCCCCGTAAAGGTGTCCATCGACTTTTCCGTGAAATGCATCTGGGAAAAAGGAACATCCATCGTATCCTTCCCTGCCAGAAAACTTGTCTGGGATTTCGTGTAAACAAAATTGCCCGGCAAAACATCGCGCTCTTCATCACGGTTCCCGATGACAACCACCTCATCAAGAACGTAAGCGGCATCCGCCGCGCCCGCCGTGCAGATACCTGCAGCCGCTCCGACCGCACCCATGACGGCAGCAGCCAATAATTTCTTTCTCATAAGATTCAAAACCATCCTCTCCTCAAAACAAATGAAACCATAAAGAAATAATTTATGGCTCCACTTCCATCAAAACCACCGATGCAGGCTTCTGTACGGAAAACGAAAGCCTTCCAAGAAACAGATTTACTTCCCATGATTAAATTATTTTAAATGAATTATATCATTAAATAACTTTTATTACACTCCTACTTTAAAAAACTATTTGCCTGTTCTTTTTTCATTTTAACTGAATCATATCTTATTGCAAAAGAAATTTGCCGTCTTCTCCCTCATCCGCCGGCATACCTCAATATTCCTTCTTTATCTGCCTTACCGGTACAGACAGCAAAAAAGAACGGCGCATCCTGTACCACATTCCAAAAATCAGATTAAAATCTAACGCCTGGACACCGGTACAGCGCCGTTCTTCTTTTATGTTAATATTATTCGGTTTCTGTTTTCATTACAGCTGCGGGGACGTCCTGCTTCGTCCCAGATCCGCCGTCATGACCAGATCCTCTTTCGGATCTCTGCCGCCGGTGGTGAGGTAGCCGCCCACCATGATGCCGTTAAGGCCGCCGGAAAGCGCGTGGGCCTGCAGGCTTCTCAGATTGACTTCACGACCGCCTGCCGTACGGATGAGGGCTTTCGGAAGAACAAAGCGGAACATGGCAAAAGTGCGGAGAATTTCCAAAGCGGACGGACGTTTGTTGTCATAAAAAGGCGTTCCTTTTACAGGATTCAAAATATTCAGCGGCACGGAATCAATGTGCATTTCTTTCAGCTTAAACGCCATTTCCACGCGCTGATCCAAAGATTCGCCAAGCCCGATAATGCCTCCGGAGCAGACACGGATTCCTGCTTTCTGTGCCGTGCTGATGATATCTTCCTTGTCTTCCATAGTATGGGTAGTACAGATTTCCAGAAAATAGGACGGAGACGTTTCAATATTGCAATGAATGCGGGTAATACCTGCTTCCTTCAGCCGGAGCGCCTGCTCGGAAGAAATAAGCCCCAGGGAGCAGCAGACTTCGATGCCTACTTCCTTACGGATACGCTTCACAATCGCGATAATTTCTTCAAACTCATTGGGATTGTCCTGATTACGACCGCTGGTAACAATGGAGAACCGGACAGCGCCTGCCGCTTTTGCTTTCTTTGCCGCCTCGATAATCTGTTCTTCCGACAGCAAACGGTATACCTTGGCACCTGTCCTGTACCAGCCGGACTGGGCGCAGAACTTGCAGTCCTCCTGGCAGTGCCCGCTTCTCGCATTGATGATGGCGCAGAAATCCACAGAGCTGCCGCCGAATTTTTGACGAATTTTATCCGCCATGGCAAGAAGCAGCATGGTGTCTTCATCTTTTGTACGAATGAGCCTCCCCGCCTCTTCCGGCGTGATCTGTCCGCCATCCATAACCTTTTCCGCCAAGCGGATAATTTCCTGACAAGCACTTTCCATAATAGAACTCCCCTTTTCACGGAATCATTCTGTTTCCTTTATTGTTATCTCGGATTCAAGTATAAAATAAGCAGTTTCTTCTGTCAATTGTTTTTATGTTATAAGTTTACAATATGTTTTCGATATTCATTCCCGGAAATTCACACACAAAAAGCCCGATTTTCACCGGGCTGTTTTACCGATTACCATTCCCACCGGTTCCCGTATTCTCTTTTTGCCCGTTCCGTATATGTCCTGACAAAATCTGTCTTTGCCTCCGTGTATCTGTCCCTGTCATGAGGATACCGTTTCCATAAATGCAGTTTCAATGTTTCATATTCCTTCGCGATGGCAGGATGCATCTGCAGATAAGAAAGGAAGTACAATTCATCATGATCATGAGGTAGCCGGATATGCAGATGATACACTTTCTCCGCAAATCCCTTTTCCGTGTACCCTTTATTCATGGAAATGCGGTTCTTTGAAGTGTTCATGCAGAGCCAGCCGTTATTTTTCAAAATTTCCCACACCTCTGCCATTCTTTTTTTATCCGGTACTTCTAACAGGATATCTATGATATTTTTGGCCCAGATACCGGAAACAGCCGTACTTCCGATATGGCTGACGCGCTTTATCCGCCCTGCATCCAGCAGAACATCCAAACGATCTTTTTCTTCCTTGTACCAATCTGCCCATTCTTTTTTTATAGGGTACAAGAAAGATGGGAAAGAGCTGCCACAATTCTTCCAAACTCCTGTCTTCCAGTCTTTTCTCCATACATTCTCCCTCCATTTTCTCCAGTTTATTATAAACAGCCATGAAACGCAAACTGTTTATGGGCACATAAAAACAGGCCACGATAATGGGGGATTATCATGACCTGTTCCAAAGATGGACGGTACCGGGGAAGTACCGCCCGGAGAGAAAGCATGAATAAACTTTTCAGTATTCCAGGAATATCTTATACATCATCTTCAGTCAATCTGGATACGATGGGGTGCTTTTTCAATTTCCTGCGGGAGTTTCGGCAGTGTAATCGTCAGAATCCCGTCTTTCAAGCCTGCCTTGATGCCGTCTTCTTTGATCCCTTTCACATTGAACTGGCGGCGGAAGACAGAGCTGGAACGTTCACGACGAATATAATGACGGTCGTCATCTTTTTCCTCCGTCTGTTCCTCTTTCTGAGCGGACAGGGACAAAATTCCGTTTTCATAAGAAATACTGATCTGATCCTTAGTGAACCCGGGCATATCACAGGTAATTTCATAGAAATCCTTTTTATCCTCAATATCCACTTTGGGCACAGATACATAATCTTTGTATGCAGCCGGAGCATCACTGAAGAAATGATCCAGCGCCGTATCACCGAAAAAACCATCAAAAGGAAGTAAACCACGCATAATCAAAACCTCTTTTCTTTAAAATATTTATAACATATCTCAGGAGTCCATCTTTTCTTCCTGACAACTGTATTATATCATATTTAGCACTCATGTCAATAGAGTGCTAATAAATATTTTGACTTTTTGATTATTTTTTTTACCATGGATATTTTCCAACAGTTATTTCATAATAAAAGAAATGAAATTCTCCATGAAGGAAGTTTACCATGAATGAAAAAACAATGGAAACAATAACGGTGGAAAAGCGGGCGGCACATATTATAGACATGTGCCACCGCATGACGGTCCATCACACCCTTTGGTTCCGTGAAGTAGAGCACCAGCTCGGTTTTGAAAAGGCGCTCAATGTCATGGACTACGCCTGGAAGCAGACACGAAAGGCGGCAGTTCGTCGTTTGGCGGCGCAATTTCATTTCCCTGAACAAGAGGGCTGTCCCGCTTTCCTCATCCGCCTTCCTAAAGAAGATCAGCTTTCTCTTCTGGACACCATCGCAAAAAGCTGGCTTGCCCAGGACGGCTTCTGGTTTCAGGGAGTGGAGTTTTCCTACGGCATCAATGATGCGAAACGGTGCAACGATTCTACATGGGCCCGGTTCTCTCCCTTTGAAGCGCACTCCATTAAAAAACTTCTTGGCATGGAAAAGCATCCCGGGCTGGAAGGATTGGCGCAGGCTTTAAACTTCCGTATGTACAGCCGTCTGAACAGACAGTCCTCCCGCTTTGAAAATGGTTCTCTCATCTTCACAATGGATAACTGCCGTGTCCAATCGGCACGGATGCGGAAAAATTTACCCGACTATCCCTGCAAAAGCGCCGGTCTTGTAGAATACGCCCGCTTTGCCGAAGGTATAGACGACCGCATACAGACAGAATGCATAGGCTGTCCCCCTGACGCCCACCCGGAAAGCTGGTTCTGTGCCTGGAAATTCACACTCAAATGAAATCGACTCCCTCATATCTTTCGCTGCGGCAATGAACAAAACTCTTCCATGGATTTCTCCAAACAAAAAGACCTCCGGCAAAAGAGGTCTTTTATATTGTCCCGTTACTTTTCTGTCATACAGGAAAGCGTCAGCATACTTAACTTATAAATTTCCACTGCTGACCGCCGACTTGCCTTTCTTATTCTCCCATCTCCGTAAGGACTTTAGCGCATCTTGCGCAGACGTGTTCATGTTTCGGATCGGAGTTTACATCAGGAGTGCGTTTCCAGCAGCGTTCACACTTTTCAAGAGTGCAGACGGCGATGGAAACTTTCACCGTTCCGTCTTCAGAAGCGAAGGCATTCTCAGGAGCGGCAGACAGATCGCCGGAAATCTTCGCCTGGGAAACAAGGCAGAAATCCGCCAATTCTTTTTCCATGGCTTTCAGTGTTTCCAAATGTTCACCATCTGCGTAAATAGTAATTTCCGCGTCCAGCGGGTGGCCGATGACTTTCGCCTGGCGGGCTTCTTCCAGCGCTTTTGTCACAACGCTGCGGAGAGCAAGGCGCTTCTTCCACTTTTCTTCCAATACCTTATCCATGTATCTGTCGTTTTCCGCCGGCATATCCGCCATATGGACAGACCATTCTCTTTCTTCCCGATTCGGGAGTGCCTGCCATACTTCTTCGGCAGTAAAGCAAATAACGGGGGCTACCAGCCTTACGAGAGAGGTAAGGATTTCATACATGGCAGTCTGCGCGCTTCTTCTCAGGAGGGAATCATCTTTTTCTGTATAGAGACGGTCTTTCAGTATATCCAGGTAAATGGATGACAGGTCCACAGTACAGAAATTATGAACGGCATGGTACATGACGTGGAATTCATAATCCTCATAGGCTTTAAGAACGGTACGCTTTACCTGTTCCAGACGAAGCAGCGCCCAGCGATCCAATTCTTCCATATCCCCATAAGCCACGCTGTCGGTCTTCGGATCGAAATCATAAAGATTCCCCAGAAGGTAGCGGAACGTATTTCTGATCTTTCTGTATACATCGCTCATGGATTTCACAATCTTATCGGAAAGGCGGACGTCTCCCTGATAATCGACGGAGGAAATCCACAAACGCATCACGTCAGCACCGTACTTATCAATAATGTCCTGGGGCGCGACTACGTTTCCTACCGATTTGGACATCTTCCGTCCCTCTCCGTCCATGGTAAAACCATGGGTCAGAACAGCCTTATACGGCGCGCAGCCATTGACTGCCACACTGGTCAGAAGAGAGCTGTGGAACCAACCGCGGTGCTGGTCGGAACCTTCCAGATACAAATCGCAGGGATACGCCGCGCCGGTATCTTTCCACACCGGATGAGGATCTTTTAGGACACCATTCCAGGTGGAGCCGGAATCAAACCATACGTCCATGATATCTTTTTCCTGGTGGAAATGGCTGCCGCCGCAGTGGGGACATTTGAAATCCTTCGGCAGGAGTTCTTCCGCCGGGTGCGCCCACCATGCGTCGGTGCCCTCTTTTTCCACGATTTCTTTCACGCTTTCAATCGTTTCGGGCGTAATTACATAGTTGCCGCAGCCGTCGCAGTAGAAAGCAGGAATCGGAACACCCCAGGAACGCTGGCGGGAAATACACCAGTCCTGACGGTCACGAATCATATTATACAGGCGGTCATGCCCCCAGGAAGGGATAAACCGTGTCTCGTCGACCGCTTTCAATGCATCTTCGCGAAAATCATTGATGGAAGCAAACCACTGCTCTGTCGCACGGTAAATGACGGGATTCTTGCAGCGCCAGCAATGGGCATACTGGTGGTGGAGGGACTTTTTGCCAAGAAGCATGCCTTCGTGGGCAAGCGCGGAAATACTCGGTCCTTCCGCTTCCCATACAGTCTTCCCTTCCAGAAAGGATCCGGCTTCTGCCGTCATACGGCCTTTATTGTCCACAGGACAGATGACTTCCTGCTTCAGTTTTCCTTCATTTTCATATTTCTTATACACTTCAAAGTCATCCACGCCGTGGCCCGGGGCAGTATGTACACAGCCTGTACCAGCATCCAGCGTGACATGGTTGCCCTCAAGAACATACACGGTTCGGTTATAAGATGCCCAAGGGTGCATAAATTCGGCCAACTCCCATTCGGCGCCCGTCATTTCGCGGCCGGCAAACTCGTAATTTTCAATCCCGCAGTCAGCCAAAGCTGCCGGTGCCAGCTCCTTATTCATCAGGTAGTACTCATCGGCATCCAGATTATGCACCCATACATAGGTGAACTTCGGGTTGACGGAAATATACTGGTTGGCAGGAATGGTCCAAGGCGTGGTTGTCCAGATGACGGCAAAAAGCTTGGATTGATCTACGCCCTCCGGTCCGAGTCCCTTGATATTTTTCGCAGGGAACTTCACATAAATAGACGGGGACTTGCGGTCCTTATACTCGATTTCCGCTTCCGCCAGCGCCGTTTCACAGTGGGAACACCAGTAAACGGCTTTCTTTCCTTTGTAAATGTATCCTTTTCTTGCCATTTCGCCAAAAACTTCTATTTCCTTGGCTTCCAGATGCGGATCAAAAGTAACGTAACGGTTATCAAAATCGCCGATAACGCCCATGCGGATAAAATCGGTTTTCTGGATTTCAATCCATTTCTTTGCGTATTCCAGACATTTGCGGCGCAGTTCAAGAACGGACATATTCGCCCGATCCTCTCCCGAATCTTTCAGTACGGCATATTCAATCGGAAGGCCGTGGGTATCCCAGCCGGGGACATAGTTTGCCATGTACCCCGCCATGTACTTGTAGCGGACAATAATATCCTTCAGTGTCTTATTCAGGGCATGGCCGATGTGGATCTTGCCGTTCGCATAAGGAGGTCCGTCATGAAGCACGAAGCGGGGCGCGCCTGCTTTCTTTCTTTTTTCTATTCTCTTATTGTATAAATCCTTATCTTTCCAAAGTTCCACAAACTGCGGTTCCTTCTGCGGAAGATTTCCGCGCATGGGGAATTCTGTCTGCGGCAGGCGCAGCGTCTTGCTGTAATCCATTCCATTTCCTCCTGTATGGTGTAAATAAAAAAATCCCGCCCAAAAAGGGGCGAGAATATTTCCCGTGGTACCACCCTAATGACCCGAAGGCCACTCGGCACAGTTAACGGTGTCCCGTCAGGGCATTTCCTCCCTGAAGCTCAGAAGTGATCCGTCCGCGCCGCCCGCCCCTTCTTTCACCGGCCGAAGGCTCTCTCTGCCGGGCGCTTACGCAAACCGTCTTCATCACAGCTCTTAGTATCTTTTGTATTGTACAGATAATCATGAATATAGTCAAGTCCGCCCGAACTATTTCCAAAGGGAAAAAGCGAAAGCTGCCTGCAAAAGAAAAAGGATGGGCACGCCGAATTGAAATACAGCATGGCGTGTCTTATGGCGAAAAAAACGCATAGCAAGAAACGCGCCTGCCGATCCGCCCGCAGCAGCGATAAGCAGAAGCGTCATTTCCCTTATCCGCCGCCGTCCATGCACCGCTTTCCATTTGTCAAGACCGTACAGGAAAAAGGCGGCGGCATTTACGGCAAGAAGTCCTCCAAAAAGCAATTCACCTGCTGACATAACTTTTCCTTCATAACCTCTCCGCCGCTTTGACTCCCATGAGGAGCGCCTTATCGCGGCTTTCTTTTCCCCACGCCCGCTGTTCGTGAGATAAATCGTGAAGTGTATCGGCAGTAAAAAGGATCTGGGCAAATACCTTCCCCCTGTATGCCGCACATGCCGCCAAAGCGGCGCATTCCATATCCACGACGCGGCAGCCTTCCGCCCGCCGCGCTTTTACCTTTTCTTTCGTTTCACGGAAAAATCCGTCCGTCGACCAAGTTACACAGCTTTCACAGGACACATGATTTTCCCGAAGCACTCCTTCTACAATATCCGCCGCCGATTCATCAAGTGCCACAAACCGTGCCGGTGGAAGATAATGGTACGACGTACCCTCATCACGAAGCGCCTTGCGTACGACAAAGAAAACATTCTCCGCCAGCTTTTCCAGCACGCCGCAGCATCCCAGAGCTACCACCTTTTCCACACCATACGCATAGAGCCGTTCCAAAAGCAGGACTGCCGCCGAAGCTCCCGCCGGTGCCTGAAGGATGCAGAGTTCTTCCTTATCCGCTTTAATCATCCACAGGGGAAAATCTTTTGTCAGAGAAACAAATGTCCCGGCTTTTTCACCGCCCCGGGCAAGAACAAACCTTTCAATCCGTTTCTCTCCAAGAAAAGCAAAAACCGCTCTCTTCGGCAGGTGCAAATCCATTTTTTCAAAATCCGGAGAAATGATTCCCGGCGATTTATCATATTCCGATAAAATGTTTTCCATTTCCCTCTCCTTCTTACAAGCCGCTCATTCCCCGTTTTTCCAAAAACTTCCTTTCCCTCCAGTCCGCAATCGTAAAGACGGCAAGAGCTGACCAAATAAACGAAAAAGCAGACACCTGTGCACGGGTAAAGGGTTCGCCGAAAAGGAATATCCCCAAAAGCAGAGTAATGGACGGAGAAATATACTGGCAGAACCCAAGAACGTTCAACGGCAAATCATTCGCTCCTATGGAAAAGAGCACGAGAGGCGTCGCCGTCACAGCGCCTGCGCCGATAAGAAACCCTGCCGTACGCAGGTCATCGACAGTGAAATGTCCCATACCGTCATTCCCAAGAAAAAATACATAGGCAAGGGCAAAAGGAAGAACAAAAAATGTTTCCAGCGTAATGCTATAAAAAGCATCCAGATTCAATTTCTTTTTCACCGCGCCGTAGAGGGCAAATGTCGATGCAAGACCGACAGCAATCAGCGGGATCCTCTCCAGTTCCCAGGTCATCACACCGATTCCAGCAGCAGCAACGGCAATAGAAAACCATTTCATTTTTGACAGCCGCTCATGAAAACATACAACACCAAGAAGAACACTCACAAGGGGATTCATGTAATACCCCACACTGGTATCCACCACGTGGCGGTTCGTCACTGCCCAGATGAAAATGCACCAGTTTACCGTAATAAGAAAAGATGCCAGCGCAAGGAGCGCACCCCGGCTTTTATCCGCCCAAAGATGTTTACATTCTTCCCAAAACGACACCATCCGTCCCATGAAAGAGAGAATCATGAGCATGAAGAAGAAAGACCAGATAATGCGGTGCGATAATATTTCATAAGCAGAAACGGCAGACAGCTGCTTCCAGTAAACCGGCAGAAGCCCCCACAGCAGGTACGAACCTACAGCCGCTGTCAACCCCAGGTTTCTTTTTTTCATAGATTTACTTCCTTTTATTTATAATAAGTCATTTTATCACAAAAGATAAGGAAAAAAAGAAGAAGCGCTCCACAAGAAACGCTTCTTACCATATCAGCGCCCGTTATTTTTCCTTTGCCGCCTCTTTCACCGCGTCAAAAATATCCATAAAAGGCACTTTATTTCTCTTCGCCAGTTTTTTCACGGTATCGTATTCAGGATAGGCTCGCGTCATATCCCTAAAAGTCACCTGCTTTACAGCGGCTTTGCCGTAAACCGTTTCCACTTCTTTTTCTTCTCTATCTAAGATAGAGCGCCTGAGAGGGTACTCGCGGATACCGATGGTCGTCGTTTCCGTAAAAATAATTTTTTCCATCTCCTCCACTTTGTCTTCCCTGCAGATTACTGTCAGTTCCCAGGCCGGACGGTTCTTTTTCATGAAAATGGGAGCATAATGGACATCTTTCGCTCCTGCCTTGAACAATTTCTTCATGACATACCCCAAAACCTCGCCGGAGCAGTCATCAATATCCGTTTCCAGTTTCACAACTTTATCACGGTCTTCATTCTCCTCCCCCTGGATAAGGAATGCCCGGAGAATACCGCTTCGATCCGTGTATGCTCGTTTTCCCGCGCCAAGGCCTGCCTTCTTGATAACAAAAGACGGCGGCAGCTGATGGCTTGTGGAAATGGCCGCCGCAATGGCCGCGCCGGTAGGCGTCACATACTCCCCTTTCGCCCCGGTGAGCTCCATGGGGATTTTATAAGCGGAAACAATATTCACTGTCGCAGGGACAGGCACGGGCATGACTCCATGCCGGCACCGAACCGTCCCTGTCCCTTCCGTAAGTTTAGGAACAATCACCTCTTTGATGTGAAGGCTGTCAAAAGTAACGGCAGCCGCCACCACATCCACAATGGAGTCGAGCGCTCCCACCTCATGAAAATGGACTTTGTCAAGGGGCAAGTCATGGGCTTTCGCTTCCGCTTCGCCAATAATCCGGAATATTTTACGGGCCAGCGCTTTTGCTGTTTCCGTCATATCACAGGCATCAATCATCGGAAGAATTTCCGCAAGCCCCCGATGGGTATGGTGATGATCTTTTCCCTGACGGCAGCAGTGATGTGCCTCCCCGTCATGCCCTTCCTCATGGCAATGGCAGTGATGTTCTTCTCTGTCCGATTCCTCATGACAAGAGCATCCCGATCCTGCCGCCAAGGTCAGATTGCCGTAAAGATAGTCCATGTCATGGTCATGGTTCTCACAGTCATCATCAAGATGGACATGAAAATCACAGCAGTCGATGCCCGCTTTCTTTACTCTGCTTATCTCTACGAAAAAGCCGTCTGCCGGAAGAGAATCCAGCGCTTTTTCAAGAGCGTCCGGATCCGCCCCCAAGTCGATCATTGCCGCCACGAACATATCTCCGCTGATCCCGGACCCGCAGTCCAGGTATAATTTTTTATCCATTGCTTTTTCCCCTTTCCGCCAGCCTGTTGATCTGTGTTGCCACATACCCCGCGCCGAAGCCGTTATCTATATTTACCGTCACAATGCCGTTCGCGCAGGAATTGATCATCGTCAAAAGAGCCGACAACCCATGAAAGCTCGCGCCATACCCCACAGAAGTGGGCACGGCAATGACGGGATTAGCCACAAGACCACCGATTACCGACGCAAGAGCGCCTTCCATACCTGCCACGGCAATGACGCAGTTGGCTTCCCGTACTTTCTTTTCGCAGGATAAAAGGCGGTGGATACCGCTGACTCCCACATCATAAATGCGTTCCACGCGGCTGCCGAAATATTCCGCCGTCTGTGCCGCTTCTTCCGCCACGGGAATATCCGCCGTTCCTCCCGTGCAGACCACGACTAAGCCTATATGCTCCTTATCTTTCTTTTCCAGTTTCAATATGCGGGAAACGGGATCATAAGAAATATCCGGCAGTACGGCGCGGACGATTTCATATTGATGGGCATCGGCACGCGTACCGAACACCTCCCCTTCCGCTTCATATAACTTTCGGAATATCTCCGGCAGAAATTCATCCGATTTCCCCTGGCAGTAAATGACCTCGGCAAATCCGGAACGCCGTTTCCTGTCCGTATCCAGTTTGGCATATCCCATCTCTTCATAGGCGCGGACTCCGGAATGACTGCGCAGATACTTCTCCGCCGCATCAATTTCCAGCTTCCCGCCTCTGACCTTTTCCAAAAGTTCTCTGATATCCATGCTACACCTGCCCTATATCCATGGACCCCGAGCGGAACCCCTCCAGATCCATCGTTATATACATAAACCCCAGTTCTTTAAACCGCGCGGCCACGACCTTTCTTTTTTCCACAAGCAGGGAAAATTCCTGCGGACGGATTTCAATACGCGCCATCCGGTCATGGCTGCGGACACGGAATTGGGTAAATCCCATTTCAAAAAGAAACTGCTCCGCCATTTCTACACGGCGCAGCTTTTTCCCGGTGATCGGTTCGCCATAAGGAAACCGTGTCGCCAGACAGGAAAAAGACGGCTTGTTCCATGTAGGAAGATCTTCCTTTTTCGAAAGCGCCCGTATTTCCTCCTTTGTCAGCTCCGCCTCTCTTAAGGGACTCACCACGCCCAGTTCCGCCAGCGCCTTCAATCCGGGCCGGTAACCGCCCATGTCACTGAAATTCGTGCCGTCCGCCACACAGGAAATATGATTCTTCTTCGCCAGCTCTTTCAAAAAAGAAAAAAGAAAATACTTGCAGTGGTAGCACCTGTCCCTTTCATTTTCCGCAAAGCCCTTAATCAGGAATTGGTCCTGTTCGACAATCATCTGCCGTATATGTTCCCGTTTGCAGAATTCTTTGGCGTCCTTCCATTCGCGGAAAGGAAAGGAATTCAATTTCATTGTTACCGCGACAGCTTTCTTCCCAAGAACGGCATGGGCCTCATGGAGCAGAAAAGTGGAATCCACACCGCCGGAAAAAGCGACCGCCACAGTTCCCATTTCTTTCAAACGAAATCGCAGATCCTCCTGCTTTTTCAGTAGTCCGCTTTCCACAGCAGTCTCCTTTCCTTTTCTTAATTTAAATAAATTATACCATTCCGCCAAACAGGCTTTGCATGATTTTTCTTTTCCTTCCCAAGAAAATCCTTTCTAATTTATATTTGTACTTGCAGTCATATCGCTGTATAATAAATTATTAGTATAATAAGTAATTCTTGAAAGGACTCTATATTGAAAAGAAATCAGTATACCCTCGGAAAACCGATTTCCTTTAAGGGAAACGGACTCCATTCCGGAATTCCCGTAACAATCACGATGCGTCCCGCTCCGGCGGGCAGCGGCATCATCTTCCGGCGTATTGATCTTACCGGTGCCCCTGAAGTGCCTGCAAAGAGTGAATTTGTGACAAATACACTCCGCGCAACGACGCTGGAACGGGGAGACGCGAAAGTTTTCACCGTGGAGCATATCCTTTCCGCGCTCTTTGCGCTCCGTATCGACAACTGCATTCTTGAGATGGACGCGCCCGAACCTCCCGTAGCTGACGGCGGCGCCCTTACATTCTCCCAAATGATTTTAGAAGCGGGTATCGTGGAACTGGAAGAACAGACCGATATTCTTACTCTTGAGACAAGCGTAGCCGTATATGAAGATAATAAATTCATCACTGCGCTCCCTTATGACGGCCTCCGCATTACATTTACATCCATCAATCCCCATCCGCTTTTAGGTACGCAAATGAAAGACTTCACAATCGACAAGGAGACATACATCAGAGAAATCGCTCCCTCCCGTACCATCGGATTTACCTGGGAGCTGGAGGCCATGCGGCAAATGGGGCTCGGCAAAGGCGGTACGTTGGAAAACGCTGTCGTTTATTCTGAAACGGACTGCCTGTCAGAATTGAAATTCCCCGACGAACTTGTCCGCCATAAGATTTTGGATATCCTTGGCGATATTTCCCTTGCAGGCCCGCTCCACGCACACATCATCGCGGTCATGGGAAGCCATAAGCTGAATGCCGCTCTTGCGGCGAAACTGAGAGTATTGAAAAAATAAAAAGAAGTTCATGAACAGGAGAAAATCAATTATGGAATTAAATATTGAAGAAATCATGGAAATCCTCCCCCATCGTTATCCGATGCTGCTGGTAGACAAAATTACCGAACTCGTTCCCATGGATTATGCCGTCGGAGTGAAATCCGTCACCATCAACGAACCATTTTTTCAGGGACATTTCCCCGGCCACCCCATCATGCCTGGCGCCCTTATCTGTGAAGCCATGGCACAGGTCGGCGGCGTTGCTCTCCAGTATCCCGAAGAAAATCGGGGCCTCATTCCCATGTTTACAGGCATGGACAAAGTCCGCTTCCGTTCCCCCGTCCGCCCGGGAGACCAGCTTGTAACCAAAGCGGTCATCAAAAAGATCGTAGGGCGCATGGGCAAGGTACACTGTGAATGCTATGTAGGGGAAACCTTCAAAGCATCGGCTGATTTCCTTTTCTACCTCGCTGAACCGGAAATCCCTTCCGGCAAGCAGGATGAAAAATAATTTTTAAAATCTGAAATCAGTTAAAATAAGATGATATTCAAAGAAAAATAAAGAAAAATAAAGAAAAACGCATATATTTCGACAAGACCACTGTTTTATTTAAAAACCGTCTTGCCGATGTATGTATAAAAAGAAATTAAAATCCGGCAGGCAGTATCCGCCTGCTGCTGAAGGGAAACCATGAGAATGGAATTAACAGTTATCAAATCAGCGGAGCCGCAGATTCATGAAACGGCCGTTGTTGATCCTACTGCCAAACTTCATAAAAATGTAATTATCGAACCTTATGCCGTCATCGGTCCCAACTGTGAAATCGGCGAAGGCTCCATCATCGGCTCCCATGCGGTCATTTCGAAAAACGTACGCATGGGGAAAAACAATCATGTGTATCCGAACGCCGTCATCGGCGAAGATCCACAGGATTTGAAATTTGCCGGCGAATACAGTACGGTCGTCATCGGCAATGACAACAGCTTCCGCGAATTCGTCACCATCCACCGTGCTACGGGAGAAAACTGCGAAACCCGTATCGGCTCGCATAATATGCTTCAGGCATACACCCATGTGGCACACAACTGCAATTTCGGAGACTACATCGTCATGTCCAGCTTTTCCGGAGCAGCCGGCCACGTCACTGTGGAAGACCACGCGGTCATCGGCGGCATGAGCGGTATCCACCAGTTCGTAAAGATCGGCGCCTGCGCCATGGTGGGCGGCATGTCCAAGATCGTACAGGACGTATGCCCATTCGTGATCGTTGACGGCAATCCGGCAAGAGTGGTCGGACTGAACAGCGTAGGACTCGCCAGAAACAATATCACCCCCGAAGTAAGAAGCTGGCTTAAAAAAGCATACCGCACTATTTTCCGTTCCGGCCTGAAGCTGTACGAAGCTATCCATGAAATGGAACAGGACTTCCCGCCGACACCGGAAATTGAGCATCTTCTCCGCTTCCTCCGCAACTGCGAGCGCGGACTTTGCAGAACAAAAGATAAAAGTCAGAAATAATAAATATAAAAAGGCTTTCCATTTTTAAGGAAAGTCTTTTTTGTTGCGCTTGTTTTATACATTTGTGATTGCCTTACTTCCCGGAAGAAACAGCCGTTTCCTTTTTACGCCTCCGTTGTCTCCGCACCCGGTTGATATGCCGCTCAAAATCTCCATGGCTGATGAGTTCCGCCAGAATGAGCTGATCCAATACAGGAACGGTACAGGAATAAAATCCCGTCCGCTCCTGAAATCTGGACAGACGGTTTTCGGGAAGTACAAGATACGCCACGCGGACAGAGGGAGCAATTGTTCGTGAGAACGTATTCATATATACCACCGGGCCATGGGGAGCAAGAGAAAAGAGCGTGTCTTCCGCTTTTGACAAAAGAGTGAACTCCGAATCAAAATCATCTTCAATAATCAGACCGGACCGCTCCTCCGCCCAGCGGATATACTCCCGCCGCTTCGAAGCATTTGCCGTAATGCCGCTTGGATAACTGTGGAACGGTGTCACATGAAGCACACGTGCGCCTGCCCGTTTCAGTTCTTCTGTCAGAATTCCTTTGTCTCCCAGACGGAGAGATTCTGTCCGTATGCCATGGGCGCGGTACACCTGCCGTATCTTCTCATAGCAGGGATCCTCCACCGCTACAAGCCGTTCCCTGCCAAGGGCCTGCACTACAAGGCTGTACAGATACTCCGCTCCCGACCCGATACAGATCTGCTGCGGAGAAACGATGATATTTCTGCTTCGCGCCAGGTAGTCGCAAAGTGCATTCCTCAACTCCGCCGTTCCCTGATTGGGAGAGCAGGCCAGCACCTTTTCGCCCCATTTGGAGAGCACTGTCCGTGCCGTTTTCGCATAAACGGAAAAGGGAAATACTTCTTCATCCGTCTCCGAATGAAGGACAGGCTTCACTTCCTTTCCCCTGTACCCCACGGGAAAAGCATCTTCCTCTTTATAAATGATAAAGTAGCCGCTCCGTTCCCGCGGTTCGACATACCCTTCTTCCGCAAGAAGCGCATACGCATGCTCCACGGTGATGACACTCACGCCATACCGCTCCGCCATGGCGCGTTTGGAAGGCAGCTTGCCGCCCCACCGGTAAATCCCGCCGGTAATCACTTCACGGACACGGGCATAAAGCGCCATATATGCCTTTTCTTTTATGCTATTCTCCATCACGCCTCCATCTGGTTATATTTTTATTTTTATTTTTGGTGATTTTCATAATGCCAGTTTATCATTATACTGTTTTTAAGTAAAGCTGTATAAGGAGGCTCTTCATGACAAACACCAATACCCCGGCAGGAAATATTTCCGCCGCCCCCCGCTATAAAGCCAGATGGCTCACGGTATGCGGCTTTTTAATGGCAATGAATACCGTCCTGTCATCTTTCAACATCCCCGTCCCCGGCGGACACTTTTACCTGAATGATGTCATCATCGTAGCGGCGGCTCTCTCTCTCGACCCGCTGGGCGCGTTCCTGGTCGGCGGTGTAGGCGCATTCCTGGGCGATTTCTTCTTCTACCCTCTCCCCATGTTTGTTTCCCTCGCCACCCACGGACTGGAAGCCGTCGTCATTTCCCTCTTTGCCCGGCGTTATGGAAAGAAGAATCTTCCCCTCACTTTCTTCGGCGTCTTCTTAGGCGCGCTCATCGTGGTTATCGGTTATTCTCTCGGCAGGGCTTATGTATACAGTACCCCGGAATATTCTCTCATCAAACTCCCCTTTGAAATACTCCAGGCAGGCATCGGTGCCATCCTCGGCGCGTTCATCTGGAAAAATAGAAATATGGGAGATATTATTCGGAAAATCATCAGTAAATAAAATGACTTCAGCCGCCTCACGGCGGCTTTTTATTTCCTTTCCCAAAGAAGCTGTCCGCCTTATCAGCTATTTCCTTTTCTGGTACAATAATACAGAAAGAATATTCACCAGGAGGAACTATGAGAACACTTCGCGATGCGGTATACGGACTGGCGGTAGGAGATGCCCTCGGACTGCCTGTCCAGTTTGAAGAGCGCGGTTCATTCCATGTGGAAAAAATGACAGGTTACGGCACGTATAATATGGCACCGGGGACATGGTCCGATGACACCAGCCTCACCCTTGCCACTTGTGACAGCATCAAACTCATGGGGCGGATCGACCTGGAAGACCTCATGTGCTGCATGACCGACTGGTACAAAAACGGCAAGTATACCCCTGACGGAAAATCCTTCGATGTAGGCATGACCACGGGAGCCGCCCTCAGCCGCGGAGAAGGCCTCTCCGATGAAGCTTCCAATGGAAACGGCTCCCTCATGCGTATCATCCCCCTCGCGTTCCTTCCCGAAGTAACAGACGATGAAATACGGGAAGTATCGGCACTCACCCATGGACACCGCATTTCAAAAAGCGCCTGCGTCACCTATATCCATATCGCCAGGGAACTTTTACAGGGAAGATCCATAAAAGAAGCTGTGGAAACTGCCGTCAATGACGGTATAGAAGAAAGCCTCTTTAAAAACCTTCTTACCATCAGCAGCCTGCCGGTAGAACAAATCAAAAGCACCGGCTACGTAGCAGACACCCTCGAAGCAGCCATATGGACACTGGAAAATACAGACAATTTCAAAGACGCCGTCATGACCGCCGTCAATCTCGGCGATGATACCGACACCGTAGGCGCTGTCACAGGAGCGCTCGCAAGCATCATTTACGGTTATGATGCAATTCCTGCAGAATGGCTGAAAGATTTACGCAGGAAAGACCTCATTGACAAATATCTCTTCCAATGACAAAAGGGCGGTCTTGCGTCCTTTTCTTTTACCAATCACAGATAAGGAGCTCTTATGCATCAAAATGATACTGTCGGTCTTCCCCATAAAATAAAATGGATTACGCTATGCGGACTGCTCATGGCGATAAATACCATTTTCTCTTCTTTCAGCGTCCCCGTCCCCGGCGGGCACATTTACCTGAACGATATCATCATCGTCATTGCCGCCTTGTCACTCGACCCCCTGGGCGCATTTCTTGTCGGTGGTGTGGGCGCGTTCCTCGGGGATTTCTTTTTCTATCCCCTCCCCATGTTCGTCTCCCTTGCCACCCACGGTATCCGCTCCGTCGTCATGTCCCTGATCGTGGGCAGGTATGGAAGAGACAACTTCCCTGTCGTTCTTGGCGCGACCATCCTTGGCGCCCTCATCGCCATCGCGGGATACACCTTGGGCAAGGCCTACGTATACAGCACCTGGGAATACGCCATGCTGAAACTCCCTTTCGAAATACTTCAGGCCTTCATCGGATCCGCCATCGGACTCTTCCTCTGGAAAAACAGAAAATGGGGCAAAACGATCCGCCGCTTCCTTGGGTATTAACCCCTTATTCACCCTAACCGGCTGCACGGCTGTGGCTCCATTTCCATCGACTATCTTGCACACGTAAAAAACCGGGCATGTGTCAGAAAGCATTGCCCGGTTTTTGCATGGGGTGTTCCACGGATTATCCGTTATTCCTCTTTTTTATTTCCTCTTTTATTTTCCCAAGTAGCTCTTCTTCCGTAAAGCCGCCTTTTGCCGCGATGGTCCGGAAATCAGCCACCCGGCTCATCATCGCAAACAGCGCCGGATTGGAAAGGGGCTTGTACTTCGGAGAAAGCTGTAAAAGGAATTCCTTCAGGTAAGGATATGTCTGGAGCGCCCGGTGGAGAGTGGTATCGCCTGTTATCTCCAACGTATTTCCTTCGTCTCCCTCTTTCTCCGCCGTTTCCGCTTCCACTTCCGTGCCGCCGTCTGCTTTGCTTCCCGTCCAGACAGGAGCGGACTGCGGTTTATTTCCTAAAGAGCGGATATGCTCCACATCCTGCATGGTTTCCAGACAGCCGCGGTACACACCGTTTTCATCACGGACAGCTATATAATTTACAAATATCTGTTTCCCCGGCTTGTTGATAAAAAATTCCGCCGTATCTTTTTCTCCGCTTTTAAAAGAACCCAATATCCTGTTCACGACAGGCAGTATTTCTCTGGGATGGCAGTTCTGCACTTTCCGGCCTATCACACCGGCGCTCCGGCTGAACACACGAACCGGCGTATCGGTATAAAACTTCACAATATCGTTTTCATCAACAAATGTCAGGTCAATGGGAAGATGGCGGTAAATCAGATTGATCTGCGCAAGAGTGAGCTTCCCTATAGCCACATCCATCTCCGTATCCGTGCCCGCCCCCATATGGTACTTGCTGAGAAGCGCGCTGAAGTCCTTCATAAAGGACGGTTCTCCTCCGGAAGACCGCTCTGTTTTTTCCGGCGGCAGGAATCCTTTCGGCGCCTCCATGTTGGCAAAGCCCACTTCCTCCTCGCCGATGCGCATTTCCCGGAATTCCTCTTCCGACAGAAGCTCCATGGATGTCGGGTACAAAACCTGGGTCTCCTTGAAAATAATATCCTCTATCTTCTCAATCACTTCGGGCTGCATTTTCAGGAACGCCTCTTCTTTATCCATATCCAGATACCTTGCGCTGCGGAGGATTGCTTTTTTCACATGATCATCAAACGTCCACATGATGAGTGTCGGGCGGTCAAACCCTTTCTGTTCCAGATAAGGGAAAAGCTGGTTATGTTTCCTTGTAATATGCTTTATGTATTCTTTCAGCCTGTCATAGACCTCCAGCCAGCGGTTTTTGATAAATTTCCCCGCCAAAAGCTCTTTCATTTCTGCTATCGTGCCGAGGATGATCTGATTTTCCTCCATGAATGAACGGATAGGGTGGCCTTCCGGCAATTCCAGATGCTCCCGTTCCATGACACCGTCGAAAAGCCGGATGATGTCATCCATTTTTTCATGCATGGTTTCATCATCAATGCCGTCATCTTTCAGCATCTGTTCGCCGAAAGCAAATTCCTGGGGCGTGACGGAATCAAAACGCTGCAAAATAATTTCACGCGCTTCCTCAAACGTCAGCTCCCCTTTAATGTATTTTTCTTTTATGTCGACAATTTCCCGGCACTTGGCTTCATCAAGACCGAGAATATCGTTCATTGTTTTAGTCATATATCCTCCTTATATAACCGGCTGTATATTGTAATTCTCTGCAAAATAAGTATATCAAGAAAAGTCAATATATGCCATGCCATCCTGCCTATACGCCACACCTTTCCCGCCTGTAAACCGGCTGGCTGAATGGATACCGGCTGCCGGAAAGCAGCGGCCGGGTAACAAATGAAAAAGAAGCTGATTTCAAAAATCGTCGCCCATGAAACCATGCTCACCACAAGCGCCTTCCGGAAACCGCATTTTACCGGTGCTGAAATAAACGGAAACAGATCGTACGCTCTTCCGCTTTCCATACGGGACAGCAAAAAAGACTTCCCTCTTCTATGAGATGGGAAGCCTTTTGCTTTCGGGAACGTTTTCACCCGTTTTACTTTAATTATGAATTTTCTTCATCTTCTTCCGGTTCGGAAACCACATCGATGGAAGCAATCCGGTCTCCCTCTTCCAGACGCTGGAGGATGACGCCCTGTCCTCCTTTTGCTTTCTTGCTGGAAATCTGGTCGGCAGGAATACGGATGGTGATTCCCTGTTCGGAGATGCCCACCAATTCATCCCTGTCGTCAGCAGCGACAAGCGCCACTACTTCATAGCCTTTCTTGAAGTTGATCGTCCCCTGCCCGTTCCTGCCCTGCAGACGGTAGGCAGAAGCGGCATTTCTCTTCGCGTTTCCGTCAGCGGAAATGGTAAAGATATCTTTCTCCGCCGCCACAACTACGCCTACCACATCATCCCCTTCTTTGAGACGCATGCCGTGGACACCGGACGCGGAACGGCTGAGAGGCCGTACATTGTCATCATCAATGGAGAAGCGGATGGCCATGCCTTTTCTCGTCCCCATGATGATTTCCTCATTGCCCTTGACCGGAAGCACCGCTACCAGGCGGTCTTCGTCTTTCAGGCGCATGGCGATGAGGCCGTTCTTATTGATATTCTTATATTCTTCCAAGGCCGTCTTCTTGATGTAGCCGTACTTCGTCACCATGAGGAGGTACTTGGTTCCCTCTTCGGAAATATCCAGATCCAGAAGCTCCGTCACGTGTTCATCGGCGCCAAGGGATGTAATGAAGTTGATCATCGCGCTTCCCCTTGCAGTGCGGCTTGATTCGGGAATGTCATAAGCCGTCTTCATGTAGACCTTGCCCTTGTTCGTGAAGAAAAGGATCCGGTCATGGGTGGACGTGGTGAGGATTTTACGGACATAATCTCCGTCCTTCATCTTCAGTCCGCTTACGCCGCGGCCGCCTTTCTTCTGTGTGCGCAGATCAGAAGAATCAATGCGCTTAATGTAATTCTGCTTGGTCAGGGTAATGGTCATGGGCTTGTCGGGAATAAGGTCGGTCACATCCATATCGCCCAGGGCTGCCGCAATTTCCGTACGGCGTTTGTCCCCGAAATTATTCTTTTCGTCAGTGAGTTCCGCTTTGACTACCCCCATGATTTTCTCCCTGCTGGACAGCAGATCGCGGAGGTAGGCGATGGTTTCCTGCACATCCTTGTAATCCGCTTCAATCTTATCTCTTTCCAGACCGGTCAAACGGCGGAGACGCATATCAAGAATGGCGACTGCCTGTTTTTCCGACAGACCGAATTTAGAAATCAGCGCCGTCTTCGCCACCTCATCGGTTCGCGATTCACGGATGGTGCGGATGACTTCGTCAATATGATCAAGGGCAATGAGCAAACCTTCCAGAATATGGGCTTTGGCTTCCGCCTTTTCCAATTCATAGCGGCTTCTTCTTGTAATGACTTCTTCCTGATGTTTCAGATAGTAGTAAAGAATCTGCTTCAGGTTGAGAATACGTGGATGCCCGTCGACGAGCGCCAGCATGATGGAACCGAAATTGACCTGCATCTGGGTATGCTTGTACAAGTTGTTCAGCATGATTTGCGGATTCACATCAGAACGCAGCTCGATAACGATGCGCATGCCGCTTCGATCCGATTCATCACGGAGTGCCGTGATGCCGTCAATGACTTTTTGGCGGGACAGGTCGGCAATCATTTCCACCAGGCGCGCCTTATTCACCTGGTACGGCAGTTCCGTCACAATGATACGGTTCTTCCCGCGTTCCATTTCTTCGATATCCACTCTCGCGCGGACGGTGATGGAACCGCGGCCCGTGCGGTAGGTATCTTCAATGCCTTTATGCCCCTGGATAATGGCCGCCGTCGGGAAATCGGGCCCTTTGATATATTTCATCAATTCATCAATGGTGATTTCCGGATTATCAATCATCGCGCAAAGCCCGTCCACCACTTCCGCCAAGTTGTGGGGCGGCACGTTCGTCGCCATACCTACGGCGATACCGTAAGAACCGTTGACGAGCAGGTTCGGTATACGGGACGGCAGCACAAGCGGTTCTGTCAAAGAGCCGTCATAGTTCGGCATGAAGTCAACCGTGTCTTTATCAATATCACGGAGCATTTCCAGCGTGATTTTCGCCATACGCATTTCCGTATAACGCATCGCTGCCGCCGAGTCGCCGTCAATTGAACCGAAGTTGCCGTGACCGTCTACCAGCGGATAACGGATAGAGAAATCCTGCGCCATGCGGACAGCGGAATCATAAACCGCCGTATCGCCGTGGGGGTGGTACTTACCTAAAACGTCGCCGACGATACGGGCGGATTTTTTATATGCTTTATTGGGCAGCATCCCCGCTTCGTTCATCGCGTACAGAATACGGCGGTGTACCGGCTTGAGACCGTCGCGTACATCAGGCAGCGCACGGGTCACAATGACCGACATGGCATAGTCGATGTAAGACGTCTTCATCTGCCGTTCCAGCGGCGTATTGACTATCTTTCCTTCCTTCCAGTCCATACATTCTCCTTATTCCCAAAAACGGCGAAATAATCCGCCGCGGAACCGTAAAGAAACAAAGCGCCTCTTTTTCACTAAAGCGCTTCTTAACGCTTACATTATACCACAACCTTTTATTTAAAGCCCATTTACCCCATTTTTTAACGATTATAAAACATATTTCTTTTATCCGTTTGCTTTTATGTGTGAATGAAATACCGATTCTCTCTTTGAAAATTTTTCCATCCTTTGCGTATGCTGCCTTTGCTATGTTAAAATGAAATAAATTTAAAGTCATTGGCAGGAATAAACCATGAAAAAATATATCATTCTCGGAATCATTATTTTGGCAGTCATCCTCGGCGGCGGCGTTTTCGCCCTTTTTTCCGCGCTCAGCGGCGGTCCGTGGGAAGGTGTATGGTGGGGCGTGCAGGAAGCAGGTATGAATTGGTCCGGTGACAACATCCGCAACTTGGAAACGATTACATTCACGCGAAACGACGATAAAACGATTACAGTGGATCACCGCGTCCAGCAGGGCAGCAAAGAAGTGGAAGGCAGCCTTTCGGGTACGGGGGCCATTGACGGCGGCCGTCTGATTGTCACCACGAAGACAGGACGGGAAGTCACTTTCTCTTACAGCCGTATCAGCAAACTGATTGAGCTTCCTTTAAAGAACGCGGACAAGACTCCTGTCACAGTAAAGCCGCTTACAGAAGAAAACAATAATGATATGGAAGAAATACGGAGCGAGATCGTAAAAATTTCCCAGAAACCGGAAAATAAAATCGATACCACGTTAAGCTCCACAAAAAGTTAATCCGATAATCAAAGACAGGCAAATACCCTGTCTTTTTTCGCGCGCGAAAATACCGCTCCCTTTCCTGAAGCGGCATTTCTGTCCTTTATTTCATTCCATCTTCTATTTCCTTCTTATTTCTTTTTCAATGTGAAGATCGTCAGTTCGCGGCTTGTATCAAAGCGGAAAGGAAACCAGCCGCCGCTGCCGCGGGACACATAGCCACAGTGCTTCCCGTCGCTGTACATTCCCCTTGTGTACTTGAAAGGCGTAATCATCGGTTTCCCAAAAATGCCGAACTGCGTCCCGTGGGTATGCCCGGTGAGCGTGAGGAACGCCCGGTTTTCAAAACCGGCATCAATGAAATCAGAATGATGGGCAAGAAAAATCTTTGCGCTGTCTTCCGGAATGCCGTCAAATGCGTCCCGCACCATCTGTGCCATCAGTTCCGCCCTTCCTTCTCCCCGCATTTCAGGATAGTCCACGCCCGCCACATAAAGCAGGGCGCCGTCTTTCTGAAGCGCCACATGGCTGTTGTCCAGTATCTTCACCGATGTTTTGCGGAGTTCATTTTCAATATAATCGGGATCTTTATACAGTTCATGGTTCCCCCGCACATAAATGATGCCGTAAGGGAAAAGCACCGCGCGGGAGTTTAATATCTTTGCCGTTTCAGGCATGACACGGATATCGTCAATCAGATCGCCCGTAAGCATCACCACGTCGGCCCCTTCCGCCTTTGAGCGCTCCAGATCGTTTGCCAGATCGGCATTTCTGTAGTATGGCCCGATATGGGTATCCGTGATTTGCGCCACTTTCAGTCCGTCAAAGGCTTCCGGCAGTTCTTCGGCGGCAATCGTATACCGCTCCGCCTCTTCCTTCATTTCTCCATCCACAGAACCATAAACGCCGATGAATAAAGAAAGCGCCATCACCGCCGCGCCAAAAATCTGCGCATACCTGCGGATAAACCGCACCGTACCGATCATCATCAAAAGAAAGAGCGGCAGTATAAGCATGATATCCGCCGCCATCAGCGCGCAGGCAAAGTACGCGCCGAAGTGTGCTGCCCAGCCATATTCCGGATAGGCAAGCGCATACCACACGTAATACTGCACTGCGCCGCAGGAAATAAGCGCTCCGGCAATTCCATACAAATAAAACCGTTTCAGCCGGAAGAGCCCCGCCGCAAAAAGTCCGTTCATCAGTCCCAAAAAGGAAAAAAGCAATGTAATGATCTGATAGAAATCCATGAGATCTCCTTTTTATAAAAACAGAGTTCCGTTAAATAAAAAATTGTCCTTTCAATGTCACGGGGCAGCTATTTTCACTCTTCCAGGTACGGCTCTATATACGCCGCCAATTTTGCGTGCGGCCCTGCCAGCGGTATTTCCCTGTATTCTTCGCAGCTGTACCAGCGGTAATCGCCTTCAGGCTCTTTTGCACCATGAAACAGATACGCTTTCATGTGCCAGATGCGGTGCGTGAACACATGGGTATACGTCCAGATTCTTTCTCCCGCTTTCCCGCCGAGAAGCTTCTCCAACATTTTAACACCGTCTTTTTCGCTGTCCGACAAAACCATGGGTAGCTCCCACATGGAAGAAAGCATCCCCTTGGAAGGGCGGAGATGGAAAAGCGCCTTCCCCTCTTGAATCATGACCGCGCAGCAGGCGATGCTTTCCTTCTGTTTCTTCTTCGGCGTGCGGATTGGAAGTACATTTTCCAGTCCAAGGCGGAGCGCCGCGCACTCTCCGTGAAGAGGACATTTTTCACACTTGGGATGCTTGGGTACGCATACCTCGGAGCCTAAATCCATAAGCGCTTCATTGAAATCTCCTGCCCGCGCCGGCAGCGTCTTTTCCACTAACGTTGTGATTTCTTTTCGCACCGCCGATTTTAAAATATCCGACTCAATACCATAGAGCCTCGCATACACACGGAGAACGTTTCCGTCCACCGCTGCTTCATGCTTTCCATAAGCCATGGATAAAATCGCGCCTGCCGTGTATTCCCCGATGCCCGGAAGAGCACGCACGTCCTTTTTATCCTCCGGAATCGCTCCACCGTACTTTTCTACCATTTCCCGCGCCGCTTTATGAAGATTTCTTGCGCGGCTGTAATAGCCCAGTCCCTGCCATGCATGCAGTACGTCCGCCTCTTCGGCTTCCGCCAGTGCCTCAATCGTAGGGAAACGGCGTTTCCAACTTTCAAAGTACGGTTTCACCGCTTCTGTCCGCGTCTGCTGAAGCATGATTTCCGACACCCACACATAATAGGGGTTCCGCGGCCTGCCTTCCCGCCAGGGCAAATCACGGCGGTTTTGATCGAACCAGGTTAAAAGCTTATGCGGCCATTCCTGTCCCGACTGTATTCTATCCAAAATGAATCCTTTCCTTAAACCATTTCAAAATGGTAATCATAGACTGTGCTCCCGTCTTTCTCAAAATAAATCGTACCGCGTATTTTATTTCCTTTCAAAATCATAGGGAGCCATACGCGGTCAGCCATCCACATTTCGCCGAAAGGAATTTCTTCCGGAAGAAACCACTTCGGCTCCATCTCATCGGAAAGACGCACTGTCCCCGTCCACGTGTAGATAAAGTATACGATGCCCGCATGAGACCAGCTGGGATCGGAGGGCTGATGGAAATATAAATCTCCCGCCGCCTCAAAAGCTTTCGGATCGGCAATGAGTCCGCTTTCTTCAAAAAGTTCCCGGGCGGCGCATTCCCGCATCGTTTCCCCGTCTTCCCTTTTTCCACCGAATCCGTTCCATTTACCGGCTCCCATGCCGCGCCGTTTATGTCCCAGAAGAATCCTCCCGTCTTTCCGTACCGGATAGACAAGCGACGTGTCACGCATGAATGCCCTCATAGCTTTCAAAATACAATTCCCGGAAAATACGTTTCCCCGCTTCCGTTTTATAAAGACGGTTATAAAGCGCGCGGTTTTCCTTATCACTTCGGCCGCTTTCATACTGGTTCACCAGCATATCCGCCTCCGCCAGAATCTGCGCGTCCGGACCGTCTATACTCCCGTAGGAATGATGATGGGCGGCCAGCCAGCAGATGCGGTCAATATCTTCCGTCTCGAATCCGAGTCTTTCCAATATAGGCCGTGCTTCCCCCGGCCCCAATTCCTCCTGTATCTTTCCATCATTCCTGCCGAACTCCATTTCGCCCCGATGAATCCCGATATCATGGACATAAGCGGCCGCTTCCAAAACGAAAAGCTGTTTCTCCGGAATCCCCTCTTCCCGCCCGATTTGTTCGGCAAAAGCATGAACTTTCAGAAAATGATGAATCCGACGGGGATCCCCTTTATCATAAGCAATCATTTCCCTGCACAATTGATCAAGCAATTCCATGGCGTCCTCCAAAAACTTTATTTCTTTTATTATAAAGCCTTCCCTGCCATTTTGGATATAAGAAATAAGAATAAGGGTTATTATAAGACAGACTTCCCAAAACTTGGATATTTTCTTTCAAAAATATCTACCTGTATAGGGCATTTCTTTCTGTACGGCTTTATTAAACAACCCGTGTTGAAGCTGCAAAAACTTCTCAGCTAAATCACCTATCAAAGTGGTAAAAATAAAACTGCATTCTTTGCAAAGCCATCCCTGCGTACCTGTTTAGTTTTTTCATTTTTAATGCAAATGTTACCGCAATTAAAGCATCATATTTGCTTCATAACATCTTTCTCTCGCTCCAAAAATTATTTCTTAGGAAAAGATATCACTATTTAAGCCCGTCGCTGCAATGCTTTCCAGCTTTTTATCAATATGTTTTGTTCTGTAACCTTAAAATTAAAAGAGGTAAATCTTTAACATCATATAAAAGAAAAGGGCTCCCTACATATCAATAGGATTGCCCACTTAATTCATCACATATTTATTTTTGATATTTCTATGTACTTTGTAACCTTGCCCCTGAACTGACGTAGCCTATTTAAATATCTAAAAGTTAATTAGAAATCATAATTCAGAGACAATGTCCAAACATCCGATGGTTCCTTTTCAGCCTTTTTCGCATGCGCTGCAAATCCATATTCACCATGGAGATACACATTTTTCATAAGTGCAACTCTGCCACGTGCCTGCCAAAACCTCACATCTCCATGATCAAGCATATTGGTATGCCAGCCGCTTCCACCTTGGAATACACCTTTTTGTGCATCCACGTATGCAACATCAAGCTGCCACGTTCCGGCTTTGGCACTGTTAAGTTTTCCATAACCTACTCCTGTGAGCCAAGTTCTTGCATCAGCCTTATCTGCTTTATAATAATCCCCAAATACCCGGAAATCACCAACCGGTATTAAAAAATTCCCACCAAGAACCTGTTCCTTATTTCCTTCATGTAGTTTGTAGTAATCAACGCCAACAGAGGCTACACCTGTATTAGCGGCTAAACGTGCATACAATGCATCTTTGTTCTTAATATCATAACCAGCACGGAATTTACCATAACCGACACTAACCTTTAAATTTTTATCCCCAATAGATAATTGGGCTCCATCAAATGCATCAGAATAAATCCAGCATCCCATAGAACTCATATCTAAGCTCAAACGTCCAACTGATAAATCTACCGTATCACTAAATTTATGATTAACCACAAGACGATTCAATGATGTCGAACCGGTAACACCTGTTTTAAAGTCAAACCAAGATAAAAATCTTGTCCATATATAAGTGCTGTCATTCACTTGAGCCTTAGCTACAAGACGGAAATTCCCATCCCATCCATCAGTATTTTTATCTTCTTTAGTATTGTAAATATGCTTGTAGCGCATACGGGAATCACCGGACCAGGAAATATTGCCAACTTTCTTTTCCAGATTGCTTACACGAACACCGAGATTCACTAGTTCGTCTGCATATTCGCCAGCAAGTTTATCAAGAGTTACTCTCTGCTCAGCATTCAGCTGATCTTCACGAGCCATCAGACGAGCAATCACCTGAGCCAATTCGTAACGGGTCATGTTTCTTTCACCTTTGAATGTACCGTCCGGATAGCCTTCTACGACCCCTTGATCCGAGAGATCGGATACTGCCTGATATGCCCAGTCATCAGTGGATACATCGGAGAATGGATTTGCTGCGTATACAGATACCCCAGCAATAAGTGCTGCTACAGCAGTAACGGTCAAAATTTTTTTCATGCGTTTCACTCCTTAAAATACTTTTAAATAAAATTTACATAAAGTGGATATAACAATCACCCCATATATAAAAATTTCATATAGGATGAATAAATAACAGCTGCTTTTTTATCCCATATACTCTTTATAAAACCAATTATTTTCAAACATTTTTAGTAATCCAAATCCCCTTAGTAATTCTGTATTTCGAAAATATCATCTTCAAAACTTCATCAACAAGAAGAGCATACCAAATACCATATAAACCAAAATTCATTATAAAGGCAAACACATATGCCAAAATTGATCTGAAAATTGCACTGACAAAAAGAGAGTATTTTGCAATAAATCTATTATCACCAGCACCCCTCAATACACCGGTAAGAATTTGTGCCTGTGTTTGTGGAATAATCAAAACTGCTACAATCATCATGATATTTGCACCCAAATTAACTACATTATCATCAACCACCATCATCTTAAATAAGAATGTCCCCATTGTTAAAAATATTATGGAAACAATGCTGGAAATAATGATCCCAGATTTTTGAGCAATTTTCATGTATATTTTAGCCAGTTCCGGTCTTTTTTCTCCCAGTTTCCTTCCTGCAAAAGAGGCACATGCCGTTCCCATCCCAAGTCCGAAATAATAATATAAATCCCACAAAATGATACAGTAATGATGCGTACCAACCGCAACCGTTCCCAACTCCGCAATTAACCTTGCGAAAATAAACAAACCCACTCTTTCAAAAATCTGTTCAAAGAATGAATTGGCTCCGATTTCCAACACTGGCCATATCACCTTTTTTGAAAAAATAATGCTCCCGTTATTCCTAATATCAATACCATCTTTATCCTGAAAAAGGATAGAAATGAGTAGTACACTGAAAATAATAAATTCTCCTATTATTGTAGCTATAGCCGCCCCTTGAATTCCCAATCGTGGGAATCCCAGATGTCCAAAAATCAAAACATAATTAAATACAACATTTATGATATTTCCAATTACACTGGCCCTTAGAATAACAGACGTATTTCCTACACCAACTTGTACAGCCGACAATACAGATGACAAAGATTTAAAAAACAGCGCCACGGTAAGATATGTAAAATATATGACTGCTAAATCAAAATATTCTGAATTTGCTCCCATTAACAGCAATATATTTTCTCGATAAGCAATAGCAAAATATACTAAAACAACATATAAAAGAATCGTAATTAATAACGATTGCTTTATGCAGCTGTTCAATCCGAAAAGATTATTTTCTCCTCTTCTCCTTGCCACAACAGCAGTAACACCGGTACCAAGTGACTTGCCAAATAACTGCATAATCATCTTGGGCTGACTAACTATGCCTACTGCTGCGGCAGCAGATATCCCCAATTCTCCAACCATGACCAAATCAGCAAGCAATATCAGGTTTAAAAATATACCCTCCAATGAAGCCGGCCATGCAACCTGCCAATATGCTTTATATAGTTTCTTCACATAAGACCATGAACTAACATCTCCATTTCGATCATTTCCTACTGAGAAGAATTTTCGTATTATATCCATACCTTCACAATCAATCCATCATAATTCATAAGACTTTGCAAAAATATCAACTATTTTTTCTGCTAATCTGATATCTCAATAACGTTTTATATACGAATCCTTTCACTCACACGGAGATATGGGAACCATGATATTACGCCCTATATCGATTGGATAAAATTTTACATTCATTTTATAAACATCCCTAAACATTTCTGTTGTAAGGATTTCCCGTGATGTCCCCTCCGAATAAAGCTTTCCGTGATGGAGAACTATGACTCTATCTGCCGTACTTTCCAATAGATTCAAATCATGAAGAACCATCAATGTTGTAAAATTTTTATGCTTTGTCAACGTTCTGATCGTATTAAGGATCTTATATGTATATTGCATATCCAGGTTATTTGTCGGCTCATCCAACAATAAAACTTCCGGTTCCCTTGCCAATGCCTGACCTATAAATACAATTTGCCTCTGACCACCGCTAAGATGCGAAATATTCTTTGGGGCAAGATGATCAACATTTAAAAACCTAAGTATTTCCCATACTTTCTCAATTTCTCCTCTTGGTACAGTCATGCCAAGATTATCAATTCTACCTAATAACACAACTTCAAAGACATTGATATCTGAATCAATAGAATTAAATTGAGACAAATAACTTATTTTTTTAGCAAGCTCTTTTCTTGAATAAGTCTCGGTATTTACCCCATCAAGAAATATATTCCCTTTTCCGTTTAAAATTCCACATATATTTTTCAACAATGTCGATTTCCCAGTACCATTAGATCCGATAATCGCTGTAACTTCTCCATTAGACGCATTAAAAGAGATATCATCTAATATCTGATTTTTATCATAACTATAGCTGACATTCTCAATTTTAATCATTCATACCACCTATGATATTTTTCTTTTTTGCAAAAATAAAGAACAAAAAGAACGGACCTCCTACCACCGATGTAATAATGCCAATGGGGAAAATCATTCCCGGGACAATGATTTTACTGATAATAGATGCAAGTGATAAAATTATTCCCCCAAATACGCCGGAAGCAGGAAGATAGTACCGCTGATCTTCACCAACTGCAAGTCTTGCAATATGAGGCCCCACTAAGCCGATAAATCCAATTGTTCCAATGAAACTCACTGCGATTCCGGTTATTATTGAAACTGCAAGAAGTGCCTGAAACCTTAATTGCTTCACGTCTACACCTAAACCGATGGCATTTTCCTCTCCCAATTTTAATGCAGTCAATTTCCATGAATCCTTAATAATATAGGGAATAAAAATAATCAATATAACTAATGTTACAGTCACACTTACCCAATTAGATCTTGCCAAGCTGCCAAAAAGCCAAAATACTATATTCTGGCTTTGTTCGGTAGTTGCAGAATATTGACACAGTGACTGCAATGCCTGAAAAATAAAAGATAACCCAATCCCTCCTAAAATCATTGTATCCGGCTTTGAATTAAAATATTTTCCAAAAAGAAAAATCATATAACAGGCTGCTGCCGTCGATAAAAATGATACAAAAGGAATAAGATAAATACCAATCGCAGCTATTGAGGATAGTCCTATTGTAATAGCAACAGATGCTCCAAATCCTGCTGCAGAAGATAAGCCCAATGTATACGGACTCGCAAGCTTATTATTCAAAACAGTTTGCATAATTCCACCGCTGAACCCCAAAGCAACTCCTGCAAGAAAGGCCATACAGGCTCTTGGTATCCTTATATCATTGATAATAACCAAGTCTGTAATTCGCATTGTTCCGGGATAAAAAACAGCTGCCATAATCTTTGACAAAGGTATCCACCTTTCACCGGCGATAATATCAATTATGAATAAGACTATGGATACCAGTATCCCTGTGCCAAGAAGCAGCCATCTTCTCTTTTCGTTTTTTCGATAATCATAAGATTGGATTTGATCCATTTTCGAGGAATCAGTTACTTTACCATCCATACTCCCTCCAGCTCAAATGGCAGGTATGAAGCAAAATATTCTTGAAGGTCTTTTTCCGGTTCCATATCTGCAAATTCTTCCGGATAAATCGTTTTAGCAATAAATTCCAATGATGCAAAATCAAATAATTCGCATCCCATAGAAAGATATATAGCATGGACATTTCCATTCTGAACTGCTTTCAATTCATTCCAGCCTTTTCTTTCCTTATATGCTTCGATTTGTTGTAAAACATCTGCCTGAGTAGACTCATATCCCATTTTTAAGGCGGAAGGAACCTTCGGCCAGTAACTTCCCGCAAGAAAGATATGATCAGGATTGGCTCTTAATAAAGTTTCCAAATCCATTTTTCCATATTTTTCATATTTCCCCTCACTAATATTGTCTCCACCGGCCATATATGTCATTAGACCCCACTGTACTTCATTGGTATAAGTCCATCCATATTCATCAACACCTCTGGATACACACTCAAAATATACTTTCGGCTTCTCTTTCTTTTGTTCATTAATTTTAGCAACGCGGCGTTCCACTTCTTTTCGTTTCTCAATACTGTTTTTAATAATTTCTTCGGTCTTTTCCTGCTTGTTTAATACTTCACCAATCAACCTTGCGCTCTTTTCCTGATTTTCTGTTTTTTCATCAACTAATTGAATGTAAATATATGGAATTTTTGCCTTATCAAGCTGTGCAGCAGCACTGGCATCAATAGCAGCTTTTTCTTCTATAGAAAAAATGCACAGGTCAGGTGCAAGTTCAATAACTTTTTCTACATTAAAGCTTTCCCTGAATACACTTCCAACATCAGGTAAATCCTTAAGTTTTGGAATAGACTTTATATAATGGTTATACATATCTTTATTATCAGCCGCCAATCTATTATCCCAACCAACCATATAATTTTCTACATCTTTATTTAAAATGGCACACATAGTCATGAAAGCACCACCATGTCCCGGCGCAGTAGTAATAATTCGTTTTGCCTCAAGAGGAACATGCACTTGCCGTCCTGCCAAATCGGTCACTACCTTCGTTTTCTCTGCCACGCCTTTATCTGTTGCATTATCAAACATGCTGCATGCCGTTAATAAAACTGAAACCCCAGTGACCAACATCATCATAAATAGCCTGTTCTTTTTCACTTTTTTTCCTCCACAGTAACGGAATCCAATTATATGAAAATAGTTAATTTTTGAGCACAATTATTATGATAATTCTTTTTCTTTTATACTCATAATTTATAAGTTATAATTAATAAAACCATAATACTACCCCCCCAAAAAAAGTCAACCTTTAATCTCTATATGTTATACTTATTAAATTCCAAACTCCGGAATGCTTATGATAGCAAAAATACCATCCAAGTACGTTTCCTTCATTGCAGCATATTAAAATACATGCTTTTCTGGGTAGATAAATCCCATCCACATATACAACATTCATCGGACTCTCAATTTTAGGCGGCATAGGCCATATTTCCCAAAACTTAGATATTTTCCTTCGAAAAGATTTCCCTGCACCGGGCATTTCTTTCTGCACAGCTTTACTAAATAACCAATGTTGAAACTGTACAAATTGCTTGGTTGAGTTATCTATGGAATTAGTAAAAGTATCACTACATTCCTTACAAAGCCATCGCTGCGTACCCGCTTTAGTTTTTCCATTCTTAACACAAATGTTACCGCAATTAAAACATCGCACTTGGTTCATAATAGCTTCCTCCCGGAAAATTATTTCTTAGGAAGATATAACCCTATTTAAGCCAGTTACTGCAATGACTTTCAGCTTTTTTATCAACACGTTTTGTCCACCCTCAAAGTTCTTTCAAACAACTTTAAAGGGCGATGAGGCCAGTTAAATACTAGTTCCATCGCCCTTTGTATCAACACAAAATGTCCTATAACCCGAAATAAACCCGCAAAACAAAAAAGGCCAGAGCTCCCGCGTTTACACCAAACTACCTCCACACAAAAAAGAGACCCCGAAAGGCCTCTTTTTCATTTTAAGATTATTTTGTGAGTTTTGCACCGACTTCAGAAGTTACATCTGTGCCGCCATCAATCACCGCGCCGGCTTCCAGAATGACATCCAGTCCTTTTTCCTGGCGAACCTGCTGGATCGCTTTGCGGATATCCTGCAGAATCGGCTGCATGGCAGTTCTTTCTTTGGCAGCCATATCACGCTGGATTTCCTGGGCGATCTGTTCCTTTTCCTGATCGCTCTTGCCTGCGCTGCGGCTGTTGAAATTTTCCTGTGCTTTCTGTGCTGCCGTTCTCATATCCAGCTGCACTTTTTCCATCTTCGGATGAGCCTGGAGCAGGGCGCCGGAATTAACGAAACCGATGCCTGCCGCTGATGCGGACGCCATGGCGCCAAAAGTGATGATACCAGCTGTAATAGCTGCTGCTGTCTTATTCATTTTCATTCCCACATTCCTCCTTAGAAATATCCCGACATATCATGGGATTTTGGGTATGTATTAATAATAGTATAATCAGTCTTATCTGTCAATATAAAATGACTAAAAGTCAGTTCACCTGTTTTACACTTTTGCTTCAAGCGCTGCGGTTTCCGCCTCTTCTTTCATGGCCTCTTTCGCTTCTTTCAGCGCCGCTTCCCGCACCTCGTTCTTTTTCTCTTTCTTCTTCGTAAAATGGGATACCGCTTCAGGGATCATGTTCAGCACCCTGTCGATCGTACCATTCGGTGTGGCATTTTTAATTGAGAATAATTCGACGCGTTCTCCTTTCATAATCAGAACCGCCGTAGGGCTCATTTTGCCGCCGCCTGCTTCTCCGCTGGATTCTCCGTTTGTCCCGTGATTTCCCGTACCGAAGCCGAAAGAAATATCCACAAACGGCACGATCGTGGCATCGTCCAGATAAATCGGCTGGCCTACAACCGTTTCCGTGCGGATCATTTCTTTAAATTCTTCAAAAATCTTTTTTCTTGCATCATCATTCATCGTGGATTCCTCCCTGTCTGTACCGCCAGAACTGACGTGCCGGCGCGCTTGCCGCCAAGCGCAATACAATGTATACCACATAGAAGGGAATAATTCTTCCCTGTCCTTTCCCCTTTAGTTTATACGATGGCTCTATATATTTCCACACTATATTTTTCGTCGCTTCCGGAAGGAACGCCTTTGCCATCCCCGCAAGCAGGCCGGTCTGCATCGGATCCCCCGTGCCGAACTCTCCGCAAAAATTCCATTTCCGCGGCATGCTGTGCACCAAAATCACTGCGAGAGCCTTAAAAATATTTTCCGCCAGTCCATTATGGATAGCAAACCGCAGCTGCTTCCACAGCGGAGGATGTTTTTTCTTTTCTCCTTTCCCTTCGTCTGCCGATTCTTTGTGTTTTTCTTCTTTATTTTCTTTCGTCTTTTCTTCAGGCGCTTTTTCCGGTTCCGTCTCATCGGCAAGAATCATTTCTGCCCTCTGGGCAGCGGCAGGCCGCTCCTCATCTGCAAAAAGGAGTTCCTCTATTTTTTCGTCCGCATCCGCGGTTCTTTCTCGTTTCTTTCCCGGCAGTTCCATCGTTTTCTTATAAAGCCCGAAAATGAACTCCACTGTCACGGCAAGGTGCTTTATTTCAAGGATGAAATGGTAGCGGATCGGAATCAGCAGAAAAAGAAACAGGACAAAGAAGATCCCAAGACATATTTTCAGTCCCATCATCCACCGCCATAGAGACGGGTCAGGTTTGCTGCCGCTTCTCTTACAGACTTCACCAGCGCAGCCGGCGCCACCACTTTGACAAGCGGCGCATTTTTCAAGGCCCAGGCAAAGATAATCGCCGGAGGCGCTTCTATTTCCACAAGCACCTGTCCCTGCGTGGCCGACACAATAAACGCGGATTTCCCGAAATCTGTCACGATATCCGTCATAAGTTTCCAATCCGCCTCAAAGCGGCACTTTTCCGACGGGCCCGCATATGTACGGCTTAAGACAGAAAGAAAATCTGATACGCGGATCCCCATTTCCGCGCCGGGAATTGTCTTCTGCGGACGCGCCTCTTCCTCAAGCAGGGAAACGCTGTCAAGAAGTTCCACCGCAAACGGTGTAATCTCATCCTTTTCGTCAATATTTCCCAAAAGGAAGTATCGTCCGTCCGATGCGGCCACTACATAGGGGCTCACACGGTATACACGGTCGACGCCGCCTATATCCCGCTCATGGTACCGTTTCCCGTCAGCCTCATAATGGTCGTAAAAAAACTGTATCATCTTTTTATTTTCAATAGCCTCTGTCAGAACTGCCAGTGTTTCATCAGGCGGTTCCAGCTGGTTCAGCGCGGGAATATTTTTCACGGCCGCCTTGCCGTCATCAAAAGGACGCATGTATAAATTTTTTAATTTTTGCGCAAGCTGGCGCACCTCGGACGCAGGAAGATGAGAGAAATATAAAAGGTCGATAAGCGCTTTCATATCTTCCTTTGTCAAGTCGCGATCCCAGTACCAGTCCAGTGAAAGCGGCGCCGCTTTCCCTTCTATGACACGCTCCACTTCACGACACACTACAGGAAGCCCGCTGTCACGAAGGGCTGCCAGATTCCGGCGCACCGCCTTGCGGTCCATTTCCATGCCGTACCGTTCCCGCAGAAATGTCAATATCTGCTGCTGGGAAAGCGGATGCTCCGCATCAGACTCACTGAGCAGGATCTGGGCAATATGGACAATCGATATTTTCCTTCCTCTTCCTTTCCTCTCCGCCAATTCAATCACCTGCTTTTCCCTATGTATAAAATACTGTCAGATAATAAAGACAGGGCTCTTGTCAATTTTTTTATGAAAGTAACTGCAAAAGGTTTGTTTAATACCCCATGAACCGCCGCGGCAATAGCGCCGCCGCCAAGAATATCCGAAGGATAATGCATCCCCGCAAACAGCCGGGAAAAGGCAAGCAGCCCTGCCAGGCATGCCATCCACCGGCATCCGGGCATACGATCCCGCAGAAGCTGAAAAGCCACGGCCGCGCTGTTCATGGCATGATTGCTCGGAAAAGACGCATTCGCTTTATGCCCTGTAAAATTCCAAATCTGCCGGTCTCTGGTAAAAGGCCGCCCCCGATGCCACAGCTTTCCGACAGCAAGGGAAATCACGGAGCATAGGCAGACTGCAAGGAACGCCGCCACGCAGCTCTCCCGCCGATGCTTTTGATTCTTCCCCGGCGCAAACCATAGCAAAATTCCATAAATTAAAAATGCCCAATGACCGTAACGGGTAATCAGATCCATCATGAGATCCACGGGGCGCGCCTGTCCCGCCAATTTATTAATCTGTCTCACAACGTCCAATTCGAGATCCATGAAAATACCTCTTGGGAAAATAAACTGTCTTTCCAAAGACGATTCCTGCCGAAACCGACCGGATTTCTACCTAAATCTCATAATTATACTTGCATTTTAACATAATCAGCCGATGAATAAAAATCGACACGCTCCCGACGCTAAGAAAAGCCTTACAAACACCTTTCCGGTTTTGGCAAACAAAAACGGCGCCTCACAAACGCCGTTTGCATAAATATATTTCTCTGTTTTATTTCTTCCGCCCGTTACTCTTTCTTTGCCTTGTCTACTTCTTTCTTCTCTTCCCGTTTCTTCACCGCTTCATGCTCCTTTTCTTTCAGCCTCTCCATGTATCCGCTTCGACGAAGAATCGTGGATACAAAAGCCACAACGGTGCAAACCGCGATAAAGAGATTCACCAAAGTGAAACCGTCGACGAAACCTATTTTATAAATAACGTAGCACGCCACGATTACGAGAAAGATATCATTGAATCTGAACATAGCCGCCCCCTATTTCCTTAACCATACAAGAAAGCAAGGTTTGCCGTCAAGATGAAAAAATTATTTTTTTCGGTGATATAATATAAATTATTATCAAATCTATGGGAGGATTCTATGAAATACATCGGTTCCGCTTCTGCCGTTTTTCTTTTATCCGCGCTGCTGCTTTCCGGATGCAATGCAGGCAGGCCTGCCGTCCCGGCCAAGACAGCCGCTGTTGAGGAAGAAAATACGCAAAAAGAAAAAGCCCCCGCCTTGCAAGCCGCCCGCCTGGGAGATACGCTTGATATCTGGACCGCCGCCTATGGCGCGCCTGCCGGAGACACAGTTTATATGAAAAGATTCAATAATGATACCGTGACGGTCATTGTTTTTAAAGAACATATCGTAAATATCACGCTGTCCGATCCTGCCGGTCCGTCAAAGGCACCACAGGACTATAAAGATTTCATTCCGGAAGACAGCATCCTTCAAAACACAAAGGAAGAACAGGATGAAAAAGGCAGCTACAAAACAGAAATGTACACCAGCTTTTCTCTCGAAAAGGCCTTTCCCCTGTCGGAAGGAAAGTTTGCTGTAGTCACAGCGCAAAGCAGGACAGACGGAAAATACCTTGCCACAGTGATTGACTGCACACCGTTGTCCCAATGAATCCATTCTATGCAAATCATAACAGACTGTAACAAAATATTTCTGCATTTTATTACGGCTCTTTACTCATGCCTTTTCAGCAGGCAACTAAAAACCGCTTTCTGCAGTTTAACATAAAGGTCACTACAGAAAGCGGTTTTATTATGTATAAAAATAACAAACCGGGCAGGGAGCCATTCTCTCGGGATAATCATCCGCCTGCCGTTTTAAATCATCAGCATACCGCATCAAGGAGCCGTCTGGTATAAACGGTTTTCGGCCGGGTGATCACTTCTTCGGTGCTTCCTTCTTCCACCAGTTCTCCTTCATTCATGATAAGGATGCGGTCGCTTATATTGCTCACCAGCGGAAGATCATGAGTAATGAATAAAATGCTTACATTATGGATCCTGCGCAGATGCATAAGAAGCTCCACAATTTTTGCCTGTGCGGAAACGTCAAGCGCCGAGGTGGCTTCATCGCAAATGAGAATTTCCGGATGGACGGACATAGCTCTGGCTATCGCCGCACGCTGGCATTCGCCGCCGGAAAGCTCATGGGGATATTTTTCCGCATAATCCCCGGGGAGTCCCACATGATCCAAAAGAAGGGCCGTTTCCTTACCGGCCGTATGCTTATTTTCTCCGCAGAGACGGCAGAGCGTATCTGAAATAGACTCCCCGATTTTCCTCCGCGGATTAAAAGAGCCGACAGCGTCCTGAAATACCATCTGCACTTTGGTATACACTTCTTTCTGTGCCTGCCGTTTCAGACGGACAATCGATCGGCCGCCAAGAAATATATTTCCTCCTGTCGGCTGATAAAGTCCGGTAATCAGTTTCGCAATGGTCGATTTTCCGCTTCCGCTTTCCCCGATAATGCCGAGAACTTCATTTTTACGAAGAGAAAAGCTCACATTTTTCAAAGCATGCACGATGTATTCGCCGTCGTCAAAGGTCATCGTCAGGTTCTCACAGACAAGGATTTCCTCCATCATGTCTCCTTTTCCATGGCATATGCCAGTTTCGGCACGGCGGCCATGAGCGATTTCGTGTAGGGATGCTGCGGGTTTTCAAGAACTTCTTTCGTCTTCCCCATTTCCACGATTTCCCCTTTATAAAGCACCGCCACACGATCCGTCAGATGTCTGGCCACGCCGATATTATGGGTAATAATGATCATGGCAGTATGGAGTGTGTCCCGGAGCATGAGAAGTTCTTCGAGAACCTGTTTCTGCACAGTAGTATCCAATGCGGAGGTGGGCTCATCGGCAAGAATCAGTTTCGGATGGAGCAACACGGCAAGGGCAATCACCACACGCTGCGCCATTCCGCCGGAAAGTTCAAAAGGATAGGCATTCAGTATCCGTTCCACATCGGTCAGGCCGATCCGCTTAAAAACAGAAGCAATCAGTTCGTCCATTTCTTTTTTCTCCATCCGCCTGTGGGCGAGGATAGTCTCATAGAACTGGACACGCACTTTCCGCGTGGGGTTCAGGGAATCTCCGGGATGCTGAAACACATAGGCTATCTCTTCTCCCTGGCGTTTCCTTTTTTCCTCCGCCTCCATATGGAGCAGGTCTTCCCCATTGAAAGTGACTGTTCCCGTATAGACATCGGCCCTGAGGCCTTTCACTTCCGAAACGGCTTTCAGAAGCGTCGTTTTCCCGCTGCCGCTTTCCCCGACGACGCCCAGTATTTCACCGGGCATCAGTGTAAGGGAAATATCACGGATTACCGTCTTGCCGCCATAACCGGCGCTGAGGTCTTGAATTGTCAGTAATGGCTGCATAGGTTTCTCCCGCTTATTTTTCGAGGTCTTTCGTCACCTGGTAATAATCATTCGGTGTAATCAGGTAGCCTTTGACATTCTTGCCCATGCCTACCTGGATCGTATTGAATCCGACAAAATCCATGGCCGCGTCATCAATGACCGCCTGCTGGATCTTATGGACAAGCTGCATCCTTGCCTCGCCGTCAGGCAGTTTCTGCAGCTCTTCCAGCCACTCCTGCACTTCCGGATTATTGTAGTGCCCGAAATTGACTTTGCTGTCCTTGTCATAGGCATTGTAGAGGAAATCGTAGGGATCTCCCACCGGCATGGTGACTACATAATAGAGACCGATATCAAAATCCCCCGGAGCGAAGAAGGTTGCTTTTTCAAAATTCTTAATCTGGACATCAATGCCGATCTGCTTCAGCTGAGCCTGCATTTCCGTAGCAATGGGAGCTATCGCGGCGCGCTTATAAACGGAAAACTGTACAGTAAGCGGCTTCCCGTCCTTTTCCACGATACCGTCGCCGTTGGTATCTTTATATCCCGCATCGGCAAGAATCTGTTTCGCCTTGGCGGCATCAAACATACGGGGTTTCAGATTCTTTGCTCCGTAAGCACTGTCATCAGGAAACGCGCTGTAAGCAGCGGACACAGAGCCCTTCATCAGTTTTTCTCCGATATCCTTCTTATTCACGCCGTACATGATCGCTTCGCGGACAGCTTTATCCTGCATTTTATTCAAATTGAAATACATCTGGTACACGCGGGGCTGTGCCACCCTCTTCACAACAAGGTTGTCTTTTTTCGCGACAGTTTCAGCAGCGTCTACGGTCAGATCCTGGGCAATATCCACTTCACCGCCCTGGAGAGACATGGCAAGCGCATTCGCGTCAGTAACTTTGGTATATTCCACGCCGTCAGACTTGACTTCCCCGCCCCAGTACTTCGGATTCTTTTTCATAACCGCTTTTTTATTGCTCTCATACGATGCCATCACGAATGGACCCGTAGCAATCGGCGCTTTTTCAAAATCTTTCGTATTTGCCACGTCGATAATGGTCGCATAAGGATCCGCCAGGTCATTGATCAGGGTAAGGCGCGGTTTTTCCGTCTTAATGACGACAGCGTCCCCGTCAACAGTATAAACGGCGGTTTTCAGGAAACCGGCGCGTTCATTCATGTCGCCCACACGTTTTAGGGAGTCAATCACTTTCTGCGGTGTCATGGCCTCCCCATTAGAGAATGTCACATTCTTTTTCAGCGTGATTTTCCAGGTCAGGTCATCTATCTTTTCAAACTTTTCAGCAAGCCAGGGTTCAATCTTGAGACCATCCCCTACTTTAAACAGTGTCTCGCCGACACCGTAGCGGACAATGTACCAGCCATCCCATCCTTTTGCCGGATCCATGGACGAAGAAGATACGGATACCGTCCCCGCCACACGGACGATTTTATCCGCCGCCGCTTTCTTATCATCACCGCAGCCGCTGATAAAAACGGAACAGGCCGTTACCGCTGCCAATCCTGCAGCAATCCATCTCTTTTTCATGTTTTTTCCTCCTAAAAAATATAATTATTTTTTATTTTTCGGATCCAGTAAATCTCTGACCTGGTCACCGAATAAATTAAAAACAAGCATTACGGAAACCATGACGGCGCTCGGTGCGAGAGCCACCCACGGCGCATTCTGAAGACAATAACGTCCTTCGCTGATCATGGATCCCCACTCCGCTTCCGGTACCTGCACGCCGAGTCCGAGAAATGACAGCCCGGCGAGCCCCATCATCATACCGCTTACATGGAGCGTCGCGGTAACGATAAGCGGTCCCGCGATATTCGGCAGAATGTGGAGAAATATGATCTCCCTGTCACTGCACCCGCCAAGGCGGGCGGCATGGATAAATGTTTCTTCTTTAATAGCAATAGTCGAACTCCGTGCCAGCCGGGCATATTGCGTCCACGCCGTCAGCACGAGGGCGAACATGGCATTCAAAAGACTGCCGCCTAAAATGCCCGCTACGGCAATTGCCAGAAGGATATCGGGAAATGCGAGAAATATATCGGTCACCCGCATAAGACAGGCATCCACCTTCCCGCCGAAATAACCGCCCATAAGACCCACAAAACTTCCCAAAGTCCCTGCACAGGCGATGATGGCAAATGCGGCAAAGATGGAACTGCGGCTCCCTACCATGACCCGGGAAAGCACGTCACGCCCATGGCTGTCGGTACCGAATAAATGATTCATATCCGGCGCGGCAAGAATATTATCCGAATGAGTCAGATAAGGATCATCAGGCGCCAGGTACGGCGAAATCAAACTGAAAAGAATGATAAACAGGATAATGCCGAGAAGACACCACATGCTTTTGGAAATCCGTTTTGCTGAAAGATCCACAGGTCCTCCTATATATCTTTAATTTTCGGATTAAAAACGGTATAAGAAATATCGGTGAGCAGATTGACCACCATGAAAGCAGATGCCATCCATACGATGACCGCCTGTACTACAGGATAGTCTCGCTGGCTGATCCCTTCCATAATAAGGCTGCCGAGACCGGGCCAGGTGAAAACGGTTTCCACGATAACCGTTCCGCCCAGAAGAGAGCCGAGGGAAATACCGGTGAGCGTAATCACCGTTACCATAATATTTTTCAATACATTCTTATACAAAATGGTCGTTTCGGAAAGTCCGCGGGAACGAAGTCCCACCACATACCCCTTGCCCAGCTCATCAAGCATGGCGGCACGAATCTGCCGGATATAGCGGGACGACATGACCAGCGCCAGCGTAAGCGCAGGAAGGACAAGTCCGATAGGCTTTGTCGTCGCCAGCACCGGAATCCACCCGAGACGGTAGGAAAAAATAAACATGAGGCAAAGGGCGATGATAAAGTTGGGAAGAGCATTTCCCACAAACGCCATGACACGGACCACATAATCAAACTTGCTGTTCTGCATGGCCGCCGTGAGTATCCCTACGGGAATCGAAATGCAGAGTGTCAGCAAAAGAGAAGCGCCCGCCATTTTCAATGTATAGGGCAGCGCTTTCAAAATCTGATCCAGCACGTCAGCGTCAGTAATATATGATTTCCCCATATTTCCGTGAAGGATATTCCACAGCCAGTCACCGTACTGTATAAGAAGCGGACGGTCAAGGCCCATGGATCTCCGCATGGACTCCATGATTTCAGGACTGACGGAAATGCCGCCTGCCGACATACGCACGCTCACGGGATCGCTTGGCGATAAATAGATTAAAAGGAACGCAAGAAAAGTAATCCCCAGCAGTACAGGGATAAATTGCAAAACACGTCTGATGATGCTTCGCCGCATTCGTTTGCTTCTCATGTAAATTCCATCCTTACTGATCCAGTATCCGCTTAATCTGCGAATAAATTTCAATTCGTTCTACAGCATATCATATTTTCTAATTGTTATCAAATAAAAGGCAGTTTTCTTTTATTGTTTCCGCAGTAAATTTTTATCATATATTCTAAATGATGAGTAACGGTAAGCGCCATAGTAGCAAGAAACGGAAAACGTCATTCGGGGTATTGGCAAAGGATTAGTTATGAAGATGACGATTAAGGTGAGATGTCATCCTGAACAAATGCGAAGGAGCTGTACCCGTGGTGAGGAAAACGGTAAAAGTAATTTTGTGATAAACAGAAAAGAAACCGCACAGTGTCATTAGTGTAATAGATTCTTCACTCCGTGTCACCGTTCTGCTTACCCATTTTCCCACACAGCATTCTTACCCCCGTTCTGAATGACGATTGGGGGAAAGCGTTACTAACGATGGGGAGCGGAAAGTATCATAATGACACTAACAGTAAAGCGTCATCCTGAACGAATGTGAAGGATCTGCCACCGTGATGAGGAAGGCGGTAAGAAGATAAAAGCTATCAGCTGTGAGCTGTCAGCTGCAAGCTAACTATTCTTTTACGATTTAAATCATTACGACAAGCGAGTATCCTCAATCGCACTGCGTGCGCCAGCAGCTCCTTCTGACGGCCGACTCCATGATCCTTGTATAAGACACGTTAAGGCTTCATAATGAGAAAAACGTTAATCGTCATCCTGAATGCATGTGGAGGATCTATTGCCGTGGTGATGAACAGTGCTACCGCAAATGTATTCATAAAATCATTCCAGCACAAAAAATCCCCTGAAGTTTCCTTCGGGAGATTTTTTCATCTGTCAATATTTGTCGCCGTATAGTTCCTTATTCCGCTCAATAATGGACATGATGCGGCTTGCCGTCTCTTCAATGGCTTTATTTGATACATCAAGGACGGTGCAGTGAAGCTGATGCATGACTTCTTTGGCATAAGCCAGCTCATCTTCAATGCGCTCGATATCAGTGTAATTCGCCGTTCCTGAAAATCCGAGCGCTTTCATTCGTTCTCTTCTGATTCCGTTCAGTTTGTAAGGGTCAATAATGAGGCCAATCAGACGATAGGGAGGTACCTGGAATATTTCTTCCGGTATCTGCACTTCCGGCACAAGGGGCAGGTTTGCCACCTTGTACTTTTTGTGCGCCATATACATGGACAGCGGTGTCTTTGATGTGCGGGACACACCGATGAGAACCATGTCCGCTTTTGCGAAGCCTGCCGGATTTTTTCCGTCATCATAGCGGACAGCAAATTCGATGGCTTCCACTTTCTTAAAATATTCTTCATCAAGACGGTGGATGATTCCCGGCTTCATGCGGGGCTGCACCCCTGCCGCATCAGTCACCATATTCATCATGGGACCTAAGATATCCACATAACGGACATTTTTTTCATGAGCTATCCGTTCAAAGTCGGCACGGAGTTCAGGACTGACCAGTGTGTGACAGACCACAGCCCCCGCCTGTGCCGCTTCATCAATAATTTTTTCTATCTGATCCGTATGACGGATAAAGGGCACACGATGGATCTCAATATCCGTGTCGTACTGGCCGATGGTCGCCTTAGCCACACTTTCCGCCGTTTCTCCAAGAGAATCGGAAACGACATAAACCTGCGGTTGTTTTGCCATTTATTATTTTCTGCCGCCTTTCCCCAGTTCTAAAAAGAGACGGGTGATATTCGTTTTCGATACACGCCCGATAAGAACAAATTTCCTGTCATTTCCCACATTTTTAAAAGTCCCTACAGGAAGACAATCGACTTCATAATCCATCATCTTCTGTGCGATGGATACAAGATCCTCTTTCGGTTCAGCATAAATCATTTTCGAGCGGGATGTCATTACCATGGAAATCGGCACTTTTGCCAAATCATCACGGCCCATGGCCGCTTTCAGAAGATCTTTCCTGGAAACGACGCCCTGTATGTCATCTTTCTTTCCCACGAAAAGCGTACCGATATCTTCGGTGAACAGGAGAACCGCCGCGTCATAGGCATTGGATTCCGCTCCGACAAGTATCGGGCGGGACATACAGTCTTCCGCCGTGCAGGAACGGATTTCAGCAGCGGCAGGATCTTCTCCGCCCCCAAGGTAATAGTAGCCGAGACGACGGCGGGCAGCGATTACCTCTCCTGAAAGAAGAACCGCCAGATCTCCACGCAGCGCGCTCCTCGTCACATGGAGACGCTGTGCGATCATTTCCCCTGTGATAGGACCGTTTTCCCGAACGATCCTCGTGATTTCCTGTTGTCGGCCGGTAAGCTGCATAATTTCCCTTCTCTCCTTCTTCCGCAAAGCGGAACTGTGGCGGAGGACATGTCAACTTTCCCATGCCCTCTGCCATTATTTTAAAATCAAAGTTCGTAATCTTCCTGGTCTACGACACCTCTGCCCGTCGCCGCATCCAGCATCAGACGCTGCTCGATGCGGGCTACATTCAGCCGGGTACTCTTCACCATATCCGGGTTGACGGATACATAGTCAATACCGCTCTTTACGAGGAATTCCGTAAAGTCTGGATATACGGACGGCGCCTGTCCGCAGATGGATACGGTCTTGCCGTCTCTGTGCGCCACTTTGATCAGGTGGCGGATAGCCCTCTTGATAGCCAGATTGCGTTCATCGAAGAGAGAAGCCACGGTATCATTATTTCTGTCGCAACCCAGAATAAGCATTGTTAAATCGTTGGATCCGATGGAATAGCCGTCAACAAACTTATTGAAGCGGTCTGCCAGGAGAATATTGGCCGGAATTTCTGCCATAAGGAGAAGTTTGAAGTCCGGACCACGTTCCAGTCCTTCTTCTCTCATAATGGCCGTTACTTTTTCTGCTTCATCAACGGTGCGGCAGAACGGAATCATGCAGTTCAGATTTTTCAGACCGTATTCTTCACGAACTTTTCTGACCGCTTTCAGTTCCAGGCGGAATGCATCGGTATATTTCGGATCATAGTAACGGGAAGCGCCTCTCCAGCCAAGAAGGTCGGCCGGTTCTTCCGGTTCGTACTTATCGCCGCCCTTGAGATTTCTGTATTCGCCGGATTTAAAATCGGAGAAGCGGAGAACAACGGGACGCGGAGCAAGAGCGCGGCATACTTTGCTGATGCCTTCCGCAAGCATATCTACCACTTTTTCCGGCCGGCCTGTTTCGATCAGGTACAGCGGATGTTCATGAATAAAGGTGGTCCAGATGAATTCTTCCCGCATGAGTCCGATACCGTCACAGGGAAGCGACGCATATTTATCAGCCAGATCGGGATCGCCGAGGTTCATAAGAACGCGGGTGCCTGTAGGCGGGAAATATTCGGCAGCTACTGCCGCTGTACCTGCTGCCTGGGCAGCGGGCGTTCCTTTCTTCACAAGATCGGCAACAATGCCGTCATAAATAATGCCGTTGCGTGCATCAATGGTAATATCCTGTCCCGTTTTCAGCACGCCTGTCGCTTCTACACTGCGGCTCTTGGTCCCGACAACACAGGGAATTCCCAATTCGCGGGATACGATGGAAGCGTGGCAGGTCATACCGCCGGCATCAGTCACGATAGCGACTGCCTTCTTCATAGCGGGTACCCAGTCGGGAGACGTCATGGTGGTGACAAGAACTTCGCCTTCTTTAAAGGTATCAATGTCTTTCGGATCGGTGATGACATGGCATTTGCCTGCCGCCATGCCCGGGGATGCGGGAAGTCCTTTTACAAGTACGTTGTGATCAGTTGTCATGACTGTTTCTTCCTCCGATTTCTTTTCTTTATTTTTCTTGGACCAGACTGTTTCAGGGCGTGCCTGGAGAATCCAAAGGCGGTCTTTATGGTCGACAGCCCATTCCATATCCATATAGCAGCCGTAATGTTTTTCAATACGTTTCGCGTAATCGGCCAGCTGGGCAATCTGTTCATCGCTTATAACCTGCGCTTTGGCACGTTCCGGTTCCACTTTTCTTTCTTCCACATCGCCGCCTTCTTTGCGGATCAGTTCGATGGATTTTTCATTGATGCGGCGAGAAGTAATGGTAAGAGAATCTTTATCCACAACAAAATTATCAGGTGTTACAGTCCCCTGCACGATATATTCGCCAAGCCCCCAGGAGCCTTCGATCATGATGCTGTCATCAGCACCGGTCGCCAGGTTGACAGTGAACATGACACCTGCCGCTTTCGCGTCGGCCATCATCTGGACGGCAGCGGAAAGCGCTACATTTTCATGGTCAAAATTTTTCTTTGCACGGTAATAAACAGCACGGTCGGTGAAAGTGGACGCATAGCATTCCTTTACTTTTCGGATAACCATATCCCGCCCGGTGACGTTCAGGTATGTATCCTGCTGTCCGGCAAAAGAGGCATCCGGCAAATCTTCCGCGGTAGCAGAAGAACGGACAGCGACGAAAGGATTCTTTTCACCCACCTTTTCGGCAAGTTCTTCATAAGCCTTTCCAATCTGTTCGGCAAGGTCTTCCGGCATAGTGGCAGAGCAGATGCTTTCACGGATTTTTGTGCAGACTTCATGGAGCTCTACGGAATCTTCCACATCCTGCAGTTCCTGAAGCATCTTATGGATTTTCTTATTCTGTCCCGTCTTTTCCATGAAATAGCGGTATGCATTGGCTGTTGTCGCATATCCGTACGGAACAGGCACATCCACGGAAGAAGTCAGTTCCCCCAGAGAAGAGGATTTTCCCCCTACCAGTCCCACGTCCGCGCGGCGCAGCTCATCAAACCACAGTACATAAGCATTTTCTCTTGCGTCCATCATGACCCTCCTTAGTCAATGAATGATATGTAAAAACGTATACTATATTCTTTACATCAAAAATTATAGTATACCACTAATATAAAAAAGTCAAATAGAAAAGGTTCGCAGAACCATCTTATTTACGGAATGGACATACACATAAAATTCCCGTTTTATTCATTTATCTTAGTTCGGCCAATTCCATGAAAAAGAAAAGCAATAAGCGTATATTAAATATTTCATTAAGGCCGTCTTTTACAACAGAAAAAACGCTTCTCCGAAGAAAAGCGCTTTCTATTCTATTCTATTATATTATTCTATTTACTTACATATTATTTACATACCGAAAATGAAATACCGTGTCTCAAGGTAACACCCTGCCACAAAAAGAGACAGAAGCATCAGAGGAAAGCACCATTTCATAAAAGCGGTAAAGCTGATATTGAACCCTTCTTTTGCCGCGATAGCCACCATGATCACATTCGGTGAAGCACCAATCATAGTACCGTTGCCGCCGAAGCACGCACCGGTCGCAAGCGCCCACCACATATAATCCGCATGGGGCAGATTCATGAGAGACTGCATATCCTGGATCAGAGGAATCATTGTCGCCGTGAAAGGAATATTGTCAACGAAAGCGGAAGCTACACCGGAAAGAAGCAAAATGAGGAAGGTAATCAAGTGGCTGTCGCCGTCCACCATTTCGATTCCCTTTTCCGCAATTGCCGTAATGACGCCGGCATTTTCCATGCCCCCCACCAGAATGAAGAGCCCCATGAAGAACATGAGTGTGTCCAGATCCACCTCTTTAAGAGCATCCTCCGGATTGATACCGCAGAAGAGCAGTGCCGCCATACCGCCCGTCATGGCGACCGTTGCCGATTCCAGACCAAAACGGGAATGGACAACGAAGCCGATGACCGTAAGCGCGAGAACCATAAGCGACCGGCTGAAAATAGATTTGTCTTCCACGCCGGACATAATATCAATTTTTTCCAGCTCCTCCGCACTCATGCGGACACTGGAAAAATCATTCTTGAAAATGAGAAGGACCGCAATCAGGATGACAATGACCGTAATGAAAACGACCGGAGCCAGATTCATAAGGAAATCATTGAAATCCAGGTGCGTCGCGGAACCGATCATGACGTTTGGCGGATTCCCGATCATAAGTGCCGTACCGCCTATGTTGCACATCAATATTTCAGAAATCAGAATAGGCACGGGAGACATACGGAGCATGCGGCACAGGGAAATCGTCATGGGCGCGATCAGGAGCGCTGCCGTGACAGAATCAATGAGCGCCGCCCCCACCGCCGTGACGATAGAAAGCAAAATCAGCAGCTCCCGCGGAGATCCCTTTGATTTCTTCAGCGCCCACAACGCAAGTACCTGAAAGAAACCGGATTGCTTCACAACGGAAATCAAAATCATCATCCCCGTCAAAAGTCCCAGTGTATTGAAATCGATAAATTCTGTAATCGCCTGCTCCTGCGTAACGAGGCCAAAGTAAATCATAGCGCCGCCGCCGGCAAGAGCACAAATCGTACGATGTATTTTCTCTGACATAATGCCCGCATAAGTCATGAGAAAAATAAAAATTGCCAAATAAAACTGTACTGAGCTGCTCATTCTTCCAATCTCCTTTCATCCCCCCGGCGGGTGTCTGTCCGCATCCGGGATGAATCGAATTTTATTTTATCACAACCATCAGAAAAAACAATGATTTTCTTTATATATATTCATCTCATAATGAATAGAAATTAATCTACCTTCCCTTCATCATAGAAAGATGCAGTAACCATTAATATGTAAAAACTCTCGCATAAATTTAAACCATGAAATCTGCAGTTCACAGACAGATACACATATAAAAATGCGTACCCACAGTACAGCGCCGTTTAAAAATACCAATAAAAAAACGCGGCTGTCCGCGCAATATATTGGCAGGGGTAGGTGGAGTCGAACCACCGATAACGGAGTCAAAGTCCGTTGCCTTACCGCTTGGCTATACCCCCATTATGGAAAATGGATCCTCTCCTGCAAACCGTATAGATTTGTGTAAAAAAAATGGGGCGAGTGGTGGGGGTCGAACCCACGCATAACGGAGCCACAATCCGCCGTGTTAACCACTTCACCACACCCGCCGCATCTTGTCATACAGCACCTGCTGTATAACGGAATGTATTATACCATGCTTGCCCACAGGCGTCAATATTTCAAGTTTCCGGAGAAAAGCTCTTGTACGCGGTGGATCCCTTCTACTTTTTCTCTATCTTGCCCGGAGCTATATAATAAGAAGAGTAATAAAACCTGTAGGAGGTCCTATGTCTCTTAAATTTCATGAAATGACGATTGATGCTTACCTATCCGCTCTCGGTTCTACGGCTCCCGCTCCCGGCGGCGGCGCTGCAGCGGGACTCATCGGAGCGCAGGCCTGTGCCTTGGGAGAAATGGTTTCCCGCCTTTCTTCCTCCGGAAAGAATACGGATGATTTCCGTGAAAAAGCAGAGCAGTATACCGCCATTTTCGAATCAGCCCGTTCTATTTTCCTTGACTTGATGGATGAAGATGCAAAAAACTTCTGTGAATTGATGGCGCTTCTCCAATCACCAAGGGATTCTGCCGATACGAAGAGGAAAGAAAAACTGGAAGCGGCTTTTAAAAAATCGGCAGAAGCACCTTACCGGATGGCAGACGCTATGAGCGAACTGCTCCCCGCATTTACCCAGCTTCTGCTTCACTGCAATAAGAATGTCATCACCGACGCGGTTATCGCCGCAGAAGAAGCCGTTTCCTGTATCCGTGCGGCCAGATTGAATGTGGAAATCAATGCGAAGTACGTAAAAGATGAATTTTACGCACGGGAGATGAAGGATTCTTACCTCATTTGGGAAAACGCCATTTCCGCTATCGACGCGGTACTCACTTACCAGGTTAAACTTTAATTTTCAGGCTGCAGCATCTTCGCGGCTTATTTCTATCGGAAAGATTATGGACTCTCAATCGGAAAAGGCGGAAAGAGAAGAATCCCGCCTGCAGTTTAATAAACAGCTTTTCAAAACATATCTCGCTCTTGATCACTGGCACCGGTTCCGTCTCCGCCTTTTTTTGGAGGGAATCCTCGTCGGAATCGCCGGCGGTCTTTTGATTGCCCTTTTCCGTTTCCTCCTGGGACTGGCTGATACCTATCGCCGCCGTCTGTTTCAGGAAATCATTATCCCGTCTTTCGGGATTTCCGATTTCCTCCCCCTCCTTGGGTGGCTGGCGGCGCTTTTTTTCATCGGCGGCGCACTTTACGGCATGTGCCGATACGCCCCCATGGCTTCCGGGTCGGGGATTCCGCAGGTGAAGGGTGTCATTCTCGGTTTCTTCAAAATGAAATGGTTCCGCATTCTCTGGGTAAAAATCACCGCAGGTGCTTTAGGCATCGGCGCGGGCTTGTCTCTGGGCCGTGAAGGGCCGTCTATTCAAATCGGCGCCGTTGCCGCCCAGGGCTTGAGCCGCCTCATGGGACGGACACGCATGGAGGAACGGTATCTCATCACCAGCGGCGCCAGCGCGGGTCTTGCGGCGGCGTTTAATGCTCCCCTGGCGGGAACGATGTTTGCTTTGGAGGAGCTCCACCGCAATTTTTCGGGCGCTGTCCTTCTCCCTACAATGGCTTCCGCTATTTCCGCCACCATTGTGTCCCAGTTCTTTTTCGGATCGGCGACAAGTTTTTCCTTTCCTCTTCTTGTCCATCTGCCGTCGGAATACTTGTGGTGTGTAGTGCTTATTGCCGTTTCCTGCGGTTTTGCAGGTATCGTTTTCAATTACGGCCTGCTCCATATGGACGCTTTTTACGGTCTTCCCGTCTTCAGAAACCAATATATGAAAATCATGTTTGCCCTCTTTGCAGCGACGATTCTTGCTTTCACACTGCCCGATGTTTTAGGCGGAGGAAATTTTCTGGTCGATTCGCTGGCAAAAGCACGGTACGGCTTCGGATTCCTTGCGGCGCTTCTCCTGGCGAAATTTCTTTTCACCCTCATCAGTTACGGCTGCGGCGTTCCCGGCGGTTTTTTCCTGCCTCTTCTCGTCATCGGCGCCCTCATCGGCTCCCTGGAGGGGGAACTCCTCATCTCTGCAGGCATTTTATCCGCCCTCTACCTGCCAAACATTATTATCATTGCCATGGTCGCTTTCTTTGCCGCCAGTATCCGCGCTCCCATTACGGGGACGCTCCTCATTCTGGAAATGACAGGTGACTTCCATCACCTCACGGCGCTTGCCCTCGCTTCCGCCGTAGCTTATGTCACAGCGGAACTGCTGAAAGGCCAGCCGATTTATGATTCTCTCTTGAAAAAATCCCTGTCCAATGGTTCTACGCCCGTTTCCGACGAAGAAAGAAATATTCTGGAAATTCCCGTGGGCAGCGGTTCCATCCTCGAAAACCGGACAGTGGAGGAAATCCCCCGTCTGTCTCACACGGTACTCGTCAATATCAAAAGGCAGGGGGCAGATATGATTCCCGACCCTGATACAAAACTTCTCTCTGGTGATTTCCTTTACTTCCTTACAGAAAGCAGGCATACGGAAGAAATCCACCACCTCTGCGAGGCACAGATTCCCAAAGACCATATCCGGTAAATTGAAAAGCGCTTGGACTGTTTGGTTCCAAACGCTTTTTTTGTCCTAATTTTCATTCAGAGAAACAATGTACCGCTCCACCATCTCTGCCAGATTCCCGTTCGCTTTCAGACCGGGAGCAAGAGAAATGAAACGGAGACTGAAATCCTCATCTCCGCGGGGGGGTATTTCTTTCGGAAAAACCGCCCACACTTCTTTTACAGGGCGGCTGTTCCTGAGAGAATCGCTTCCTTCCATGCCGCGGTAAAATTTCGTATTCATATCGCGGTACGCGTTGAACTGGGTACGGATGCCCGCACTTTTTGCCGCGTCGCGCCACAGGAAAAAAATGTCACGATATTTAAAATCTGCCACGAGAGAGCCATTATACGCTCCGTTCCGATAGTAGTCCATGCGGAGATCAGGACGGCGGTGGACATTATTCGTATAGAGGGGATCCGTTTCCCTGTCGGTGTCCGATGCATGCTGGGGCACAGTGCCGTCATAAATGAGACGGATCTTTTCATCATTCCTTGACAGAGTAATTTCCGTTCCTTCTTCCAGGCTGGACAGACGGTACTTCCCGTCTTCCTGTACCACGGCAGGGCCCGTTGCCAGCTCCCACCCCTTTTCTTCCAGCGCCTTGATGAATTGGAGGAAACACCAAAGTTCGTACAATTTATCTGTCCTCTTCCACTGGAATTGATAGAAAGATGATACGGAAAGACTGTCGGCAGGATTTCTCAAATTTCTGTACAGCCTGTACAAAAGGGAATAACGGGGGTCAAGAAAAACAGTCATGGGCAGTGTTTCGGGCATTCCGCTTTCTGCTTCATGAAACCAAGTCGCCTCTGCCACCATCCGGATCGCATTTCGTATATGCACCGCCCGGGCCCGGTATTTCTCAAAATGAGAAAGCGCATTGGCCCCGTTTTTAAAATCTCGGTTTTTATAATACCCCGCATTGGCATCCTGTACTTTTCCCAGCCGCCGTGCATGATCGTCAATTTCCTGTACAAAAGAACGGAGATTTTCATCCAGCTTTTGTAAAATAGCTTTGGCAAAACGATTCTCCGCCACGTTCCAGGTCACTTCCGAGCAAATGACAGGCAGGACGGGCGTCCCTTCCCGTGACTTTCCCGATGCGCAGCGGATATGGGCGCCTGCGGCATCCCGATTACTCCTTACGACACCCTGTTTGCGGACAATGCGGGAATTTGCCGTACGCGCCAGTTCCCCCAGCACCTGCACGACACGGTCCGACTCTTCGCTGATGGCATAGAAACGGAGCAGCATGGCAGATTTCAGCCCCAGTTCGCCTTCCATGGAACGGGAAATATGGATACTCCGTTTCATAAAATCGAAGGAAAGATCTTTTATTTCCTCTACCAGTTCCTCACGCATAGCCTGCCAGCTCTGCCGTCCCATGAACTTGGGGGCGATTTCCAAAAGCCCCCGCCATATTTTTCCCGCGCCTGTCACGGTAATCACATAGTAACCGGGAACAAGCGGGAAGTCTCTCCCCTCAAAAAGAAGGAACGGTTCTCCTTTCCATCCTGGGCGGAGATAACTCTGTCCGTCAATCTTTTCCGCATGGGGCAGCGTCACCACATCGAGCCCGTCCATGGTAAAACGGAAATCGGGAGGCCCGTCGAAGCGGAGCCAGATATCCTGATTTTCCACAAGACTCACACCGGCAGTTTCTTCTAAAACCGCTTCTTCTCCGTTTACAAACCGGGTAACCGGGTAAACACGGCCACCGTCGCCTTTTGTAATAAAAGAAAGCCTGAAAGGCAGTTTCTTTTCACGGCGGTTCCTTCTCCCCGGCGAAAATATCCGGTTCCGTTTTTCTCTTGACCGTTCAGACTGTGTAATCATACAAATTCAGTTCCTGTGCTTTAGCACGCAAGGCACATCGTGATTCCTCAAAATCGGAAAGATCGGAAAAACTGTCAAGCACCTTGACTAAACGCCCTTCCACTTCGCCTTTGTCAGAGAGAGAAAGCAAAGCAGACAGCTGCTGGGCAGAGCCGCGTATTTTGGTAAGTATCCTTTGTACCAGCTGGCAGTCCAGTCCCGCTTCCCGATCGAAACCGTCATTTTCTGGAATATTCTTTAAGTATCTGTCCATCTGGCGCGCCACGCGGAAACCGATACACCCCTGGACACCGCCTTCCCGAAGGACATCATTCAGCGTATCAAGGAATTCCAATTCCCGCGCCGTGAGTTCCATATCCCCCGTTTTCCGGTAACTTTCAAACTGGACAAAGGATATTTCCTTCAGATCCGGCGGCTCCGCCTTTTCGGCAGTGAGCCAGTCGCTGAATCGTTCCTGATGGAGAGTAATCATGTTCGCGCGGTCGAGGATTTTATCGGAAAAACGGTACGTCGATTCATCCACGTTCACCGTACCGGTGAAAATGACATTTCTTCCGATGGAAATTTCCGCGGGATAGGCGTCCCCATTATAAAGGCGCCCCTGGAGCGACGGATTGTACAGGCGGATAACCGGATCCCCCTCTTTTTCCAGTACGGAAATAAATTGGGCAAAGTAATGCTCTGCTCTGGCCAGGTTCATTTCATCAAAGCAAACAATATACATTTCCTCCGGATGCCTTTCCGCATCAAGAAGAAGCTCCGCAAGACCCGTGTCGGCAGGGCGGTAAATCATATTTTTCATATCCGCATAGCCGAGGATATCTCCGTCATCCATCCATGACGGACGGACAGGCACGACGGCGATGCGGTCATCAGGCAGCCCCATGGCTTCGCCGTAAAGACGGACAAGACGTGATTTCCCTGTGCCACTCATCCCCGACAGGATCGTCAGGCGCGAAGATTTCACAGAAATATGGAAATTGATCAAATCTTTTTCCGCATACAGAAGTCCTTTTGAAGAAGCAAGCGCGGAAAAACGGTTCAGGAATTCATCTTCCCTGTCCGGTTTTTCCTCCGTTTCTTCAGACATTTCTATTTCTTCCACTTTCTCATCGATTGCCGGTCCTTCCTCGCCGGCAGTCACGCTTTCAGAAGTGTCTTTCTCCAAAAGGGAAGGCAGGATATTTCCCAAACCCGCAGGTGCTTCTGCGGCAGACACAAAAGATACTGCCGGCCTTTCTTCAATGCCGCGGGCGGATAAAATATCCCCATCAGCCGGCACTTCTTCCATGCCCTCTTTCAAGTGTTCGATATATTCAAAAGGTACAAACCAAAGGGGTGAATTGGCACAGCGGAGAACGTGGCCCGCCATGATTTCGTCAGAGATGTCAATCACTTTGTACCCGAGACGGCCACCGTGAAAATACGCGCCGCCTTCGTCAATGACCGTCTCTTCAAAAGCATCGCCGTCCAAAGGTGCAAAAAGAACAAAGTCGCCCAACTTTCCATCGTGCCGCTCCGCAGCTGCAGCAATGAAGTAGGGCGTAAAATCATTGTTCCAATATTTTTTTGACAGGCCGGGTATAGGTTTCCCCTCCAAAAGATGGCGGCAGAATTTATTGATATCTCCTTCCATCGCAGGCTCTCTCTGCCGTCCAAAAGCAGGAACGGGACGGTAATCTTCATCCTGTTCCATGAAAGGGGTGCGTCCTTCCTTTTTCAAATCATCAAGGACGAAAAACTTATTATTTCTAAGAGCAGGCGTGAATGTCACGAAAGAACCGCCCAGATCTTCCTGCAATCTGGCAAGCGCCTCCTCTTCACCGGCAAAAGCATTGAAACCGTAGCCGCTGCGGCTCATAAATCCGGTAAAGCCGAACCGCGGGCCTTCTCCCATTTCAGGCGGCAGCGATGATAAAGGATCGACAAAAAAGCGGTAATCCTTCACTCCCGCCCGCGGCGTGGATCCCTTGACAAGGGAACGGACGCGGCCAAGAACTTTCCCTTCCGCCTGCCGAAGAGGGAAAGCGGAATTATCCGCCGTAACATTCGGGGTAATAAAATAAGCCATATAAAATTCCTCTTTTCTTATATAAATAACAGGTGCACGAAAATTCGTGACAAATACTAAATGGATCAGCTCATGATCCGTGGAAAGAATCCTTTCCTTTAATGATATATCAGATCTCCCTGATACATTTTCATTCTACCATAAAACCGATCTTTCCCACTATTTTATTTTCCTTACACGGACACGCCCCGTGTACATGGCTACCGTAATCATCCGCCCGTATTTCCCGTTGTCGGTGGTCAGAAATATATTATATTCTTCTCCCGTTCCTGCGAAACCGTCTTTCCGGAAACGGAGCGAGGCCTTCCCTCCGTCCACGCGGATCCCTTTGGGCAGATATCCTTTCGGATTCACGCGCTCCGTCCCTTTCCTCGTGTAATACCGTCCCGTGCCGTCAGTCATCGTTTCACAAAAGAACGTGAGCCCTTCCGACATAGAAGGGTAATCGGCCGACTCATTTTTCGCAAGGATTTCCACCTGCCGTATCGCCGAAGCCACTTCCTCCGCTGCCAGTTCCAGCCTTTTCTCGCTCCGCCATCCCGTGTACAGAGGGATCACTGCCAGCGCCGCAAGCGATAAAATTACCGCTGCCAGAAGGACTTCAAATAAAACAGTGCCACGATGGAAAGAACGGAAGCTGAAATACTTCCGCGCCATACGCCGCCACACCTCCCAACGCGATAAACGGGCAGAAAGGAATCCCCTCCCTGCGGGACATTCTTCCAAGGAAAAGAAGCACCATGCCTGCAATAGCCGCGGAGGAAGCGGAAAGAAACAGGAAAAGCGGTACGGAAACCGGTGCAAGCCATAATGCAGCCGCACCTGAAAGAAATATGTCTCCCGCCCCCATGGCATGCTTTGCCAGCAGAAAGAGAAGCCCGTACAGGCCAAGAACAAAAGCGCAGGATATAAAACCATCCGTCAGACGGCTGTAAAAAACATTGTGCCCCAATCCTGCCGCTGCAAGGAAAACGCTCCAATAATCAGAAACATACCCCGTCTTCCAATCCTCCCAGGCAGGCGGAAGCAAAAGAAGCGTCAAAGAAACTAAAGGGCTCCGGAAGAAAAACGCCAAAGCGGCAAGAAAGAAACAACATAAACCGAGAGTAGACACAAATTTCTCTCCCCAAAAGTGCTTCTCTCTTTTTATTTCCCCGCAGGCCGTTCTTTCCCACTCATCCGCTTCCATATGTCCTCCCGCGCACCGCTCCAATCCCCTGCGTCCTCTCATCATTCTACGTCCAGTATAGGAAATATAAACCGATTATTCAAGCCGCCGGCTCTTCCATGAAACTTGAAAAATCGGGTCAACGTGCTAAGATGGATACATCTATTAAAAGTATTTAACCGTCACACAAGGAAATCATGAATACAGAAATCATAAAACAAGCGGCGGAAAAAGAAATCGCCTGCCACCCGGATCAAAAGAATATACGATTTAAAATCGATGATACCATTTTCTGGATCAAAAGAAAGTACAGCAATAAAAGAAACCGGCTGATAAAGCAGCCTCCGGAAACGGAATTTCTTTTCGAAGTCGCCCGAATTGCCATCGCCGCGAAGGCATGCCCCGGGCTCGTTCCGCAAATTGAAGTTCTCACATCCGAATACATGGTCACCCGTGACGGCGGCCCCACGATAGAAGACTGTATGGAAGATCCTGATCTCCCCTTTGAAGAGAAAAAGAAACTCCTCTACCGCATAGGCGCGTCTCTTGCCGCACTCCACAATGCGGGTGTCATCCACGGCCGTCCTGCGCCGCGGGATATCCTGTGCAGCACCGGCGGAAAAATTACGTTTCTCGACTGGGAAAGCCGGCACTACTGCAGCAGGAAAGAAACGCAGAAAATACAGGATTTCCTTCTTCTTCTCCACGGAATCTGCAGAATAAACTACGCAGAAGAAAGAGACTGGCTGGATGCCATTGAAAAAGGCTATACCGATACAGATAAAAATGGGATAAAAGAAAAAGCGGTCCGCTTCCTCCGCTCCCACCCTTTTATCGGCATGCTTACCAAAAAACTCCATCGCTTCCATATGACAGACGTGGAAGCCGCAGAAAAACTCTACCGCCGTTTTTGCTAAAAAATACATCCTATAAATATTAAAATGCCGCCCTGGCCGTCAGACCTGAATCTGACCTTCAGAGGCGGTTTTTATCCGGCAGAATAATTATCCCTTATACCCCGGACACACTTTCCGCCCCCAGTTATTCAGAGCAGGAGCAAGAATGCTGTGTGAGGAAGACGGCAGACGAGACAGAGACACAGAGTAAAGAATCCATTACTTTGATGGCGTCTTACCGTTTCCCGTCATTCAGAGCTTTGGCAAAAATGTTTTATGAGAAAAGCGGGAATCAGCAATATGACACAAAGCGAAGAATCTGTTACACTGATGACATTTTACCGCCTTCCTCCTCACGGTAATAGATCCTTCACATTCACTTAGGATGACGTCTTACCGTCTTCCTCGCCACGGTAATAGATCCTTCACGTTCGTTCAGGATAACGACTGACGCTTTCCTCATTATAGCGCCTTCCTGTCCCCGGTCATTCTGAATGGACGCAAGAATGCCATATGAGAAGGCAGGGAAGCGGAATAGTAGCACGGAGTGAAGAATCTATTACCCGGATGACACCTTACCGTCTTCCTCACCACGGTAATAGATCCTTCACATTCGTTCAGGATGACGTTTTACCGTGAGTCCCAATTTTATCAGACAAAAAGGCTGTTGGAAATTCGGCACACGAAAAAAGAATCTTCATTCTAATCTTTCATGTATAATAGCCTCTAGCCGATAGCTCTTAGCTGCTAGTTCTTAGCTCCTAGCTGCTAGTTCTTAGCTCCTAGCTTCTAGCTTCTAGCTGCTAACTGCTAACTGCTAACTGCTAATAGCTAATGGCTAACAACTGACGGCTTGATATCCCCATCCATAAAAAAGAAAGTCCATCGGTTTGATATATCCGACAGACTTTCTGATTTCGACAGCAAAACAGGCTTACTATTTCCTGTTTTCAGTCATACTGCCATACTCCCCTTAATTCGGGAAGAAAGGCCATACCACGGGGATTACCGCAATAGATACCACGAGGCAGATGACAACAAGACCGGTGCCGCACTTGACGAAGTCCATAAAGGAGTACTTGCCCGGGCCGAGAACGAGAGTATTCGGCGGAGTACCTACAGGACTTGCGAAAGCACAGGAGGATGCGATAAGAATCGCCATGAGAACAGCCCGCGGGGACGCGCCGACCTGGGCTGCCAAAGCGATGCCCACAGGGCAGAGGAGCGCTTTGGAAGCGGTATTGCTCATGAACTGCGTCAGGACAACGGCCAGGATGAAGAGCACCGCGGTGATGACATAGGGAGACGGATTTCCGCCGAGAGCCGCCACTGTATATTCCGCGATGAGTTTCCCCGCACCGGAGGTATTCATAGCGCTCGCCAGCGGAATCATGCCGGCGAAGAGGAAAATGGTGACCCAATCAATGGAATCATACGCCTGGCGTTCGGAAAGGCAGCCGGTGATGACACAGAGAAGAGCACCGATAACCGCCGCAATTTCCAGCGGTACGAAGCCTGTCGCCATGGTGATAATTACACCGAGCATGATTATGCCGCAGATAATTTTCTTTGTTTTGGATGTTTCATTGGCTTCAATTTCCTGTTCCACTTCATCCACATTAAAATCATCGGCGTCTGTCTTAGGCAGCAGGTGGCGGCCGATGAATACCATGTAAAGAATACCTGCCACGGTAATCGGCACACCGACCCAGGCATATTCAAAGAAGCCGAACTGGAGGTCCCCCATGCCCGCCGCTTTCAGGGCGACGTTCGCAATGATGTTTGGAGGGGTACCGATGAGGGTGCAGGTACCGCCGAGACCTGCCGCAAAGGCAAGGGGCATCATTTCACGGGAAACGGGAATGTGCGCTTCTTTACAGATACCGATAACCACCGGAATAAGACACGCCGTGGTGCCTGTATTGGACAGAAAGGCAGACATGACAGCAGCAATAACCATAATGCCAACCATCAGTTTAATTTCCCCTGTACCAAAAAGCTTGACGATCTGCCCGCCGATATCCTGGGCAAGACCGGTGTAAAACATGGCGGCGCCTACGATAAACATACCGCCGAAGAGGACGACCGTCGAATCGGCAAGTCCCAGAAATACCTGTTCAATCGGCACAAGGCCCAGAAGCCAGCAAAAAATGGCTGCGAAAACTGACGTCACCGCCAGCGGAAGTTTTTCCGTAACAAAGAGGATCGCCACGACAGCAAGAAGGCAAAGACACTTCACCGCCGGATCCATCATCATAATCATTTCCATAAATTGAATACTCCCCCAATCCTGTAAAAGCAATGGTAAATTGTAAGCATGAAATAAGTCATAAAAGTGCAGTAATCACCAAGACGTTTTCTGAACTATTTCCTACCTGCAGGGTTACTCCTCCTCCAAAGGAGGAATAGTTCCGCCCGTCTCTTCTGCCGCATCTACCATTTCTTCGGACAAGGATTTCCTTTCTTTGATATCGGGACGATAATATTTTTTATCCACCTTCTTCAGGAATTCACGAATCTTACGTTTTTCCTCTTCTTCCATTTCCATGCAGCAACCTCCTTTCTGTCCGGGACTTTAGGAAATACGGAACCGCCATTTTCGCAAGGTTCCATCAGTTCGTCATAAGAAACATGCCGGCAGGGGCTGCCATGCACTTTAACCGCTTCTTTTTTCAGAGCAGGCCGATTAATTCCGGATCACTGCGGAGCGGTTTCCTGCCGTCGTTCCTTTGGCTGATAAAAGATTAACATTTATTCTAAAATATTAAAAATATCTTATAAGAATATTTAGATATGCCTTATAAATAAGTTATTCCTATTTTTTCTTTTTAATATGAAATATAGGCAATAAAATATAGACCCTGAAAAGCCCGCTTCCCTTTCCTGCAGGGAATAAACCGCCCTTCCGTTCTACTAATTATTCTTTAATATTTTTTATTTCCACATCAGAATAAAAATTATTTTCTCTTTACCGTTAGTCATTAGCTGTTAGCTGTTAGCGGTTAGCAACTAGAAGCTAAAAGCTAATAGCTAGAAGCTAAGGGCTAGCAGCTAGGAGCTATTATACATAAAATATTCCTCATCACTGATGCAGTGGCTGGAGGATACTGGCTCGCCGCAATGACTATAATCGTAAAAAACTTCTGACACGTTCTGTTTTCCTCACCACGACAGCAGATCCTTCGCTCACACTCTGGATAACGCCTTACCATCCCCGGTCATTCTGAACGGTGGCAAGAATGCTTTGTGGAAAAGACGGGAAGCAGCAATATGACACAAAGCGAAGAATCTATTACTCGGGTGACATCTTGCCGTTTTCCTCACTACGGCGGCAGATCCTTCTTTGGCCCCCTGAATGACGATCAGCGTTTCCTGTCATTATGACGACTTCTTTCGCCGACTCAGTAATGCGGGCAAGACCGTTAGAATGATTTGTGCCGGTGCCCGCCTATCTCCTAAATAAGCAAACAAAAAATGACCTGCACAGGCAAGCCATTTCGCTAAAGGGACAGATAATAAAATCGAATCTGGGAAGGTGAGAGCCGATCCGATATTATTTTGTCACAAGAGATAATCTGATTTTTTCTGCATGACGGGCAAGCTCCGATTTGGTCACGGGCGCCCCCTGGATATAATCAGTGAAATCTTTTCCCTTCTCACCTAAATTCGGGAATAATTTCGCAGCGTCAAGACGATGGCGCAAAATTCTGCCAAAAGCCTGTTTTTTCTGAACTGTCATGATAATTCTCCTCTCTGTTTCGGAAACAGCAAACTCAGTACATTATGCAAATCTATTTGGCCGGCAGCCTTTCTTATGTCTATACAGTACACCAGGCAGAAAGAAAATAAAAATACCCGATTGGAATTTGAAATATTTCTTATTAGAAATTTTTCCATTTTTGCATACTTTTTATTGACTTGCAATTAATAATATACTAATCTATATAGAGATACAGCAAACTCTGACAAATGCAAATTCGACCGGCATCGAAACGAAAAAGAGGAAACTTTTTCTATTGCATTGAAAAGGAGTCTACTCATGGAAATAGATAATTACAGAAATTTTCTGGCTATCGTGGAAGCAGGCAGCATGACGTCCGCTTCTGAATTTGTCCATATCGCCCAGCCGGCGCTTTCCAAACAGCTGAAATCGCTGGAAGGATATTTCGGTACGAAATTGATTATCACCACAAGGGGAAGCAAGCACCTGATCTTAACGGATGCAGGAAAAATCCTCTACCACAAGGCGAAGTATATTTGTTCACTGGAAGATATGGCACGGATTGAAATTGATGACATCAGCGATGGAAACCGGGGCACGCTGCGTATCAGCGCCGCCAACTCCCGTTCATCCATTTTCATTAAGACCTGTCTGGAACCATTCCATGACTTATTTCCGAATGTGGTTTATGAAATTTACGAAGGCAGCGTAAATGAGCAGTCACAGCAGCTTCTTTCCGGTATCACGGAACTGGGCATTTTAAGTGTGCCCCTGATCCATCAAAATGATTTTGAAATCTTATTCCAAAGAGAGGAAGATATATGCGCCATTTTCTCGAAAAATTCCAAATTCCTCACCGACATCGGCGACAAGGAAACGGTTTCCATTAAAGATCTGGCCTCTCTGCCGCTCTGTGCATCCGCAGGCTGCAATCTGATCATGAACAAAATTTTTAAGGCACACAATTTAAAGCCGAATATTCTCAGCATCTGCACGACAAGGACCGCGGCACTCCAATGGGCGGAAGATGATTACGGCGTAAGCCTCGTTCCCATTGAGCCGGGGGAGGACATCGGCTGTCATTTCACCTGCCGCCGTATCGAAGAAGCCGACACAGAACTGTACAAAACGGTGGTCAAGGTCAAAGGCCGTCCCCTCTCCGTCATCGCGCGGAAGTTCCTCAAGTTCTATTCTGAAGCGCGCCATTCCCAAAGAGTGGGAAAGCTCAGCACGATGCTGTAAAGAAATACAAGGATTACGGGATATCATGCCCACCTTTTAATCGTAAACAAGAAGTATAAAATGAAGTATACTGCCGCGGTATCAATTACAGAAAAAGCCATGAGGATTTTTCGTTTTCTTTCCTCACGGCTTTTCAATTTACAGGTTCCAATACTTGGGCATATATTTCTCTTTGAACAGGTTGATGGCAAAATTATCGGTAAGCCCGCTGATGTAATCTCTGGCAGCCAAGGAAATATTTCCCTGCGCCAGTTTTTTCTGCTTCTTCGGCAGCTCATCAGGATGGCTCATGTACCATTCATAAAGCATGACGACTACGCCATGTCCCCGTTTCCGATCGGGGATGAGCGGCTGTGACATATAGACGCGGTCAAACATGAAGGACCGGAATTCAAGAAGGACTTCATCCCCTTCTTTGTCCATGTGTATAGTATCTTCATCCATGGAATTTTCCACCAGATTCTGTACCATGGCTGTAATCATGGAGGAGTGGGTCGTTCCCAGCACGCGGCGGACACGGTCGGGCAGTTCCTTTGCCGAGATGAGTCCCATATTTTCCGCGTCATCATAGTCATGGCAGAGATAGGCAATACGGTCGGCGTACTTGATGAGTCCGCCCTCCAGCGTGTGCGCCTTGAGATTCCCTGAATGATTGAGCATGCCGTCTTTCACTTCCTCGGTCAGATTGAGTCCTCTGCCGTCATTTTCAAGGCATTCCACGATGCGCACGCTTTGTTCGTTATGCTCGAAGTGGCCGCATACGTCGCGGAGCGCCTGCTCTCCCACATGTCCGAAAGGGGTGTGTCCCAGGTCATGGCCCATGGCGATGGCTTCTACAAGGTCTTCATTCAGCCGCAGGGCGCGGGCCATCGTACGGCCAATTTGCGCCACTTCAAGGGTATGCGTCATGCGTGTCCGGTAGTGGTCGCCTTCAGGCGCGATATATACCTGTGTCTTATGTTTCAGCCGGCGGAAAGAATTACTGTGGAGAATACGGTCCCTGTCGCGCTGGAATTTTGTGCGCATGGGATCTTCCGTTTCCTCCCTGCCTCTTTTTGCGTCCGCGGAAAAAGCCGCTTTAGGACTCAGAAGTTTCTTTTCCAGCTCCTCTGTACGTTCACGGATCAGCATGGTCGCTCCTTTCTCGATTCATCACTTCTCTGTTTTTTATTGTATCACATGTTTTGAGAAAGACTTTCAAGAAATACGCAGACCGTCTTCCGGTAAGCATCGCCGTTTACCGCCATTTCCATAGTATGGCCCGCGCCGTCAAAAATAAAAAGTTCCTTTTTGCTGCTTCCTGATGCCTGCAGCAGTTCCTCTGCCGTCTTCGGCGGAATGAGTGTGTCTGCGCCGCCGTGGAGAAAGAGAACAGGCACCGTCATGCGTCTGACCGCCTCCAGCGGATCTATGTCGGACAGTGTCTTTCCGCTCCTCAGCCACAGGACGCTTTGGAAAAAAGGCTCCACGAGATCCATCCCCCACAAAAACCGGGGATCGCCGGTATAGGCGGAGATCTTGTCCTTCCCCAGTTCCATCATGCCCCCATAAGCACTGTCAGCCACATAGAAAGAAATATTTTTCCCTCTTTCCGTTCCGCTGTAAATAAGAGCCATCGCCGCGCCGAGCGAAATCCCATGCATCCCGATTTTCACGCCGCCGTCCTTTCCTCTCAGCCACTCTGTCCAGGCGTCAAGATCGTCCGTTTCACGAAGACCCCATGTGGTATGGCTACCGCCGCTTTCTCCGTGGCCCCGCTGGTCGATGAGGAGGACATTATACCCCATATCCCGATACATATCCACATAAGGGATGCACATGGAGCGATTCTGATAAAGCCCGTGAAGAAGAATAACCGTACGGTCAGAAGAACGGCTGTTTTCTATATAGGTCCCGCGAAGTTTTGTCCTGTCAGCGGAACGGATTTCCACGGGCTGCCACCCGTCCTTCTGCTCCCTGCGGTGAATGCGCGAAAGATCTGCTGTCTGTTTCGTCACGCCGAGGATTTTTTCCCACGGCGCGGTGAGCATCGTTTCATAAGCGGTATTTCCCGCATAGAATCCTGCTCCGACAAAGGCAAGCAGAAAAAAAAGAATCAGTATTTTTACTATTTTAAAGAAAAAACGCAATCAAATCTCCTTATTTCCGTTTATTTCATCTTTGAAATTGATATATACAACAATGCCTGCCGCAAGGAACGCAACAGCGGTAGACCAGAAAACGGCCGCATAGCCGCATACCATGGCAAGCGCTCCGCTGCATACAGGGCCCGCCACGTTGCCCATGAGAACGACGCTTGACACGACGCCGAAGACGATGGATCTCTTTTCACTGGGCACCGCCTGCGCGATGAGCGTATTGGCCACAGGCATGATGAACCCCATGCCGATTCCTGTAACGGCACGGAAGAAACCAAGCCCCCACACGTTTGTCATCATATACTGCATGATAAAAGTCAGTCCCACAAAAACGGTCGCCGCTGCCAAAAGCCGCGGCAGAGAAACGCGGGCCGTCACTGCCCCTGTGGAAAGAGAGCAGAGCGCGCTCGCGCCGCCGGCAAGAAATATAATGATGCCTACGATCGTGGCGATAATCTCCGACCCGCCGCCGAGCATGTCCTTGATGTAAAGAGGGAGTATGGGACCGATACCGGTGATGCCGAAATTACAGAGGAACTGGATCCCCACCATAAGACGCACGCGGGGAATGGCAGCAAAATATTTCAATTCCTGCCAGGTGGAAGATTTTTCTCCCGACGCCCCCTTGCGATGGATTTCCGGCATGAACAGGCGGAGGCAGATCAGACAGAGGAGGGACAGGACGCCAAAGAAAACAAAGGGCATGCGGTACCCCAGCGTGTCCGCCACAAGACCTCCCACAAGAGGGCCGAACATAATGCCTGACACCATGGCCGCCTGAAAGTAACCGAGCGTACGGGACGTTTCTTCTTCCGGAGATACGGAAGCAATGACCGACAGTCCGATGGGAACGAAACCGCCCACCAGCCCCTGCAGCAGGCGGAAGATAAACACCTGCCACGGCGAAGTAGACACGGCGCAGAGAAACGCTGTCAGTGTCACCGCCGCAAGGACGATGGACATGACAAGTTTCGGGCCGCGGCGGTCTGCCTGGATAGACCAGAAAGGCGCGGAAAGAGCAATCATAAACGGCGTGACTCCTGAAATGAGCCCCGCCCAAAAAGCCGCCTCGCCCGCATCAGTGACACCGAGTTCACCCAAAAAAAGAGGAAGAAACGCCATGACGCCGATCATCGCGATTCCCGCACCCACCTGGATGGCACACATCAGGTACACGATACGCTTCCAGCCTGTATTTCTTTCCATAGCTCCTCCTTCCCTTTTATCATTTTAATATTCTCTTACAATATACAGTTATATCCAATGCATTCCTGAATGTCAAATGGCTGCCGCACCGCTTTCCCCGCTTCTCTTCCTCCTCGCCTGATTCTCACCGATTTGTTATACTGTTTATGTCAATTACAAATCATTTATAAAAGGAGGCTTGTGATGGCTTTTACAGAAATCACCCCGGAAGAAATAAACATCAATCCCTTTACCTCATGGAGCAGGTACGTCCTTGTGACCGCAGGAAATATAGAGAAATGCAATACACTTCTCGTTACCTGGGGCGGCTTCGGCGTCATGTGGAGAAAGAAAACCGCCACCATCTACATCCGACAGAGCCGTTTCACCAAAACGATTCTCGACAGCCAGGACTATTTCACCCTGTCATTCCTCCCGGAGAAACATAAACCGCAGATGAGTTACATGGGCAGCCACTCCGGCCGGGATGAAAACAAGTATGAAGGCTCCGGACTCCACCCTCTTGCCATCGGCGACGCGGCAGGCATTGAAGAAGCGGATCTCATCTTCGTATGCAAAAAAATTTATACCGCCGAGATGACGCCGGATCATTACACCGACAAGAGCGCGTATGACGAGTGGAACACAGGGCGCCGCGCCGGCAATAACCACAGTGCCTACATCGGGGAAGTCATCAAGATCCTTCAGAAGAAATGAAAACTACAGCCAAAACATCATTTCCGGTTTCCACCGGAGAAATAAAAAAGACGCCGCCGCGTCTTTTTTATTTTCCTGCCTTATTTCACATCATAGAGACCCGTGGTACCCTCTTTCAGATTGATCATGATATTTTTCGTCTGGCTGTAATGTTCCAGCATGACCTTGTGGGTTTCACGGCCGATACCGGATTCCTTGTAACCGCCGAAGGGAGCGCCTGCGGGAATCGCATTGTACGTATTGACCCAGACACGACCCGTCTGTACGCCGCGGCTGACCTTCATGGCCGTATTCAGGCTGCCTGTGAAAACGCCGCCACCCAAACCGTAGACGCTGTCGTTCGCCAGTTCGATAACTTCATCAACCGTCTTGAACTTCTGCACCACAACGACCGGCCCGAAGATTTCTTCCTGGCATACGCGTGCCGCATTTGTCTTCGAAATGAGAATGGTCGGTTTCATGAAGAAGCCCTTGTCGCATCCGTTTTCCGTGTAGCGTTCGCCGCCGGTCACCAGCTCGCCGCCCTCTTCCAGACCGATCTTAATATATTTCAGCACCTTTTCCTGCTGGCTCTTATAAATCTGCGCCCCCAGCTGGGTAGACGGATCTGTCGGGTCGCCCACTTTGACGCCTTCAAAAGTTGCCTTCAGCTTAGCGACAAACTTATCAAAGATGCCTTCCTGCACAAATACGCGGGAACCGGCACAGCAGACCTGTCCCTGATTGAAGAGGATGCCTGTCGCCACACCTTCCACCGCCTGTTCCAGATCACAGTCATCAAAAATCATGTTGGCCGATTTGCCGCCGAGTTCCAAAGTGACAGGAATCAGTTTATCTACAGCTGCCTGGTATACGTTGCGGCCGATTTCAGTAGAGCCTGTGAATGCCAGCTTATCGAAATCCGGATGATCAAGAATCCACTGCCCGGATTTCGATCCGGCACCGGTAATCACGTTCAGCACGCCTGCCGGCAGCACATCGGCAATCAGTCTGACCAGTTCCATGAGAGACAGAGACGTATGGGAAGACGGCTTGATAACGATCGTATCGCCTGCCGCCAGCGCCGGAGCAAGCTTCCAGCAGGCCATAAGGAATGGGAAATTCCAGGGAATAATCTGCCCGACCACACCGATCGGTTCATGAATCACAAGAGACATCGTATTGTCGTCAAGCATCGTCGCCGTGCCTTCCTGCGCACGGATACAGCCTGCGAAATAACGGAAATGGTCGGCCCCCATAGGAATATCCACCGCGCTGGTTTCACGAATCGGCTTGCCGTTGTCCAGCGTTTCGACAAGAGCCAGATGCTCAGCATTCTGATCAATGATATCCGCAATCTTCAGGAGATAATTCTGTCTTTCAATGGGAGAAGTCTTGCGCCAGGATTTCAAGGCGCGCCGGGCAGCTTTCACCGCCAGATCCACATCTTCCCTGGTCGCTTCCGCAAAAGAAGCTAAAACTTCACCATTGGCGGGATTGTGGGCTTCAAAAGTTTTGCCGTCAGAGGCGGGCACAAATTTGCCGTCAATGAAAAGATCATACTGTTTCTGAATGTTTGCCATAAATAAACCACCTTTCAAAAAAAACATGAAACAAGAGATTGTCTTCCCGGAGTTTTTACGATTGGCCGGAGGTCCGAGAGTTCATTCAAAGTCATCCTAACCAAAGACATCACCTGACATAGATTCACACAGTATTCTTCGGCTCATCCGATTTTGTGTCTTTATTATAACAGGGTATATCGAAATATTCAAGTCATTCGATATGCTTTGCGAAAAATTTTATTTTCAAGAGAAATATGCGACACGGCAGGTAACAAAAAACAGTAAACCTTTTCGATTTACCGTTTTGTGAATAGCTGAACAGATTTTTTCATTGTTTCAATTGAACAGACAAAACCGTCCTATTCATTTTCCATTTCTTTTAATATTTTATATCCATTATCCTTCACTAATACCGCCTCCCTATTGTTTATCGGTATCAAATCTATCTTATCCTTATAAAAATCCAAGGTTTCCTGTGCAGTTTCCTCAAAAGGATATTCTCCCATATGCGGCAAAATATAGTATTTAAATACATTTAATCCGACGTAATCTTTTAATTCTGTCGCGACATTTTTATCATCCATGATCTGGCTATATGCGATATCCTTCGACATAATCATCGCTCCCGCCGATTCACCCATATAGAACATGCCTTCTTTAATCCTGCCCGATAAAAGCTCTGTAAGATTCTTTCTTTTTAATTCCTGCAGTAAATAAAAGGTATTGCCTCCCGATATACATATACATTCCGCTTTTAAAAATTTATCCTTCAGGATCTCTTCTTCATATTTTGCGATATCGACAATCTCTATTTCATAGCCTAATTCTTTCAGCATACCGACACCTTCATCGATAAACCCAGTATATTCCTCAACATTTCCGGCAGTAGGTATGAACGTTATCTTCTTATCAGTCATTTTTGAAAGATATTTCTCAACAATCGCCTTGGTTCCGGCTAAATACGACATAAGTAAAATTTCCATCAGTGTACCTCCTATAAATTCCATCACTGCGACCGTTTAATCCATGCATCAAGAAATGCCATCTGCTCCTTTGTATGAAACCAGTGCTCGCCGCCTTTCATCACCGTCAACCCCGCGCCGGTCAACCTCACAAATGCGGATATCGTTTCGCAGGACGTCATATGGTCGCTCTCCCCATACAACACTTCGGTAGGAATATTCCAGGCAAGAGGATTCTTTCTGACATAGCACAGGTACTCCCACGATATTTTTCCCCCACAGGATGTATAGATCTCTTTTCTCTTTTCCAATTCACCCTCTGTTATGCCCGCCTGTGCCATCATCTGTATGATCAGTTCTTCCATGTCAACAATCGGGGAAATCAGAAATGCTTTTTCGATCCGCTGTCCGGCTAACGAATGCAGCGCGAAGTACGCCCCTATGCTGTTTGCAATCAGAGTCACCGACTCATATTCCTTACACAGAGAACGGATAGCGGACGGAAATTCTTTCTTTGCCTCCCAAGGTGTCTGCGCTTTGTAATCGAAGCCTTTTACGTCATATTGGGGAAACAGAGGTTTATAATGCTCCGCTTCATTTACATTGCCATCTTTTCCATGTATATAAACCGCTATTTTGTCCATAATTTCCCTTCGGCCTGTGCTGCTCTCTCTCTGTATTTTTCTTAAACCTTTTCTGCAATCTTTCCTGCGCCCCTTCTCACAGAAACAGCTCTATAACCCAAAAATCCGCTCCGTATTTACTTTCGCGTGACGGATCACGTTCTCTTCGCTGACCCCCATGTAGTGGGCAAGGGCCCGGGCGACATACACGATATTCTGAGGCACATTCGTCCGCTTAAGGCCGGGAATCCCCCGCGGAGTGAGGTAGGGCGCGTCTGTTTCCAAAAGAATGCGATCCGGGGGAATGATTTTCACCGCTTCCCACAACGCCTCCGCCCGGCGCTCATCACAGATCCATCCGGTGATCCCGATGGAAAATCCCATGTCCAAAAGCGTCTCCGCCGTCTTTTTATTTCCCGTGTAGCAATGCACCACCGAACGCCTGCATATGTCTTCATGCCCGGCAAAGCAGGAAATGAAATCTTCCTCCGCGTCCCGTTCATGGAGGAACAGCGGCTTCTTCAGTTTCTCGCCGAGAGCAATCAGCTTTTTGAAATAATAAAGCTGGTTTTCCTTCGTCGAATACATTCGGTCATAATCCAGTCCGCATTCCCCCACCGCCACGATCTTCGGATTGGAAAGAATAATTTCCTCAATCCGTTCCAGATCCTTGTCCACAGCACCATCAGCAGCATGGGGATGGATACCCGCCGTGCCGTAAACATCATGGGTTTTCACGAACTCATTCACAAGCTCATTCTCCCACGCTTCCGAGCCCGTAAGAATGCAGCAGATCCCCGCCGCTTCCGCGTCCGCGATGATCCGCTCCGGATCAGGAAAAGAACGGGTAAATAAATTCAGTCCGATATCATAATATGTCCTCATAACTCCTCGCTTTCATTTTCCCATCGTATCAGACTTCCCCCGCCGCGGCAACTCATTCTATTCTGCCTTCTGTTATACTATAAAAGAAATTTCCCTAAACTTTGGACTAAATGTAAAGGAGAAAACAATGAAAAGAGGAAAACGACTTATACTGTACCTGATGGACGGAGATCCTACCGACAGAATAAAATGCAAATTAGATAATCGGACAAGCATTGCCTACAAAATTCCTCGAACATCCATAGATAAATGTAAAAATATTCCTCATCTTGAACAAAGCGGTATCTATTTCCTTTTTGGCACAGATCACGAATTGAACGACATCGTTTATGTGGGACAGGCCTGTGTACGAAAAAACAAGAATGGAGTTCTGTCCCGTATACTTGAACCCCATGATACTATCGACTGGAATGAAGCTATTATTTTCACCACCACAGACCACTCTTTCGGGTTAACGGAAATAAGTTATCTTGAACATCGCTTCTACAACATTATCACCGACGCCAAACGCTATACTGTTGTAAACATCAATAATCCCACCGAAGGAGATCCCGTCGATGAAATAAAAAGCGCCATGGAAGACCATATCGATGACGCAAGAATTATCTTCCCTGCGTTAGGGCATAAACTTTTTGAACCAATTACCAAGCCAGAATCCAAAGAAGATCCCGATAATGAACCATTACTGCACATGGAATATAATGGATATAAAGCAACTGGCAAACGAACCAATGAAGGTTTTGTCATCCTTAAAGGCAGCGCTGTCAATCCAAATTTAAATAAAAGCTGTCCTGCCAATGTCATCAGATTTCGTGAAAAATATGGAAACCAAATTGATAAAGCCACCTGTACTCTCACAGAAACCATTCTTTTAAGCAGTCCCAGCGCCGCCGCAGGTTTTATTGGCGGTTGTTCTTTAAGCGGAAATATCTTATGGAAAGATGAAAAAGGTACTTCACTAAAAAAACTGGAACAGTCTTCTCTTTCGCAGAAGCAGGTTTTGTTATAATTTCCGGACAATAAAAAAGGCAGCGCCATCAAAAACGGTTCTGCCCTTATTTATTATCCGATCCCGAGAACTGCACAGAATGGTTTGCATGCCCTCAAAACAATTCTGCCCGCTGTTGAAACTTAAGACCCATTTTTATATTGCCTTCCGTCAGATAAAACGGTACTCCCCCTGATGATCCGCCTCATGATTTCCCTCAGTATAACAATCAGAAGTTTTTATATCTTTCCGGTGCGATTTCTTTAAACTTTTCTCCCGCATAGATATACTCTTTTCTGCCGCCCATTTTCACCTCAAACAGCCAACCGAAGTTCACCTTGCAGTTAATTTCCAGCGTATGCAAAATTCCGCCTTGAATAAAATCGTAAAAACGGTATCCATTATGAGCAAATTCTCTTTTCATGGTATTCAATATGGCAATTATACTTTTATCTGTAAGTTTTTCAAAGACAATAATGCAGAGCAAAGAATTTATTCCTCTGGATGACACCTTACCGTCCCCCGTCATTTAGGTCGGATGCGAAAATGCTTTGTGGGAAAAACAGAAAAAGGGGCGACAACACAAATCGAAGAATGACGCTTTAGGGAAAAGTGTCAAATGTCATCTGCCAGCGTTCCATGATAAGCCGTAAATTTAGATGGCATAAAACTTTTCCTCCACTCTTCCGATAAAGAAAAAATCCCCGCGTTCAGATGGCAGGAATTCTTTTCTTCTCTATTTTCTTTGCAGGTAAATTTCTTTTATCCGGTACATGTACCCGCCGTTTTCATAAATGATCTTTTCCGCTTCCACCCAGCTTTCTTCATCAGTGAAATGGAACATGTGGAGGGCGCCCGCCATTTCCATGTACTGCCAGTAGGGCTTTCCTTCTTCCGTTTCCAGCAGAAGAAATATATACGGCGTGAGACTGTTCACCATGGTGGCGTAACAGTCGTGCTTTTCCGAAAGTTTTTTCAATTTTTCCAATTCTTTATCTGCCGCTTTCCAGTCTGCCGCGCCTTCAGCAAGAGGTCCGTTCGCCTGTGAAATAAAATCTTTGGCTACGGTAATTATGCTGTAATAGCGTATGGGGTAGCGCTCTGTCGTCTTTTCCATGTTCATCTTTTAGTCCTTTTTTAAATTTTCCAAATTGGCAAGAGCCAGCTGTTTTATATTTTCCGCCATGATTTCTATCGGTATATGGACGGGCATTTCCCTGCGCAGGGAATGGTGCCGTCCGAGGAGACATACGGCAAAAGGCGAGGCAAGGGTAATAATCCCGCTGTACAGCCGGGGATCATCGACAGTATAGCCTGTGTATTCTGAAAATATTTTCACGATGACGGAGATTTTCGGGCGCGCTTCTTTTTGAAATATTTTTTCCAGCACGGGAGAAGGATTCATCACTTCCCGTACCCACACGCTGATCTGCCATTCATTTTTTCGGAAGGCATTTCCTGCCAGAAAGTCAATAAGTTTTTCCATTTTTTGCCGCGGTGCCAAGTCCGACTCATACAAGTCGATCAGCTGCTGCAGCTCGACAAGATACTGCTGGACGTTTTCCAATACGGCAAGATAGAGTCCGCCACGGCTTCCAAAATGGTAATTGACCGCCGCCAGATTCACACCTGCCGCCCGGCATATTTCCTTGCTTGTCACAGAAGCGAATCCTTTCTCTGCAATGAGCTGTCCCGCGCATTCGATGATTTTCTCTTCGGTTTCCCGCCCGTCCATACGGCGTCCGTTTTTCTGATTTTCTTTCATTGCAATTCCTTTATCCTAATTTATGTCTGAACATCCACGCGGCAAGGGGCATCGTCACCGCCGCCACGATAAGCATGGGAATGAAGTCGGAAGCAATCATGGAAAGAGAAGCCCCCTCGATATATACGCGCCGTACGCCGTCGATAGCAAAGCGCATGGGATTGATATAGGTGAAATACTGAAGCACTGTGGGCATATTCCTTACAGGCGTCGCCATGCCTGACAGGAGCATGATGGGAAGAAGCACCACAAAGTTATACACAATAACCTGCTGCATATTTTTGGCGACAGCAGAAATGGAAAGACCGATTCCTACACAGGAAAGGAGAAATACCGCCATGACAAGGGCGAGGGTAAAGAGGGAACCCACAAGGGCCACTTTGAACCATACGACAGCAATCGTCAGTACGATGAAGGACTGAACCATACCGATAAGGAGCGGCGGTACCGCTTTTCCGATGAGTATTTCCATGGGAAGGAGCGGCGTCACCATGAGCTGGTCAAAAGTACCGTTTTCCCTTTCCCTCGCCACGGACAGCCCCGCAAGGATCATTACCTGTGTCAGGCTGACCATGGGAAGGAGCGACGCGAGGAACCCCCATCGGGAAATCAGGTTCGGATTATACCATGCTACCGGGTCTATATGGAGAAGCTGATGACCGCCGTGAAGCCGGCTGTTATATGCCGCTGCCACCGCGGAAATATATCCTGATGCAATGCTCGATGTCATCGTATTCCTTCCGTCAGTAATCACCTGAACGGGTGCAGTTTCCCCTGCGGTTATCTTATCCGCGAAATCATGACCGATGACAAGGACGACGCCTGCTTTCCGCCTATCGATGAATCGGGCGATCTGCGATGTGCTCCCAAGTGTCGCCACCCGTTTAAATATCCCGCTTCCATCCAATTCGGCAATCAATTCTTCGGAGCAGCGGCTCCTGCTTAAATCAAGGACGGCATAATCCACACTGTCCAAGTTATACGACGCCACATAACCGAAAAGCAGGGACTGGATAATGACAGGCATAATAAGGATAATGCGGCTTTTCGGATCTTTCAGTGTGGTCAGCATTTCTTTCCGCACCATGAAAAGGATGCGGCGGATGTAAAGCATAATATGTTCCATCATTCCAGCCTCTTTTTCGTTACCACGCAGGAGAGTCCCGTAAAGAACACAGCATATCCCCCTAAGATCAGACAGTTTTCCCTGATCAGCGCCCAGTCATTTCCCGCAAGGAAGAGCGATTTCAAAAGTTCCATATAGTATGTAGCAGGAAGGACATGCCCCACGGCATAGACCACGGCAGGCGCGCTTCGCAGATCGAAAATAAATCCTGACAGCATGACCGTAGGAAGCGTACTCACCAGCATAGACACCTGGCACGCAAAGAACTGGTTTTTGATCACCGACGAAATCGTAAGTCCCATGCCCAGCGTCACGATGAGGTAAATAACCGATCCCAGAAGGATCATTAAGAATGAACCGTGCACAGGCACGCCGTATAAGTAACGCGCCGCCGCCATGCAGAGCCAGAAACCGATTGTGGCGATACCAAAGTAAGGAATCATTTTCGAAAGAAGTATTTCTATCGGTCTCACCGGCGTGATGAAAAGGGCTTCCAGCGTGCCCCTTTCCCATTCCCGCGCCATGACCATTGTAGTCAGGAACAGGCCGACAAGCGTCATGATGAGCACCACGAGCCCGGGAATAAAGAACCATGTACTTGTATTGGCGTCATTAAACCACTGCCGCGGCGTGACGGATACGAAACCGAGTCCGTCGGATACGGTCATGTACTTTGATGCATTGGCCGCCTGCCATGAAGCAAGGCCTGCCTCAAGATAAGATTCTGCCGTCCGCGCGGAAGCCGCGTCCACGCCCCAGAGAATAATCTGCACATGGCTGCCGCCCCTGAAAAGATTTTCCGTGAAATTCGGCGGCACACGGATTATGGCGTCCACTTCCCGCCGGTTCATCATTTCCGTACCTTCTTTCATGGACGTGGTATAGCGGGGATCAAAATAGTCGGAGCCGTCCATAAAAGAAAGCATATCCTGCACCGTGGGTGATGCATCTTCCATGACCACCGCCACAGGCACATTTTTCACATCCAGCGACAGGCCGTACCCGATAAGAAGAATGAGCATGATGGGAATAACGATCCCGATCACCAGACTGCTGCGGTCACGGATAAGCTGGTTATATTCCTTTCTCACCAATGAAGAAATACGGCGGAAGGTCTCCATCATAACTCCTCCTCTCTCCGGCTGTTTTCCACAATGGCAATAAACGCTTCATTCATGGTGAGATTTTTCCCGCCCCTGTTCCGTACTTCCTCGGGCGTCCCAAGAATAAGCATCTTTCCCTGATCCTGTATCATGATGCGGTCGCAGTATTCCGCCTCGTCCATAAAATGCGTCGTGATGATCACTGTCGTTCCCTTTGCGGCCAGCGCTGTTATCTGCCGCCAGAAAATCCGCCGGGCAGGGGGATCAATGCCGCTTGTCGGTTCATCAAGAAATAATATTTTCGGTTCATGAAGAAGAGCCGCCGCCATGGACAGGCGCTGTTTGTACCCGCCGGGCAGATCGCCGGCCATCCTGTCTTCCGCGCCGCTGAGACCAAACCGGGAAAGGACCTCTTTTATCCTTTCTCTTATTTTTTGCCGGGGCAGTCCGTAAGCGCCGCCAAAAAACTCCAGATTTTCCCGGACAGTAAGCATACCGTAAAGAGAAAATTTCTGCGCCACATATCCCACATTGGCCCGAGCCGCCGCCCGTGCTGTCCGCAAGTTTACCCCTGCCACCGACAATTCGCCGCTGCTGGCGGGAAGAAGTCCGCAGAGCATTTTAAACGTTGTCGACTTGCCTGCGCCGTTCGGCCCCAAAAGCCCGAAGATTTCTCCCTCATGAACCTGAAATGATGTATTGTCCACAGCGGTGAAATCACCAAACCAGCGTACCAGATTTTTTACTTCAATATCCACTTTGCCGGAAATATGTGCCGGTTCTTTATAATCCAGTTCAAATCCTTCAAGAGGACTTTCTTTTCTTTCCAATTTTCCAAGACAGCACATAAAACTGTCTTCCAAACGGGACGGCACGCTTTCCGTTTCCAAACGGGGATAACAGGAAAACGCTTTTACCCGTTCAAGCGGCACCCCTTCCTTTAAAACGAACCGTACATTCCCCTTTTCGGGAACGGCATCCTCCACAGACTCCCAATCATCCAGAAATGCAGCCTGAAGCACGCGGGGCGGTATCCCTTCCGGCGTTTTCGCCATCCGGCAGCGGCCTTCCGTTTCCTTCCTCAGCTCCTCCGGCGTGCCCCTGTCAAGAACTTTCCCTTTATTCAGGATGTATACCTCGTCACAAAGCTCCGCCTCTTCCATGTAGGCTGTGGATACAAGGACGGAAATATGCCCGCCCTTCACAAGGTCTTTCAATATTTCCCAAAGCTCCCGTCGGGAAAGAGGATCGACGCCTGCTGTCGGTTCGTCAAGAATAAGCAGCTCCGGCGTCCGCACGAGAGTACACGCCAGTCCCAGTTTTTGCTTCATGCCGCCTGACAGCTTTCCCGCAAGACGTTGTGCAAACGGTGCAAGACCGGTCATATGAAATAATTTTTCAAACCGTTCTTTCCGTTCCTCTGCCGAAATCCCATGAAGATCAGCGTAAAGATTCATATTTTCCATACACGTCAGATCCTCATAGAGCCCAAACTTCTGGGGCATGTATCCAAGACGCCTCTGCACATCTGCAGGTTTGTCCGCCACAGAAATGCCAAGTACGGAAAGAATCCCTTCGGCAGGAAACATCAGCCCGCAGACCATGCGAAGGAATGTCGTCTTCCCCGCGCCGTCTGGCCCGATAAGTGCTGTCATCTTCCCCCGCGCCGCCCGTATATCCAGACAGTCCACGGCAGTCAGCAGTGCTCCCCCGCGGGAATCCTTGAACCGTTTCGTCACACCGGCCGCTTCCACCACATATCCGTCAGCCACGATACATCCTTTCCCGGTATTTAAAAACTTTCTGCGATTTCAAAACTTCACCGTTGCCGGCATTCCCATGCGGAGGCGATTCTCTTCATCATCTACAAAAATGCGTACTTCATAAAGGAGCGATGTCCTGAGTTCCTCCGCCTGTACAGACTTCGGCGTGAACTCCGCCGTATCGGAAATATATCCCACTTTTCCCTTAATCGCTTCATTCGGGAAACTATCCACATAAACATCCGCTTCCATACCTTCCCGTAACTCGCCAAGACGGCTTTCAGGCACATACGCACGGATCCATTTCGGATCGGACAGACCGATAAGATACACCGGCCTCGCAGCAGATGCCATATCCCCCGTTTCCATCAAACGGGAACGGATCACGCCGTCCTGCGGCACGACAAGCGTTGCCTGGCTCAAATTGTACAGATCATTTTCAAGACCTGCTTTCAAAACGGAAAGCTGCGCTTCCGCCGCCGCGATATCTTCATCGCGGGGTCCTTTGTTTGTCAAAGACAATGCAGCCTTCGCATTTTCTAAATTGGCCGCCGCCGCTTTCCATCGTGCTTCCGCATCATCGGCGCTTTGCCTGCTTACCGCACCGTCGGCAAGAAGCGATGCCATACGCTGATAATAAGCGCGGGCATTATTTTCCGCAGCCGCCAGAGATTCCACCTGTGCCGCCGCCTGGGTAATTTCTTCCGGACGGGAACCGTTGTGCAGCTTTTCCACCACCGCTTCCTGCTGGGCAATCGCTGCCTTCCTTTGGGCAATCGCCAGCTCCAGCGGACGGGTATCCAGCCGCGCCAGCACATCGCCTGCCTTCACCACATCGCCTTCCTCTTTCAGCATTTCCTCGATCCGCCCATTGCTGTTGAAAGCAAGAGAAATCTGACGAATATCTACATTTCCGTAAAGGATCAGTCTTCCCTGTTCCGCATTCCTGCTCTTATAAAAGAAATATCCCGCAGCAAAGGCGATCACCAAAACCACGGCAATGATAACCGATTTCCTGTTCCGCTCCAGCCATTCCATTTTCAAGTATCCTTTCTTCCTGAACGCTGCCCTTTCATAAATTCCATTCTTTTCTCCATGGTATCAAATTCAAATTTGAATTACAAGTCAGCATGGGGTATTTACAAAATCTATATATTTGATATGTATCAATTTTGTCGAATGTCCAAGAAACAATCATAAAGACAATAATCGTTAAATTCGGTATTTTTGATAAAATTTTACCGTTTGTTTGCCATCCAGCGCATAAAAGAAGTCCACCAGCATGATCAGTGGGTTTCTTGTTTGTATCGCGATAAAGGGTCTTTTACTGTCATATTTTCTTGTAAAGTGGTATCATAAATACAAATAAGTTTTTCACATATAGATTTTTGCTATTTAATTGGAGGAATAATATGCCTAATTGGGGAGAAATCTCAGAGAAACTCAAAAGCCCAGAAGAAATACTTTTCCAGTTACAGCGGCAATATATAGAATTAATGAAAACTTATACCGGAAGAAATGTTATCGCCTATTATTCTGCTTTTATGCAAAAGCCCGGAATTTCTGGAACGGCGATTGATGATAATGATAAAAATGCTTTTATGCAAATGGTGGCAGGGATTCCTAAAATAGATCGAAAAAATGGCTTGGATATCATTCTTCATACGCCTGGTGGGGAGATTGCAGCAACCGAATCACTTGTTTATTATTTAAAAGAGATATTTGGTAAGGATATTAGAGTCTTTGTTCCACAAATGGCTATGTCTGCAGGTACGATGATAGCATTATCTGCTCGACAAATTATCATGGGAAAAGAGTCTAACTTAGGCCCGATTGATCCTCAATTTGGTGGGATTTCATGTTATGGAGTCGTAGAAGAATTTAAACGTGCTCTAGAAGATGTAAAGAAAGACCAGGCATATGCTATTATTTGGGCTAATATTATTGGAAAATATCACCCTACTTTTATTGGAGATTGCGAAAAGGCTATTAATTGGAGTAAGACCATGGTGACAGAGTGGTTACTTAGTAATATGCTTTCGCGTGATAAAAACAAGAATACAAAAGTTAAACAAATTGTGAGCCATCTATCAAATCATGAAGAAACATATGCTCACAATAGGCATATTCACAGTTCTGATTTAAAGAAATGGGGAGTAAAGGTGGTAATGTTAGAAAGTTTTCAAAAAGAAAAACGGGGAGAATGCCAAGACTTACAAGATTGTGTACTTACGCTACATCATATTTTTATGCAAACACTATCAATCACCAATATCTTGAAATTAATTGAAAATGGTAATGACATTATGACAGTAAGACATAAAGTGAATTAAGAAGTAGAAAGGGAGGAAATTTCAAAATGGATGATACGGCAATGAAAGAATTATTTGATGCAATAAAACGGATGAATGCCGGGAAAAAAGATATAACCTACGAGTCTCCCGAAATCGAGGGGACACGATTGAAAAAAGTTTCCTTGTTAAAAGACGTTCCTATGGAATATACATTTGATACCATTTCTTGTGCCAAAACATAAATTTTATAAGATTATATGAATACAGCATTTTGCGAAAATCATAACCACCCGTAAAACGGGTGGTTTGCTCTGACCCTATAAGGGCCTTCCTCTAGTAGACACCCTCTAAAGAGGGTATTGAATAATCCGGCAACCACTCTGTTATTACAGGCTGCCCCCCTACTCGGGGGCTTTTTCTATGCCTACTTCACTGGCTCACCCGTAAACGGGTCTGTATATTCTTTAAAATTTAAACTGTCTTGCGCTATGTCTTCTTCCAGTTGATTGCGTATATACTCCTTTATCGCTCCTTCATATCTTCCAACTGTATCTACATAATAGCCTCTACACCAGAAGTGGCGATTCCCATACTTATATTTTAAGTTAGCATGTTTATCAAATATCATAAGACTACTCTTACTCTTCAAATATCCCATAAAACTTGACACGCTCAAATGCGGCGGTATCGTTACCAACATATGGATATGATCCGGGTAACATTCTGCCTCTAAAATCTCTACATGCTTCCTGATACATAATTCTCGTAGAATTTTCCCAATATCACTTCTTAATTTCCTGTATATGATTTGCCGTCTATATTTAGGGGCAAATACTATGTTGTTATGTAATAATACATATGTGACAAAAAATAAAAAAATAAGGGAACTCTTTTGTTAAAATAGTTTTGAAGAAGAACCATATTAAAACAAAGGAGTCCCTTATGAAAACCATTATAACAGAAGAAATGAGATATCGGGAAAGAGTTGTACAATATGCAATAAAAAGTAATAATGCTGTGGCAGCAAGACGCTATCATACGAGTAGGCAACAAGTGCAGCGATGGAGAAAGAAATATGACGGAACAACGGCATCTTTGTCAAATCAATCGACACGCCCGCATTCTCACCCGAACCAGCATACAAGAGAAGAAATAGAGCTGGTAAAAAGAATGCACCGTAGATATTCATTTGAAGGGTTAGCACAGGTGTACAGAAGCCTCATGGATGCCGGCTACACAAGAACATACCAATCCATGCAAAAACAACTGAGGAAACTGCGTTTAAAGCAGCCTGAAAAGAAAAAATACCCAAAGAGCAAGTACAAGGCGCTAAAAGGAGAATATCCGGGAGAATATGTGGAAGTTGATGTGAAATATGTACCATTGGAATGCATAGGATTTTCGAGCAACCATGCCAGATATTACCAAATAACAGCGATAAACCTGTATAGCAGAAAAAGAATCATAAAACTGGTCAATGAATTAAGTACATATGAAACATCAAAATTCGTGTACAGTCTGGAAAAAAGAATGGGATGTAAGATAAAAACAATACAAACAGACAATGGGAGAGAATTCTGTAACGATGCAGATACGTCCGAAAGTCTATTTCAGATAGCGTTGAGAAAACTGGGGATAAACCACAAAAGGACAAGACCATATTCCCCGTGGCAGAATGGAGTAGTTGAAAGAAGCCATAGAGTGGATAATGAAATATTCTATGCAAGGAGACGATTCTCAAGCGAGGAAGAAATGTATAAAACCTTTAAAAGGTATGCCACTAGGACAAATAATATAAGTCGGAGGATATTAAAGTTTAAAAGTCCCAATGAAGTAATAAAAGAGTATCAGTCCAAGGTTGCATAAAAAGTGTTCGGCTTAAAACTATTTTCTAAGAGTGTGTCACAAATGTTTGATTACTATAGATCTATATTTAGGTGCAAATACTATGTGATATTTACATCTCCACTTGCTGTATGATAAGCTTTTTACGTCATTCATTGACACCGAACCTCCTGGTGATACAATGATGTGGTTGCCAGACCGCTATCATTGTATCACCAGGAGGTTCTTTCCTTTTCTATAAGATTCCTTTTATCTACCTCCAGTTTAACTGGGGGGTTACTCATGCCTTTTCGGCGGACAATTACTAGAAACAGAGCCTAAAAAGGCTCTGTTTTTGTAATCACAAGAAATCTCAGTAATTACTAGAAATTTTTGAGATTAAATTATTTGAGTTACAAATTCATATCAGAGGAAAATGGATTGACAGGAACTTCTCCTTCCTGCGGCTGCCGGACAGGGTATTTTAAAATTCCCTGTAGTGTCCTACCACCGGTACAGAATAATCTCCTCCGGCAGTGATTTGGAAATCATCTGCATCAATTATAAGAAAAAAATAGTTCTTTGTTATTTCTTTTCCTGTAAATGCTGCTTCCATAAAAAATTTTAAAAAAAATAATTGAAAGTAGTTTTCAAAATCATTTATTTGTGATATACTACTTACAGGCAGAAGCGGATTCATGAAACGGTTCTGCCGTTGGGAAATTTTCGCACTCCCAAGCGAAAATCACTCCTTTCCAACTTCCTTTATTTTTTTATACTCCTGAAAAGGGACGGTGCGAGCCGTCCTTTTTTACTGTATAAGGGAATCGGCTTGCAGAAATACCGCTCTCCCGTTTTTTCTGAAAAGGCAAACAAGGCTTACAGGACATTTCATGTCAATACATTACGATAACGGATTCCACCCTCTATACTGTTTTGCATCAGCTTTCCGTTCCCGCATTCCTAACCACGAAAATAAACATTTAATACAAAACCTGTCCCAAGACGGACACATGAAAAGCCCGCGATGATCTTATTTTCTCCCGCGGGCTTTTCATTTTTGATTTTATTTTTCGATGCTTACGAATTTGTAATCTTTGTCTTCGACAGCCTTCCGTACATCCGCATCAGCGACTTCTTTGGAAAGGGTGAGCACGGCGGTACCCGTTTCATGGGACACTTCCGCGCGATCCACGCCGTCAATGGCCTCCAGCGATTTCTTTACTGCCGCCTCGCAGTGGCCGCACATCATGCCTTCAATTTTTACTGTTTCTTTCATTTTCATTTCCTCCTTTGGAAATACCATTCCTTTGTAAATGTAATCCGCTTCGGAAATTGCTTTCTTCACGGTTTCTTCATTAGGATCGGCCGAGCAGGTCATATTTACTTTTCCTGTGGTATGATCCGCTTTTGCTTCCACAACACCTTTTATTTTCTTCAACGCATTTTCCACGTGGTGCTCGCATATTTCACAGGTCATGCTTTCTACGGAAATAATAGCCGCCCTTTCCTTTCCTGCCGCCTCTTTCTTCTCTATAGCAGTGCCGGTTTCTGCACCAGGCACTTCCGCCGGCAGAAGCGCTTTCTTCTTCAGAGGCTTGTCCTTCCCGCTGCCATGGACTTTAAACAGATTCAGCCGAAGGGCATTCAGACAGACGGTGACACTGGAAAGAGCCATCGCCGCCGCGCTCCACATGGGATTTATGGAAATCATGGGATATACGCCGGCCGCCACGGGGATGAGCAGGATATTATAAGCAAAGGCCCAGAATAAATTTTCACGGATATTTTTCAGCGTCTTCCTGCTTAATCGGATGGCAGCGGAAACATCGGTGAGCCTGGAATTCATAAGAACGATATCGGCGGAGTCGACAGCCACATCTGTCCCTGCGCCGATGGCGATTCCGATATCCGCCCCGGTAAGTGCGGGCGCATCATTGATCCCGTCCCCTACCATAGCCGTCCTGCCCCGTTTCTGCAGGTTTTTGATAACAGCCGCTTTCCCGTCAGGAAGGACGCCTGCAATGACGCGGTCAACGCCTGCTTCTTTCCCGACGGCGTCTGCCGTCCGCTGATTATCTCCTGTCAGCATGATGACTTTGATCCCCATATGCTGCAGTTCTTTAACAGCTTGGGCGGAGTCTTTCTTGATAATGTCCGCTACAGCGATCATACCCGAAAAGATTCCGTTCCGTTCAAAGAAAATCGGCGTTTTCCCTTCTTCCCCCAATGCCCGGGAGAGTTCTGTCATATCCTGCGGTATATCCGCCAGCGTGGAAATATAGGTTTCCGACCCGCCGTGAATCGTGTCCCCGTCCATAATGGCGGCAAGGCCGTTTCCCGCAAGAACCCGGAATCCGGAGGTTTCTTTCGGACTCATGCCTCTTTTTTCCGCCTTTTCCACAACGGCCCGGGCAAGGGGATGCTCGGATTTCCGTTCCAGCGAATACGCCAGAAGGAGAAGTTCATCGTCCGTCATATGTCCCGCAGGATAAATGCCGGTCACTTTCGGCTTCCCTTCCGTAACGGTACCGGTCTTGTCAAGCGCGACGATCTGTATTTTCCCCGCATTTTCAAGAGATTCGCTTGTTTTGAAAAGAATGCCGTTTTTCGCACCTACGCCGCTGCCGACCATAATGGCAACGGGCGTTGCCAGTCCCAGCGCGCAGGGACAGGAAATGACGAGGACGCAGATGGCGTATTCCAATGCTTTCGCCACGGGCGCGCCGAGGAGTATCCACACGATCATGACGAGAACGGCCATACCGATAACGGCAGGCACGAAGACGGCGGACACGGCATCAGCGATCCTTGCAATCGGCGCTTTTGTAGCGGCCGCATCGCTGACCATGCGGATGATCTGTGAGAAGGTCGTGTCTTCGCCTACACGGGTGGCGCGGGCACGGATGAATCCGGAACGGTTTATAGTGGCAGCTTTCACGGTGTCGCCTTCCGCTTTGTCCACCGGAACGGATTCTCCCGTAAGAGCGGATTCGTCTGCCGCTGTCATGCCTTCTATAATCACGCCGTCTACGGGAATGGTTTCTCCCGGTCTTACGACAAAGATATCTCCCGGCTGCACCTCATCAATGGCAATGGATACTTCCTGCCCGTCTTTTTCGATGGCCGCCGTTCTCGGCGCCATTTTCATCAGACTTTTCAAAGCATCGGTGGTCCGGCCTTTGGATAGAGATTCCAGTGTTTTTCCTACGGTGATAAGCGCGGGAATCATGGCGGCGGACTCAAAATAAAGCCGGTCGTGATAAATTTCCATGAGATCCGCATTTGATGTGCCTTGCGTAAGGAGGTAGGTCATCTCATAAAGAACATAGAGCGACCAGAGGAAGGAAACTCCCGAGCCGAGCGCCACGAGGGTATCCATATTCGGTACGCCATGGGCGAGGGATTTCTCGCCGGAAAAAAAGAAATCTTTATTGACATACATCACGATGAGGGCAAGGAACATTTCTGTCAGAGCAAGTCCCAGATGATTATGGTCGAAAAATGCGGGAACAGGCCAGCCGAGCATATTATGCCCCATGGTGATATACATGAGGAGCGCAAGAAATACGGCGGACCATATGAGGCGCCTTTTGAGCTTCGGCGTTTCATGGTCGGCCAGGGCTTCCGCTTCCTGTGCCAGTTTTTCTGAAGCGGAGCTCTTTTTCTTTTCTTCACCTTTGAGCCGCGCTCCGTACCCCGCGTTTTCAACGGCGCGGATGATTTCTTCGTCTGACGCGGTGCCGTTAACCGCCATGGAATTTGTCAGGAGCGCCACGGCCACCGAAGAGACCCCCGGTACTTTAGCGACTGCCTTTTCCACATGGGACTGGCACGCTGCGCAGGTCATGCCTGTGACTGTATATTGTCTCATCTTTTATCTCTTTCTTTTCCTGTCAAAAAATTATTTCATCAGTTTTTGGAGCATGGTGCAGAGCTCATCCACTTTTCCGTCCCGGCCTTCGCGGATATCATCGGAAACGCAGCCTCGGATGTGGGATGCCAGGAGCAGTTTGTTAAAAGAATTCAGCGCATTGGATACAGCCGATACCTGCATGAGGATATCAGGGCAGTATGCGTCAGCTTCCACCATTTTTTGTATGCCCCTGATCTGCCCTTCCACCGTCTTAAGGCGGGTAAGCAGTTTCTTTTGTTCTGCCGGTGTCCGTTCCGTACGGCAGCAGGCTTCTCCCATTTCCATACCGGCCATCTGCTTTGTCTCCTTCGCTTCCATTTCATTTCCCTCTCTGCTTTTTCGTACTCTCTCTCATTCTTACTGCTGAATCGAAAATCTTCTTTTTGGTTATACTATACCCCCCTGGGGTCTATCTGTCAATAAAAAAATTAAATATACGGAATAAATCCGAAAAACCTGTCCGCCTTATGCTTTGCTGTCCATCTGCCGGAGAAGAAATACTTTTACGGCTTTTTCTCCGTTTTACATCCTGTCTCCCCCATACTATAATGAAAGAAAATATATTTCTTTAAGGAGGTCATCATGGCAGATCTTACGGTGGGCAAAAAAGCGCCCCTATTCACACTTCCGTCTGACGGCGGACAGGATATTTCCCTTTCCGATTACAAGGGCGGGAAGGTAATTCTTTATTTCTACCCGAAGGACAATACTTCCGGGTGCACGCTGGAAGCGCAGGCATTCCGCGCCAATCTGGAAGAATTTAAGAAGCGGGGTTATTCCGTACTTGGCGTAAGCCGCGACAGCGTGAAAAAGCACTGCAACTTCCGCGACAAGTATGAACTTAATTTCCCTCTCCTTTCTGATGAAAAGGAAACGGTGTGCAATTTGTACGGCGTCATGAAAGAAAAGAGCATGTATGGAAAGAAATACATGGGCATCGAGCGCTCCACGTTCATCATTGATGAAAAAGGCGTGTTGGTGAAAGAATACAGGAACGTGAAAGCCGCTTCTCATGTAAACGATCTGCTGAGGAATCTGCAATAGCCAATTATAAAGAGGCTGTGCCAAAATATTTTTGTACCTCGTCACAACCCCTCCACTCATGCCTTTTCGGCGGACAAAAAAGAGCGTTGTTTCTTTTTACGGAAACTCCACTCTTTTTTCATTTCAATCCGTCAGATCTTCAATGAGCCATGCCTTTTCAAAGGGGAAAGCGGCATATGCTTCGCCTTCCAGGATCGTCCTGCCGGGGTCGTAAATATCGATAATCCATTCCTTGCCAAGACTGTCATTGACAAAGTAGCGGATTTTTTCTCCAAGGAACATTTTATTTTGAATGGTGACTTTTACATTCACCTGCCCGTCAACGGCCTCTTTCACCAACTTCAGACATTCGGGACGGATGCTCAGGCAGTATTCCTGCCCTGCATTTACGCTCTTCGTAGTGGGAATTCTGTCGTTTCCGTAAGAAACAGTATTTTCTCCCAGCCCTTTTACGCTGAGGAGGTTTGTCGTGCCGATGAAGTCCGCCACGAACGGCGTCTTCGGTTCAAAGTAGATCTCCTGGGGCGATCCTGTCTGATGGACGACGCCGCCTTTAAGGACGACAATCATGTCCGACATGGAAAGTGCTTCCGACTGGTCATGAGTGACATAAATCGTGGAAAGCCCCATCTTCTTCTGAATATCACGGAGTTCCACGCGGACGCTTTCGCGCAGCTTCGCATCCAAATTGGACAGCGGTTCATCAAGAAGAAGAACTTCAGGATTCATGACAAGGGCACGGGCCACAGCGACACGCTGCTGTTGTCCGCCGGACATCTGGTTCGGAAAACGATCCTCCATGCCTTTGAGCTGCATGAGGTCAAGTGCTTCTTTGACACGTCTTTCTATTTCCTCTTTCGGGCGGTTCTTCACACGAAGTCCATAGGAAACATTATCAAAAACGTTCATATGCGGAAAGAGAGCATATTCCTGAAATACCATGGCCGTATTTCTGCTGTAAGGAGGAATCCTTTCGATTCGTTTGCCGTTGAGAAGTATTTCCCCATCATCCGGTTCATAGAAACCTGCCACCATGCGGAGAAGCGTGGTCTTACCGCAGCCTGACGGCCCGAGGAATGTAACGAAATGCCCTTTTTCAAAATCAATGTTCACGTCTTTGATGACATGGCTCCGACCGAAATATTTATTGATCTGTTTCAGCTGCAATACTAAGTCTGACATATTTCCACCTCTGTTGTAAACTTTGAGCGATTATAAATCAAAGATATTGATCTTGTCACGGAGTATCAGTTTCACCACACCGAAAGTCAGGTAAATAACAAGCATGATGCCTACGGCAGTGGCGCTGGCAGTCGGGAGGAATCCCTGATTTGCCAGGCTCATGATATTGATGGACGCCAGGTTCCATTCCGGTGACACGAGGAAAATAACGGTGCTTAAGGTGTTCATGGAACGCATGAACGCGTATACAAAGCTGACAGAAAGTGAATTTTTCAGCATAGGCAGCACAATTTTCCGGAAAGTCGTGAAGCTGCCTGCCCCTAAGTTGGTAGACGCCTGCTCTAAAGAGCCTTCGATCTGTTTCAGCCCCGCCACGGCCTGCCGATATCCTACCGGCAGCTGGCGGAGGGCCATACCGAGAATGATAATAGCAAGCGTACCCGTCATTTCAAGCGGTCCGTCATTAAAGGCGAGAATCATGGCAAGACCGATAAACGTCCCCGGCAGAGAGACGGGAAGCATGGCAAGGAAATCCATAACTGTTCTTCCCGGGAATTTTTTACGGAGCACCAGAAACGCCAGAGCAATGCCGAAGACCGTGCTGATTGCCGCCGTGGACATGGATGCCACCCAGGAGTTCACCATGACATTGGAGTTGATGACGCCTTCTTTGAAATACTCAAGAGTGAAGGTGTAATCCGCACCGAAAGAAACGGTAAAGGCAAAAAGCACGACCACACCGATAATCATAAGGATGCCCAGGCTGAGAAGCATGCAGAAAGTAAAGAAACACCATGTTGCCGCCGGTCCCGCCGTCACACGGATGAGGCCTGCCACGGGCTTTCCCGTAACGGTAACGTAAGAGTTCTTTTCCAGATAATACCGCTGTACAAAGAAAACAATGAGTGTCGGAATGACAAGGAATACGGAAAGCGTGGCGCCCATGGGAAGATCCCAGGCACCGGTGACCTGTGTGTATGCTTCCGTGGCCAGAACATGGTAATTACCGCCGACCAGCATGGGGTTGCCGAAGTCCGCCAATGAATTGATACCGACCAGGAGGAACGCGCTTGCCAGCCCCGGCGTCGCCAGTCTGAGGGTCACCGTACGGAAAAGGTACCACCCTTTTGCTCCCAGGTTCTGTGCTGCCAGTTCCAAATTCGGACTGATATTTTTCAAGACACCTGAAATGGTGATGTACGCCAGCGGGAAAAAAGCGATAGTCTGCGCTGCCCAAAGTCCAACAGGTCCGTAAAGATCCACCTTCAAATGAAGCATTTCCCATGTAATAAAGCCGCGGCGGCCGAAAAGCATGATGAATGCCAGACCGCTGACAACGGACGGCGCCATGGTAGGAAGCAGAGCCACCACCTGGAAGAAACGCTTGCACGGCATATTCGTGTAATTCACACCGTAAGCGAAAATGAATCCGAAAACGATAGCCGTCGCCGTAGCAACAAAGGACGAGAAGATCGTGTGGCTGAATACCTCGATGAACTCCTTATCCGTGACGGCGCGCATCCAGTCTGCCGATGTCGGAACGAGAAGAATTTTCACAAAAGGATAAATAATAAATACGGCAAACAGAAGGAATACGGCAAGAATACCGATGAGAAGCGGCGGCTCCCGAAGAAGCACTTTCATCTCCGCTGCGATTCCGGTGTGTTCGCGGCCGGACTCTTTTTCATTCATACAAAACTCCTTAGATATAAAAAGGATTTATTTCTTTAAAACAGCAGGTGCCTTCCGGCTTTTCCATCGGCGAGGGAAGGGCAGGTATAAAACAGACTATTTCTTAAATAAATAAAAGTAATAGATAAAAAGTTACCCCCACCGTCATTGGTGGAGGCAGCTTTTTGACAGACATATTATTCAGCAAAGAATGTATCGCAGTTCTTCTGTTTATCGGCGCCCGCCTTGACCAAATCATAAGTCTTGAACAGCGGCAGCTCTTTCAGCGGCTTCATGCCCTGGGGTGGAGCCACCTCCGGATTGCAGGCAATGCCGTTCGTCGTCTTTACAAGGATATCTCCCGCTTCTTTAGTAAGGACAAAATCAATAAACGCTTTCGCCACATCTTCATTGGCTTTGTTCTTAATCTTGCCTACGGGACATACTGTCCAGCCTGCCTGATCGTAAATGGTGCTCACCAGTTTCTGTCCCTTGGCGCTGACCAGATTCTGATCGGAAATAAAGTTGACAGTGATAAGATATTCGCCGGCACCGGCTTTCTGTCCCGGTGTGAATCCGGAAGGAGTGAACTGCGCTATCTGCGGTTTCAGCGCTTTCAGATATTCCCAGCCTTTTTCTTCACCCATATTCTGAAGAACGGAACTGATAAAGGTGTTGCCTGTACCGGATTTACGGGGATCAGGCATAATAATTTCCCCTTTGAATTCCGGTTTCAGAAGATCCTGCAGTGTCGTCGGAGCGGCGACCCCTTTCGGTTTAAATTCTTCATTGAAACGTTTTTCATTGTAGCCGATTGCCAAAACTTCCAGATACGTGCCATACCAGAAACCGTCTTTGTCCTGGTATTCAGGCATGATCATTTTGGCATTCTTGGATTTATAAGCTTCCAGAAGTCCGTCAGCCGCCGCTTTCGCATGGGCGTCCGCCGTGCCGCCGAGCCAGATATCCGCTTTCGGCGCATCTTTTTCCGCCGTGATACGGGCAAGAGCTTCCCCTGTCGGCAGACGGATGAAGCTTACATCTGCACCGGTCTGCTTCTTAAACAGATCCGCCAGTTCTTTCGCCGTGTCTTCATGGAAAGACACATACATCACCAACTTCTTGCCTTTCAGATCCTGACCGCCCGCTTTCGCACCGCCTGCAGCCGCCTTGTCACCGCCGCCGCAGCCGGCAGCAATCAACGCCAGTCCGGCCAGGGTGCATGCAGCAAGAGCCTTCCATTTCATGAAAAACATCTCCTCTCAAATCTTAAATATGTTTACTTACCAAAGCAATTTTAGCATATATCCCAGACACTAACTATAAAAAGAAAGTCCGTTGTAATTTTAGCATAAATGTATGCTGTTTTCATTACTTTTTATCATTACATAACACATATTCCTTTTCCCGTTTTCATATTTTCTGCAAAAGAAAAGGACGCCTTTTACGAAACGTCCTGTCCTTTGTCAATTTATATTCTTCCCATTACTGTTTTTCCCCGGACTTTTCTGCCGACCGGCCCGAAATCCTGTCAAGAAGTTTATTCCCCGCAGACTTCACTTTATCCTTCAATGCTTTTTTCTTTTTCTCCGCTTCTTCCTTTTTCTTCTTTTCCGCCGCTTCCGCTTCCTGCTTTGCCCGCGCGGCTCTTGCTTTTTCCATACTGCTTCTTACGGAGGCAGGAATTTCGAAATTCTTCACGGTGTAACCGCTTTCCGCTTCGTACATATAATCGCGCCAGATCGCTGCAGGAATGGTGCCGCCAGTATACCCCGCATTGGTGGATGTGTCATCGCCGACCCAGACAGCCGTGGAGAGATCCGGCGTATATCCGACAAACCATGCGTCATGTTCATCATCAGTAGTCCCTGTCTTTCCTGCCGACGGCCGTCCGATATATGCATTTCCGCCGGTTCCGCGGGAGATGACTTCTTCCAGCACGCTCGTCAATGTCCATGCCGAGGCTTCATCAACGGCCTGTGTACTTTCCCGCGCGCCAGAATGATCTTCAATTACTTTTCCATTGCGGTCAACAACTTTCATAATGACTGTCGGTTCCACCAGTTTGCCGCCGTTTGCAAACACGCTGTATGCTTTTGCCATATCCCAGACGGACACGCCGTAAGTCAGACCACCGAGAGCTGTTGCCAAGTTCGTATCACTGTATTCACCCTCGGTAACTAAGGTGGAAATTCCCACATTTTTTGCCGTCTGAATAACTTTTCCCATGCCTACCTGATCCGCCAGATAGACCGTAGGTATATTCATGGACTTCACAAGCGCTTCCATGACGGTTACACTGCCGCCGGAAGTGCCACCGTAATTCTTCGGTGTCCAGCCGCCGCCAAAATCTTTCGCTGTATTACTGAGTATATCGAAAGGCGTTACTTTATTTGCAAATGCAGTGAGGTAGACAAAAGGCTTGAAAGCCGAACCCGGCTGGCGGGTCATCTGCACAGCACGGTTAAAATGATCCTGTCCGCGGCCGCCTACCATGGCACGGACATATCCCGTTCCCACTTCTATGGAAACAAGGGCACCCTGGGGCTGAGTCAGATTATTATCATCCGTATAGGCATCAGGAAGATTTTTCTTCAGAGCCGCTTCCGCTTCCTTCTGCAAATCAAGATCCAGCGTAGTGTAAATCTGCAGGCCCTCTTTGTATATCGCATCGGAATCATACTTTTCGCTGATCAAGTGAATGACATAATTTACAAAATAAGACGCCACACTATCCGTTCCCCGCTGTTCCTGGGGCCGGGCCAGATGGATATCCGCTTCTTTTGCCGCAGCGGCCTCACTCTCGGTAATGTACCCGTACTTCACCATCTGATCAAGAACGATGGACTGCCGCTGTTTTGCCGCTTCCACACTGTGGAACGGAGAGTAATAATTTGGACTGTTCGGAAGACCCGCTATAAGTGCGCACTGGGCAAGAGACAAATCCTTCACGTCTTTTCCAAAATACACTTTAGATGCCGTCTGGATCCCATAACAGCCCTGTCCGAAATAAATCTGGTTCATATACATTTCCAGAATTTCTTTTTTGGTATACTGCCGCTCTATCTTTAGGGCAAGAAAAGCCTCCAGCAGCTTGCGTTTCAACGTCTGTTCCTGCGAAAGGAAAGCGTTTCGCGCCAGCTGCTGCGTAATGGTGCTCCCCCCCTGCGCCGTAGCATTGCCGCTGATGATATTTCTGAAAACGGCACGGATGATACCGAGAGGATCCACGCCGTGATGTTCATAAAAGCGGTTATCCTCTACCGCAATAAATGCGTTTTGTAAATTAGCCGGCACTTCATCAATGGACACGGGGAGACGGTTTTCCTCGGCGTGAACCGTAGTAATAAGCCGCCCCTTGGCATCATAAATGCGGGATGACGCATCCGGTGCAATATTTGCGGAAATATCCGGAAGCCCGCTGCTCACCGACAGAAAGAAACCTGCCGCCGCCCCGGCGCCTGCAATAAAAACAATAATGAAAAGAAAAAGAAAAATCTTTTTTACCGTAGAAGATTTTTCTTTATGCTGTCTGCGAATTTCAGAATTTCTCATGAAAGCCGGCGCTCCTCTGATTAATCAATGTATATCTCATATAAAAATTTTTACCCAAAATATGAACGGTTAAACCAAAAGATTATAATATTTGTTCCATTATAGCACAATCCCGCCGGCAAAGAAGAAAGAAGGCTTTCTCTTCCTTTTTAGAATCATCGTTTTTAAAATCATCGTTCCCCTTTTCTTTTCTGCCGCTGTTTCTTCCATCCCCGGTATAAGACTTTATCCCCTCATACCGTTTATGGAAATTTCATTTCTTGTCCTACTATATATGGTATCCTCTTCTCTATAGGTGCCTATAGAAAAAATCTTGAATGAGTATCTCCATTGTGAAACGTTTCGTGAAACGCCAAAGCCTCCTGTCTCCTTTCTGCCTCACATCGACATATCTGCATTTTTCATAGTTTTGATTTTCCGCAGCTTTGAAAAATAACGGTATTTTTTTGATTCATTTTTCCTATTCCATTCTCTGTGAATATATTGTACTATAAATCACGATACAATATGTTGTATTACAACAGAAGTAAAAACTATATTTTGTACGTGTTATTTTGATTTTATTATATTTAATCATTAATAGGGAGTGTAGTCATGCAACAGGGAAATGAAGAGAACGTCATCGTCCGCACAAATGTCATCAAAAGAAACGGACAGGAAGTCACTTTCGATATCACGAAAATCATCAACGCTATCGACAAAGCCAATCATGAAGTCGCCGGCATCCATCAGATGAACGATTTTCAGATCCACGCGATTGCGGATAATATAGCGAAGAAAATTTCCAATTATCCCCACGCGGCTAATGTCGAAGATATCCAGGATATGGTGGAAACGGGCATTATGGAAATGCGCGGCTACGAAGTGGCCCAGAAATACGTCCGTTATCGTTATAAACGCGAAATTTCCCGCAAGAGCAATACAACCGATGACGGTATTCTTTCTCTGATCGAACTTAATAATGAAGAAGTAAAACAGGAAAACTCCAATAAAAATCCTGTCATCAATTCTACCCAGCGCGACTATATGGCCGGCGAGGTATCCAAAGACCTCACGCGCCGCCTTCTTCTTCCTGAAGAAATCGTCAAGGCCCACGATGAAGGCATCATTCATTTCCATGATGCCGACTATTTCGCGCAGAAAGAACATAACTGCGATCTCATTAACCTGGAAGACATGCTCCAGAACGGTACTGTCATCAGCCAGACGATGATTGAAAAACCCCATTCTTTCTTCACCGCCTGCAATGTAACGACCCAGATTGTTGCCCAGGTGGCGTCCAACCAGTACGGCGGCCAGTCCTTTACGCTTTCCCACCTTGCGCCCTTCGTCGATATCAGCCGTCAGAAAATCAAAAAGGAAGTCATCGAAGAACGGAAGCTGACCGGCGAATCCATGAATGATGAAATCATTTCCAAAATTGTTGAAGCCCGTCTCCATGAAGAGATCAAGAGCGGTATTCAGACAATCCAGTACCAGCTCATTACTCTGATGACCTGTAACGGCCAGGCTCCTTTCGTCACCATGTTCATGTATCTTGATGAAGTACCGGAAGGCCGCACCCGTGACGATCTCGCCATGATCATCAAAGAAGTCCTTCTCCAAAGAATGAAGGGAGTAAAGAATGAAAAAGGCGTATGGATCACACCGGCATTCCCGAAACTGATCTACGTCCTTGATGAAGATAATATCCATGATGACTCCCCCTACTATGAGCTGACGAAACTTGCTGCGGAATGCACAGCAAAACGTCTCGTCCCCGACTATATTTCCGCGAAAATCATGAAGGAATACAAAAACGGCGACGTATACCCCTGCATGGGCTGCCGCAGCTTCCTCACCCCCGACACGGAAGGTCTTGGTAAAAACGGCGAGCATAAATATTACGGCCGTTTCAACCAGGGCGTTGTCACACTGAATCTGGTAGACGTAGCCTGTTCGGCAGAAGGAAATATGGATGAATTCTGGAAAATCCTTGAAGACCGTCTCGAACTTTGCCACCGGGCTCTCCGCTGCCGTCACGAAAGACTTCTGGGCACCATTTCCGACGTAGCCCCTATCCTCTGGCAGCACGGCGCTCTCGCCCGTCTGAAAAAAGGCGAAGCCATCGATAAACTGCTCTTCAATAATTACAGCACCATTTCCCTCGGCTACGCAGGCCTTTATGAAATGTGCGTAAGAATGCTGGGCGTTTCCCACACCACGGAAGAAGGCAAAGCATTCAGCATGAAAGTCATGCAGAAGCTGAACGATAAGTGCGCCGAATGGAAAGCCGCCGAACATATCAGTTATTCCGTCTACGGCACTCCTATGGAATCCACCACTTATAAGTTTGCCAAATGCCTCCAGAAACGTTTCGGCATGATCCCCGGCGTCACGGATAAGAACTACATCACCAACAGTTACCATGTCCATGTGGCCGAACATATCGACGCTTTCCATAAGCTGAAATTTGAATCCGATTTCCAGCGGCTCTCCCCGGGCGGCGCGATTTCCTACATTGAAGTACCGAATATGCAGAACAACATCCCCGCTGTCATTGCCGTCATGAAATACATCTATGAAAACATCATGTATGCAGAGCTGAATACCAAGAGCGACTACTGCATGCAGTGCGGCTACGATGGAGAAATCAAGATTATTGATGATGAAAACGGCAAACTCATCTGGGAATGCCCGAACTGCGGCAACCACGACCAGCACACCATGTCCGTGGCAAGAAGGACATGCGGATACATCGGCACCCAGTTCTGGAACCAGGGCCGCACACAGGAAATCAAAGACAGAGTCCTCCACCTTTAATCATCATTATTAAGATAAGGCGGCGCCATCCTGTATGAGCGCCGTTTTTATTCCCTATCGCGAGGTATTTATGAACTACGCCGGAATCAAAGAATATGATATCGCCAACGGGCCGGGCATCCGCTTTTCCCTTTTCGTTTCCGGCTGCACCCACCACTGCAAAGGCTGCTTCAATCCGGATACATGGTCTTTTCACTACGGCAAGCCCTTCACGAAAGAAACGGAAGACTACATCATCAGACAATTGGGGCAGGACTGCTACCAGGGCATGACTCTCCTCGGCGGCGAGCCCATGGAGCCGGTCAACCAAAAGGGACTTCTGCCCTTGGTGAAACGATTCAAGGAAACCTATCCGGAAAAAGATCTCTGGTGCTTCTCCGGCTATCTTTTCGATAAGGAAATACTCGGTCATTTCGCAAAGATTATGCCTGAAACAATGGAGCTTCTAAAATATATAGATATCCTTGTGGACGGCGAATTTGTTCTCGCAAAAAAAGATATCACCCTTCTCTTCAAAGGCTCTTCCAACCAGCGGACCATCGACGTACAGAAATCTCTCCATGCAGGAGAACTGCGTTTTTGGAATCCGGGAGACACAAGTATGTCAAAAATGACAAAAATTTAAAGGCTGCAATGTAAAAAGGAACCTGCCGGCATAGCCGGCAGGTTCCTTTTTTATGTTTTATCCATGATGACGGGTTTTACCGTAGTATGAAGTGCCTTTGTCAGAATCATGCATAAGATCCATGAGTTCTTTGGCCCGTTCCAAAGTGAATCCGCATCGGTTGGCGTATTCCACAAGGGGATTTCCCCGCAGTTCACGTTTCTTTTTCATATATGCCCTGCGGTCTTCCTCGGAAAGCCCTTCCACATCCTGCAAATCCTGCATACGGCGGGCATTCCTGAAAATCATGTACACTTCCGTCCGCTCTGCTTCTTCTGCCGTCATCTTTCCTCCTTTCACAAGTTCCGTCAGATAGTACACCGCCGCTTCCGGCTTATGGGGACTCGTTCCTTTGATATCCTGCGGCATGGATACCGGTTCGGGAAGCCTCGCCGATACAGTACCGGCAGCAAAAAGGATGGCAGCTAAAGCAAGTCTAAGTATTTTCTTCATATGTTCTCCTTAAAAAGAATGACGCAACGTAAGGGTGTACGTTCTTCCGCTTGCCGCTTCGCTGTCATAAATCACTTTGTCGAAAAGATTGTAAATATAGAATTGGGCGGTGGTGTTCTTCGTGAAACTGTAATTGGCCGATAAGCTGGCGATGAAGAATTTTCCCGCAGAGTAGTACACGCCTGTCGCCGCATCAGGTTCCTGGCGTGCGCTGACATACTGGGCATCAGCAAGAATATCCCATCTCTTATCGGTAAACTCCGCGCCGAAGTGGATAAGGTGTTTCGGAATATCCCAGTTATGTTCGCCATCAATGGATTCCGTTTCCCATGCATAATTCAAATAGCCGCTTACCTTATCGGAGAATTGATGGGTAGCACTGAACTCGAAGCCCTTTTTCTTTGCCTTGCCAAAGTTCCTGTACTGGGAATAACCTTTCTTATAGAATACCCCTTTGTAAGTAGATGCTTTGCCCGTGGAGAAATAACGGATAGCATCTTTCGTATCCGCTTTGTAGACAGCAATATTCGCAGTGGTGTCTTTCCATTTTTTCTTCAATCCCAGTTCATACGTATCCGTCTGTTCCGGGTCAAGATCGGGATTGGGCAAAGATCCCCTTGTAGAAGCCGTAGGCACGCCATTGACAATCTTGATGGGGGATCTTTCAGAACGATACACCTGGTAGAGTATAGGCGGCGTGAAGGAATGTCCATAACTTGCATATACAGTGGTATCATTCCCCACAAGGTACTCTAAGGATAATTTCGGGCTCCATGCATTATAAATACCTTCTTCATCGTCCTTCACATAACCGGTCGTAAGGAATTCATGATGGCCGCCATATTTCTTGTAGCGGTCAAAACGGAGGCCTGCGTAAACAGCAAATTTTTCAGAAGCCTGCCATTTATCCTGGAAATAAGCGGACAGGGATTCGTCTTTACCGCGATGTTTTTCATAAGCATTTATTTTACTGCCGTGATCTTTGTAATGGGCCAGATTGTATCTCGTTTGGTCAAAAGAATTTGCCCTGTATGCCAAGCCGCCGATCAGGGTATGGGACCCCAATTCCCAGGTTTTATTCAAATCGAAGTCTTTTGTCTTGCTCGGATAAAAAGACTGTACTCCTTCCCCATTCCACGCATAAGTCTCCTCTTCTGTCATGGGCAGCCACGCATCATCTCCGTCGGCACTGCTGTAACCGTCTTTTTTGATATCTGTATATCCTGCATGGACATGCAATCGGTTTTTATTGTCATCATAAAAAATATTGTGCATACCCCATTCTTTTGCACCCACATATCCGAGAAAATCGCCCGGCGCAAAATCTATGCCTTTTCCATTGGGATAAACAACGCTGCCATAGAAAATGCTCTTTCCGGAAGCATCCTTAATCAAAGTGAAGGGATGCTCATAACTGTATTTATGATCCGTATGAAGGTAGGAATAAGTTAAAGACTTGTCCTCATTGAAATGATAGGTCAGCTTGGCATGGTAACTTTCAGAAGTCCACGCTTTTTCGCCGCGTCCCCCAAGGATGACCCTGCCGCGGCCGTCAATAGGTAAATTACCCGCATCGAATTGCGGTGTGTTTGCCGTGCTGCTTGATACGCGGGAGTCCACATAATATCCCCGCCAACCATCAGTTTTACGTTTTTCATACCCTGCGCCGATATCCCATTTATCTTTACGGACAGATACATCATAAACCTGTTTTGTCGTACTGTTGCTTCTGTAAGAAAGCGTCATATTCCCATGAACCCCTTCCTCATGGGTATTTGTCGTAATCGAAATGACGCCGCCTGTCGCACGGCCGCCGTAAAGGGAAGAGGCCGCACCGCGGAGCACTTCAATCTTCTTTATATTTTCCACGGGGATCATCGTCCAGTCTACAGAACCGTTCCAACCGGAATTGACAGGCTGTCCATCTACCAGGACAAGGATATCGCTGGATGCGAAACCGCGAAGGGAAATCCCGCCATTTGCTACAGGCGACAGGTAAACCCCCGGTTCCTGCCCCAATGCCTGGGCTACACTTTGGTACCCGCGGTCTTTAATTTCCTTTGCCGTTACCACAGATATACTGGCCGGCACTTTTTCCGCAGACTCTTCAATTTTAGTCGCTGTAACGACAACTCCTTCCAACTCATAAACACCGGCCGCATGGGCCGTGCCGCCTGCCAGGGCAAGCAATACCGCCAGCCCTAAAACCCCTGATTTCTTCATACTATACTCCTCTCCTTGCATATAAAAAATACCTGTAAGAGACGGCGCCGAAGTCTCCAAATTTCCTTCTCTGCCATATTCCCTCAGGTTCATAAACAAACTGATCCGTGCGGAAAAGTATCATTCATCCCCGTCTGCTACTATTCCACATGAACTATTATACTTATATCCATATGTATAATCAATCTATTTCACATTTTATTATAATTTTTTCGGTCTATTCGTTTAGAAATATATGGTTTTATTCCAAAAATAAAGGAAATTCGCTGGCTTGCCATTGGTAGTATAATGAAAAGTATTCAAAAAGAAAGAAGGTCCACTATGATTATTACCATCGCCCGCGAAAGCGGCAGCGGCGGATATACCGTCGGAGCCATGCTTGCAAAACATTACAGCATCCCCATTTATGATCGGGACTCCCTTTCCGGGCTTGCCAGGGAGCAGGGTATTTATGACACTATGCCCATGTTCTTCGACGAACTTCCCGCCCAGGGATTTCTCCTGGCCTTATCCATGGGTGCGTCGGTGAAACAGATCAACAAACCCACTGCGGAAGCAATGACGAAACTCATCGGCCATCAGGACTGCATCATTATCGGACGCTGCGGAAATTATATTTTCAGAAACAGAAAAGACTGTGTCAGTATTTTCACCCATGGCGACAAAGAAGCCCGGATTGCTTACAAGATGAAGCACTGGAATTTCTCCCGGAAAGAAGCGGAAGATATCGTTTTCCATTCTGATCAGAACAGAAAAGATTACCATAAATTCCACACCGGTGAAAACTGGGGAGAAGCGAAATATTACGACCTCTGCATAGACGCAATCCGTCTGGGCCATGAGAACACAGCCCAACTGATTATACAGTATATTTCCGCTGTGCTTGCCTGAGGTTGCCTATGAAATATCTTTTACAGTTCGGCATCATCATGGCCGTCTCTTTTGCCGGAGAACTTCTCCATGATTTTCTGCCTTTGCCTGTGCCTGCCAGCATTTACGGCATTTTGATTTTATTTTCCCTCCTCCGGTTTAAACTTCTTCATGTCGTGCAGATTAAGGAAACCGCCATGTTTCTTATCAGCATCATGGCATTCCTTTTCCTTCCCGCCGCTGTGGGGCTTGTGGTGGCGTGGCCTATCATGAAGGCAGCTATTCTCCAATATATAGCAGCCAATGTAATTTCTCTCATTGCCTGCATGGCAGGAACAGGATTTGCCGCGCAGCTCCTCCTGTCCCGTTCACCAAAAAAAGAAAGCTCGAAGGAGGCGTTTCATGATTTCTCTTCTTGAAAATTCCGTTTATATCGGCGTATTTCTCAGTATATCCACCTTCTGGCTGGGCATGTACCTCCAACAGAAATTTAAATCGCCTGTTTTAAACCCGCTCCTGGTATCCGCCATCCTCATCATCGGGTTCATTAAACTCACAGGTTACGATTATGACACCATGGACAGAAGCCTTGAGTATATCAATTACCTGCTTACACCTGCGACAATCTGCCTTGCGGTGCCTCTTTACGAGCAGATGAAGACTCTGAAGAATAACATGTCCGCCATTTTTCTCGGTATCTTTTCCGGCGTCCTGTCCAGCCTTGTTTCCATCTTCCTCTTATGTGTCCTTTTCGGCTTTGACCATGCGGCGTATGTGACACTTTTGCCGAAGTCCATTACCACGCCGATCGGAATGGGTATTTCTTCAGAATTGGGCGGTTATGTTCCCATCACGGTCGCCTCCATCATTTTTACGGGAATTATTGGAAACATAGCGGGCGAATATGTCCTGAAAGCGCTCCGTATCACCAACCCGATTGCAAAAGGTCTTGCCATAGGTACGGCCGCCCACGGCATGGGTACGGCACGGGCCATGGAAATGGGGCCGGTGGAAGGCGCTATGAGTTCCCTTTCCATCTGCATCGCCGGTATCATGACCGTAGCAGGCGCGACCTTTTTTTCCTCCCTGCTGTAAAATTTCACAAAAAAAGCAAAAGCGTATCGTACTTTTGTCCGCGGTACGCTTTTGCTTTTTCCTGTTCTGAGAAATATCTCTGTCCGGCCTTTCTTAACAAGAACCGGATATCAAATGGACGCAGTCTTCATAGAGGCTGATATATTCCGAATCCTCTTCGCCTGACGTAAAGAATTCATTCATCGGTCCTCCCGCGGCATAGTACGCGGCGTAACTGTCCCGGGAACTGTCCGCATTCAGCCCGGAACGATCGAACGTTTTCCTGCTGCCTTTTTTAATCCGTATGCCGTCCACAATCCCTCCATAGAAATGTACACCGACACCTTCCTTTACATAGCTCCAGCTCTGGTATGGAAATCTCCCGTCCTCGCAGTCCGGTTCTCCATAGATCTGGCGCACCTCTCTCATCTCCATTCCCAGATATATGCCGTCCACAGACTCAAAATGCTTTCCGGTGAGACGACAGTATACCTGACTTCCATACACCAGTATTTTATAATTCGGACTCATCACATTCCAGCTGATCTGCTCCGTGACCGGCTGCCCTTCATGCAGAAGCACCGCTTTCACTGCCCCTTTTACCCCTCCGCCGGCCACATCATACATGCCGTCCAAAATATCTCCGTCCACGGCACGGGGGGCAATCTCCAAAGTCCTTCCTCCATGAATATCCGTCCATGTCCCGCAGATTTCATGGGGAAATTCAGCCTGTTCATAAACTTTTCCATCAGCAAAGGATACCACCGACATTCCGACGAGGAACAGCCCGATGCCTGCCGGCAGCCATTTCATACGCATCACGCATCTCCCCTTTCAGACATGACAAAGTTTACATCAGGCCTTACATAATCCGCCCATTCCTCATCCACCACGATTTTAAATCCGGGAAGGCTCCACTCCTTCGCCTCAAGCTTCATCTCATCCATGCTGCCGTGCATTCCATCGGGCTTATTTTTCACAAGGCTGCCGTATATGGTTCGTATACTTTCCACATACAAAGAAATATCCGTATTCCCGACCGCCTTTTTATCTTCCGCCGAAGCGACAATTTTCCCCTGTCCGTCCAGTCCGTACCATTGGGAAAGAATGATTTTCAGATACACGCCGCCCTTCTGATTCGCCAGCACCTCTCCCACTTGCACATGCTTCATTTTTTGTATTCTTTCATCATGAAGAAAAGTCGTTTTGACTCCTCCATGATAATAGGTAACGATTGCCATATAAGAAGTATTCCCGCTGCACTGTCCGTTCATCAAAGCAAAACGGCCTTTAAATGCCCCTTTTTCAAAATCAGCAATCTTATACATCTGGTCCTCATAAGCGGTACTCATCTGGCACATATCCTGATGAATCACTTTCGCCTCTGCCCGAGGTCCCATACAAGTAAAAAATAAAAGCAGACCCATAATCCATTTGAAAAATTTCATTTTCAGCGCATCCCTTCCCACAACTCAAGATCAATGTATGGCCGGCCGTCTCAGAATTCTCCCAAAAAGAGAGAGCCGTCGTCCCCGCTCATGCCGATATAGAACCGTCTGGTTCTTCCGTTTCCGTCCGTATAGGAAATCCCGTACCCCGGCGTGTCTCCGTGAAATACCATGCCGAGCACAAGCGGTCTTTCCGCCGTGAGCCGGTCAGCATAGTAGAGTTCCGTTTCAAAGAACGTCATATTTCCTTCTTCATCCAGATCAGGAACCAAACGCAGTACTCTGAAATCCCCGACCTCATCTTGCGTAGAAAACAGGACCCGCACCTGGTATTCCGACGTCTCCGCCATAAATTCATCGTATTCCCCATAATCGGAAAGTGCGTCCTCCGCCCAGCGGGCCTGCACCGTTCCATCTGCCGCCGCTTCATGGCTGCAGGCATATTCCGAAAAGGGAACCTTTCCTATCGCTCTTATCCCTGTCCGTAATGTTTCGTCCATTTCAAAAAAACGGTCGCGTGAAATAAATAATTCTTCCGCTTCCGCTTTCTTCCATATGCCCGTTGTATTATGGAAATACCCGATCGTTCCCGCACTGCTGTCTTTGATATCGGAGAAGTAAAAATCTTCCCACTCTATCCGGCTGCCGTCATAAGAAAGATGACAAGTCCCGAATGCGCTGTACGCCGCCCCGCCGGAGCCGTGGTAATAAAACCGTCCGCCGCCGAGCGCATAATACCCGTTTCTTGCCCACCCGTCAAGAACGGCTGCCGGCGTGCCGTTCCGTATCGTATACACGGCATATACAGACTCTCCGGAACCGGGCATACTCCCTACCAGCAGCTCGGGAACCCCGTCGCCGGTGATATCCTCTATGGCAAAACCTGTCCCCTGAAGCGCTGCTTCCCGTCCCAGGGCATTCACCGTCTCCATAATCCCTACCGAACCCGCCAGCCGATCATTTGAACCTTCTCCGGCAGCCAAATTCTCATAGAGTGCATCCAGCATTTCTTTATAAGGCCCGCCTCCGCTCCTTTCAAAATCGGAACAGCTGAACGCTCCTGCCGATACGGCGGTGGCCGCTATACATCCTGACACGGCCAATATCCGCAGCCATCTGGAAAACTTCATAAAATACTCCTTTCCGCCCAACAGCACACTTCATGTCATAAACAATGAACCTTACCTGTATGAAAGAAAATGTATTACATGAATCGGTATTTTTTACCTGTCACATATCTTTTGCCGAATGTATCCTTTTCCTTTGATAATATCCCGCCCGGCAGACATCGTTACGGTATCCTTTCCGCGGATACCAGTATTTTTGTATGGGGGTAGTACGTTATCCGGTACATGACGACATCTTTCCCGCCAGAGATCTGTCCGCCGTCGTACATCGCAAAACTCTTTCGTCCCGCTTCCACGGCAGGTATCAGATCCTCTATCCGTATCGTTTTCCCTCTGACCGTCAGCCCCTCCATCATGGACGCGAGAACCTCCCTGTCTCTTCGCGCAATATGGAAATGGATATATTCGTCCCCGCCGTCCATCATCAAATCGAACCGACCTGCCGCCTGGGCCGGCAGAAACCGGCTGTACAAACCGGCCCCTTTTGCCCAGGTCTTCTCATACATCACATGGTTCAGCGCCACATTTTTTGTTACCGTTCCCGAAAAGACATCCTCCACGCCGCCAAAGCAATCGGTAAACGGCATCATACCGAACAGGACAAGCATCCCTGCCGAAAGCGCATATTTCACATACTGCCGGATCCTCTGCGGACCGCTCAATACAACCCACATGAAAGACGTGACAGCCACGGTCAGTGCCGGTCCCGCCAGCAGCCCTTTCCAGATCAGCCCCGGTACACCGACTGACGGCATATCAAAATACATATCCAAAGCCAGCACCACTGTGGAACTGATCATCACCACCCACGCATAAGGCCGGTCTTTGTGCGGAGGATTCTTCTTCCGTTCCATATCCGCCATCGCCTTATCACGCGCAGCAGATTCCGCCAGCGGTTTCCTGTATATCCAAAGCAGAACTATCAATATAAAGATGACAAGGTGCAACAGAAGCATCCCCACAAACATTCCACCCATCATATATTCTCCTTTTTAAACGGCCGCCGGTTTACAGCAGTTTTTTCCAAAACCGATCACAGCCGTACGCGGGGGTCATGCACATAAAAAATCGCCCCCTTTACTTTGTATTATAAAGGAAGCGGTTTTATAAATTCCAGTTTTTCAGTCTTATGATTCCACTGCGCTTTTCAGTTCCTCTACGAAAGTATCAAGCGGGCGATAGCCGGACATGCGCTTTACAGGCTTGCCGTCTTTAAAAACCACCAGAGTCGGAATGGACATGATATCAAATTCAGCGGCCAGCTGCTGCTGCTCATCAACATCGATCTTTGCGAAATTAATCTGGCTGCCAAGCTGCTTCTCGGCGCTTTCCAGCACAGGCGCCATCATACGGCACGGCTGGCACCAGGTCGCCCAGAAGTCCACAAGGGCGTATCCTTTGTGATTGGTTATTTCCTTTTCAAAATCCGCTGCGGAATGAATTTCTTTGCTCATCATCATCTCTCCTTTTTAAATTATATTACATCTATATCTTTCTATATGTTTATTATAATATAGATGTCCTTCGATGTAAAGTCTCCGGTAAAAATATTCCTTAAGATCTTTATCGGCTGTTTTTTGCCATATAGTATAATGAAAACATTACAAGACAGATTAAGGAGAATCTATGAAATCAGGATATTGGACACGGGAATTTATTGTGGGGCTTTTCCACCTGATTACCCCTTATTGGAACAGCGAAGAAAAGAAATCGGCACGGCTCTATCTTGCAGCTATCATTACCCTCACAATTGCCGCCGTATATATGACGCTGCTTTTAAACGAATGGTTCAATTCTTTTTACAGCGCTTTGCAGAATTATGACAGCGACGCGGTCTACCGCGGACTGCTCCGTTTCACGGGACTGGCCTTCGCCCACATCGCCTTTGCGGTCTACAGCTACTACCTGCAGCAGCGCCTGGCGCTCCGCTGGCGGAAATGGATGACGAAAAACTATCTTGCCAAATGGACCGGACAGCAAATGTACTACCGTCTTGAAATGTTTTCCCAAGGCACGGCAGACAATCCTGACCAGCGTATTTCCGAAGACATCAATCTTTTTACGGCACGCACGCTTTCCTTCATGAGCGGACTGCTCCGCTCGGCAACGACCATCGTGTGCTTTATCTTTGTTCTCTGGAATTTATCGGAAGTCCTATCGTTTTCTGCCGCAGGACAGGAAATTCATATTTACGGCTACCTTGTCTGGACGGCGCTCGCCTACTCCGTCTTCGGCACATGGATCACCCATAAAGTCGGCCACCGTCTCGTTTCCCTCAATTACCTCCAGCAAAAACTGGAAGCCGACTTCCGTTTCTCCATGGTCCGTCTCCGTGAAACGGCGGAAAGTGTGGCATTTTATAACGGCGCGGCAAAAGAAGAATCCTTCCTGTCAAACCGTTTCATGACCCTCCTCAGAAATACCCTTTTCATCATCAAAAAGCAAAAACAGCTTTCCTGGCTGACAAACAGCTACGCCCAGATTGCCATTATATTTCCCTTTGTCGTCGCTGTGCCGAGATATCTATCTCAAAATATTTCCTTAGGCGGCCTGATGCAAATTGCCAACTGCTTCGGCAAAGTCCAGGACGCCATGTCCTACTTCGTCGATGTATATGCGTCTCTGGCGGAATGGCAGTCCTGCGCGGAACGTCTGCTGTCCTTTGACAAGCACATAGCGGCCATCGAAAAAGAGACAGAAGAAAAATCAGGAAGCCTTGTCCGCGAAGAGACTCATGACAGGATCCGCCTCGCGGATGTCACCATTTCCGTACCCGCCATGGATGAAAACAAAAGGACACGGGAAATCATTTCATCTGCGAGCTGTACAATCAAGTCGGGAGAACATGTCATCCTGAAAGGCCCTTCGGGAAGCGGGAAATCCACCCTTCTCCGTACGCTGGCAGGCTTCTGGCCCTATGTCAAAGGACATATCTCCATGCCTGCCCCCTCTGAAATGATGTTCATTCCCCAAAAACCTTACATTCCCATGGGCACCTCTGCCGAAGCTGCATCGTACCCGCTGGAAACGGCGGATGAGGAAATACTTTCCCCGCTCCTTGTGGAATGCGGCCTCTCCCATTTAATGGAAAAGACGGATACCGAAGCGGACTGGAGCCACATCCTCTCTTTAGGGGAACAGCAGAAATTGGCTTTTGTCCGCGTGTTCCTCAGAAAACCGAAATGGGTCTTCCTTGATGAAGCCACCAGTGCCATGGACGAAGAAACAGAAGAAAAGATGTACCGTCTTCTGACGGCGCTCCCCGGCACAACGGTCATCAGCATCGGCCACCGTTCCACCTTGGATAAATGGCACAACAGGGTTCTCCGTATTGAAAACGGAAAGCTCATCGGATAACAACACCGCTTTTTTCCGTTTCACCGCATAGGCGCCCTCAATAAGACAAAAGAAAAACAGTCCGTTTCTGCCAGTCCCGGTTTTCCGGACACAGATACAGACTGTTTTTTATGATTCGTAAGAAATGGCGGCAGGCCTGCTCACAGGATAGAATGTCCTGTTTCACGCTTTGATTCCCATCCCCACGCGGTCAGCTTCTATCACTTTTCTAAAATCATCCGTACTGTATACTTTCCCTTTATAAGTAAATGTTCTTGCAAAAGGATCCACCGCCACATGGTAATATACATGTCCTTCCGGATATATGCGGAAATCTATTTCCAGCTGATTCCCCGTTTCTTCCACATGCTCCAGGTTATAGGAATGGCAAAGGGGCGTGATTTCTTCTCCCGTCACCGCATCGGACAAACCGAACCCGTTGATCCAAAGTGCCATACGGAACTCCATAGGGTCTATGATCAGCTTCACCCGTCCCTTAAGCAGCAGTCGTTCCTGTCTGTATTCTCCCATCATATCCTTCTTTCCGCGATATATCCTGCTTAAGATTTTTTCGATTTCATAAACTCGCTGATCTGTGCCCTCGCTACCTTTTGGTAGATAAAAGCCCCTTCCTGATCACATTGATTCAGGTCTGAATAGGATGTCGTTTTTTTCAGATCCAGCGGCTCCACTTCCACCACATCCGTCGCTTCCAGCAGTCCCGCTCCATTCTCCGCTGCACCTCGGAGCGCTTTCAGAAGTACGGCCCCGTTCTCCATGAAATAATCATCGACCGCTTCCCGTACTTCCTTATTTCCTTCATAATCGGAAAGAAGTTCTTTCACCTGTTCTGCGGACAGATAAACGCCGGCAGAATAATTTTCTACAATCCCCTGCTGTGCAGGGGGTACGATGCCTTCAGGAAGAATATCCTTCCATGGCGTGATATACCTTTCCATCAGCGGGTACTCTTCCACCATGAAAGAAACGGCGGTCCCCCGCACATAATAATGCTTGCGGAAAAACCCCTGCACCACCGCCATATAAAACCCGTGGGTAGTTTCAAATCGTTCTGAAGGCGGCGTCCCGGCGGCATACTTCATCAGATCCCTGTATTTATTTATGTAAAACGGATCCATCCCCGCTTCTTCCGCCACCGCCTCCAGCCGGGACGTATCCCCTTTTGCCAGGCTGTCCAGCAGGGAAAAATACCATGCATCCATCTGCTCTTCGCTGATCGGATGGAAAGTGATGTCATACCCCATATCCATTCTCCTTTATGCTTTGAATCCTTTTATACCATGATGAATCGGTACAGTAAAGCATGAAATGCCATGTTATAACAAACCTTACCGGCTATACTTCATCTTCCCTTAGCTCTCTGAAATCCCAAAGATGATATCCAAAATAACATTTGCCCGATTGGCCTATAAAAATTCCATGTTCCGGCATATTAGCCAGTTCCCCCAGGTAAACTAAAGGAAGATCATCGGAAAACGGATAATCAACCGTTATTCCTTCTTTGAGCGTGACCAATGTTTTTTCTTTCAGCTTACTCATGAATTGCCTCTCCTCACATCACCCATCCACGCTGAAATGACTTAACTGCTTAAACTCGTCATCCAGGTATTCCAGCGTAAAGATATGCTCGTAATCAAACGTATGCTCCAGATAATTAATTTCTCCCATCGTAAGGTCGATGACAGGTTTCCCCAGTTTGCTCTTTATCTCTCCGGGATCCGTAACTCCATACATTTCTTTTAAATCGGGGGCAATATGCCGGACGATGTCATCAAGCCTTTCATAATAACCTGCTGCCAGTTTCTTCACCGTATCAGAAAAGTCTTCTCCCGGTTCCTCATCCCAGGCGAAGATGATCCCTTCGTACTCATAAACAAACTGACGCAGGTTTTCATCAAACCGCATACGCTCTCCCCCTTATCCGACATGGAATCAATCCGTTTTACTCCGCACATAAGTTTACAGCAAGCCATCTGCCGCAATAAATGAAACAGCAGATGGTTTGAAATGATAAGCAAACAACCATTACCCGGTATGCTTATTAAAAGTCAAGGTAACCTTTCTTACTCCTTTGTCGTATTTGTTCATTGTAAATAAAATTTTAATGTTTTTATATGGCACGCCTTCTGCATTTTCCCCCTCTGTTTCCGGCGGAGAAATCCCCAGCATTTCATAGGGATCTTTCCATTCCCTCCGTTCATCAAAAGCAAGATCAATCCATACCGGATCGACATATATTTCTTTCGCATCATCTATGACCGCCTTTACAATCGTTGCCTCAGGCAAAGAACAGGGCGAGTCCGATACGTTTTCAGCCTGTAATGTTATCGTTGTAAATTCATACCGGCTCTCACTTTTGAAAATATAGGGTCTGCTTATTTCTCCGGGCTGCAAGATGATATTGTCCAATTCTTCAGGCGTGCCGTTCTCTAAAATAAGGTTTTTGTGAAAGCAGTCACCAAAAGTATCGCTGCCTAAAATAAATGACTTTCCTATATCTGCGTGAAATGTAAAACCGTCCGGATTATCCGCATGCGTTTTTAGCTTCGGCGCTAATTCCTGACAAATTTCTTCGTATGACACAATGCTGAGACCGCCTTTTTTTGCTTTGGATATGTGTTGAAATATCAGGGTATCGTCATCATCTGCACCTTTCAAACGGATACCGGTAATATCCATTCGTATATTCAGTAACCCTTCATCAACAAGAACCGGATATTTTTCAGAAACAAAGGCAATAAATCCCATCGCCCTGTCATAAGGCACTTTCAATTCTTCAAGGGATTTAACTTTTGTGTGATATACGAAATCAATGGAATCATCAAAAACAAGATCATCATCACCAAGTGCATGCGTTTTTTTGTATTCTTCAACTGCATGCTCACTGAAAACTTCATCAAAATTTGTCGTTATAGAAGGTGATGTCATGGAAAGAGGATCACGGGATACCGTATAGTAAACAGTAAGATCCGGATATTGGTTCAATGTCACAAACCAGCGATAATAACTCTCATCCTGCTTAATTGTATATGTATCCTTTCCAAATCTGTTATCCAAATACCGGATGATCCTTTCTTGATCTTCTTTTGCATGACCACAGCCGCCGGATAAAACGGTACTGAACAGCAGGAATAAAATGACTATCGGTTTTAAAAATTTCATCTGCCCCACCTTTTATGTTACATACGCAGATATTCTCTACGCACAGAATCCCCTGATCCTTCTATAAAACAGCCGGGAGAACAGCTCCCGAAACCATTATGACGGCGCCGAATATAATCCCCAGTATACACAGGGATAAAACCATACCGGATGTATGACGGTACACCTGAACAGAAAACAAACTGTAATCTACGGGCCGCTTAGTTACGGCATTCACAAGAAACGCGCATGCTTTGTCTCTGATACGCACTTCATCATTTAAGGAAACCGTATATGTGCCGGCTTCCGCCTGAAAGGAATACAATTTCAGCCTGGACTTGCTGAGCCCGGTCACAGCGGTACGCAAAAGAGGAGCACACAGGGGAACGGATTGTCCCGTATCCCGGTTGACAAGGGTCAGTCCAAATTCTCCGAGCGGCGCTTTTTTAAACTTTTTTCCGCTGATCCATAAGCCATATTTCCCCCTTGCAGCAAGAGTAAATGTACCCGTTCCCCTGCTATAGGGCATTTCATAAATCATTTCAGACTTAGCAAAACGAATAACATATTTGATGCTTATAATCAACAGGAACAGTCCTGCCGGTATTAATAAACAAAATAAGTATTTCATGTTTCCCTTTCAAATAAAACTTTATAAAAGCACAAAACTGTCCGCCTGCCGCACCATTTTTTTTACAGTCAGCCGCAAGTATCTGTACAGCAATAAATCTGAGTAACCGGCTTTAAGCACAGCGGATAAGCCATAGTGAGTATTACAGCAAGCCATCCACAATCTCAATGGTATACTTCATTTCCGATCGCCTGCGGATACGGCTGTTTATGAGTTCCTTTGCCAAGCCGCAGGCCTCCGCTTCATTCTTACCGCTAAAATAATAAATACTGTTATCATCCATATCCGCTTCACTGTCCGTTGCTTCCAGCTGCAGACCGGGAATGTGCCGGATAAGATACTCATCGACTTCCCGGTTAATCTCCAACTCCCTGCTCACATGAAGCTCACCGCCGCCATAATTATAAAAACAGATTCTAATCATTGTCCCCCTCACAAAGACCTGTTCTTTTCGTAAGTCATATCCACTGCTTCAAATGCTGCAGATCTACCAATCCTATAACCGAATCCATTTCAGTCCATGAACATCCTGCAGCCTTAAGGAATGTCCGTCATGGCCGTTTTTTAATTCTATCCCCTTTTCTTCTACAGATATATGGGAATACCAGTGTTCCAAGCCAGCATATTTCCCTCTATGAATGTCAATCATGACACTGGTTATCGGCCTCCATGTATTGCTATTAACTGTTTCTGCCAGTAAATAATAGGCATCTAAAAACAGCAGGCCCCTTCCATACACCAAAAAGGGAAGAGCGACATCCAGCAGCGGAAGTCTTGCCGAATAAATTCCATCTCCCCGGGGCGATACAATCGTCCGGTTCAATTCTATTTCGCTTCCGTAATAAGCAATAAGCGCATTTTGATCACAAATATATAAGGGAACACCTTCTTTGGCTACATAAAATTTTTCCGTGTCCTCTTCCCTTTCTTCTGTTTTATTTTCAATTTTATTGACCGGTTTATCATGCATATCAATCCATCTCATCAATCTTTCGGTTACTCTCTCATATCAAATCGAGGTCAATCATGCCGATCCGCATATCTGCCACAAATCATATCCTTGTCCCCTTTTCTTCAAGCTTCCCTCTCCGGTCACCCGGCGATTTCCGCATCCTCTATGTTTCCGTTTTTATCCATACGCACAATGATGCAGTGTCCCCAAAAAATATCCCCGTCATCATAATACGCTTCTATTGATCCGTCGTTACGGAAAGCCAATTCGGACAAGGTGATCCGATCTGCAAATTGCTCTGCCGTGATTGGTTCCTCATCAGCATCGCCCAGCCAGTCGTTCGCTGTGTCCAGCATATGACCGGCAGCATAGGCGCGAAGCTGCCGATCCAGTTCGGGCATATTCATTTCGTGCTTCTTATATGCGGCTAATGCAGCTTCACAGGTCTCGTCAGAACCTTCATCCGCATCTAAGGTAAAACCACAGTCCGGTGTCTTCATTTCGTACCATTTATACTGCCGGTTTAACAGAAAGTCTCCCCGCTGTGTGTGAATGTATTTAGGCTGCTGTAAATAGGCTGCCAGGGCTTCCAGCTCCTTCTGTCCGGCATCCCATTCCAGAACTTTCAGTACCAGGTACCGATTGTTCCATGACGCCACCCTATTCTCATCTAATATTTTGATTTTTGCTTTTTTGACTAAGAGCCTGTAAATCCCATACTGCTTGAAGTCATAGCCCCAGCCCGCTTCACGATCTGACGAAATAAGCCAGGTAAGAATCCCCTCACGCCGATCCAGCACCCCTGTTTTGCAGTCTACGGTAGCCTCCGTATAGACAAGAGGCCTGAGATAATCCTTCAAGTAAGCTGCGGCACCATTGGGCGCCTCTCGAAGCAGTGCATAGATTTCAATTTCTTCCTGCTCAAACTCCTCTTCAAATTCTTTTACACGTACAATACCCATAATGCCTCCTAATTTTTTAACAACCTGTTTTTATATAAGGATACCATATATTTTCTTCACAGAGTTTATAACCGGATTCCTATTTTATTTATATCCCTTGATTTCTTCTTCTGTCATGTTCAAAAGCCCGGCCACCCACATTCCTATGATATCGGAAAGAACGGGGTCACACCTGTATTCCTTTTCTCCATCCGGGTATGTACAGGAAAAAGCAGGTTCCCTTACAGCGGCTTCATAAAACTTCATAGCCAAACCGGCTAATTGATCGGGATTAAAAGAAAGAGATAATTTTTCAGCTATGGCACCGCGAATATTGTCCCAGTCCCGATTCCGCTCTTTATAATCGTCTCTTACCTTTGACACATATGCCGCGCAAAAGGTATGAAGCAAGGTTTGATTTTCATACAGATATTTACAATCAAAGTCAGAAATACATCCGGCATGGAGCAGGAATGTCAATAATTCGTCCATATTTTCCGCTACTCTCCCGACACTGCCTTCACTGCTGATGAAACCGATACTGCCGTCTTCAAGAAAAACATATTCTCCTCCGCTGCCGTCACAGGCAAAAGCCCTGCACAGCATGGAGTAGGTTTCCTGATTTTCCGAAAACTGCACGTCCTGAAGCTGTTCATAAAAATAAATATCACATTCATGCATCAGCATGGTATTCAATTCTTTATTTTTTCCTATACTATTACAAAAGAAGCTGTCCATATATCCCTCTCTCCATACGCCTTACAGCGGATGATATTACTCAAAATATAAATAAGGATGTGCCTGTATCAGCGCATGCCAATCCCTGTCGTATTCTATAACACTTTTTATGGATAAGTATATTTATGATAACAACAATGGTCTATGGCATGAGCTGCAAGGCGATCATTACATACCCTGCCTGACAATTCCGGAGGAAGAAAAACATTCCATTGGCATATGGGAGCGGCGCAGGAAACGGTGCGACGGCCTTCTGTAACTGTTCTCCTTGTATCAGGATTATTATTTCTTGACCATTCATCAATTATTGGAAGTGCTTTCCTTAATCCATACCAATTATTCTCCAGCGGACTTTTATCGTTCAATCATTCTTCTTTGTTGTCTTTGGAATTGTTCCATCTGCTGCATAAAAAATTCCGATTCTTTTCTATCCGCGATGATATTTACACCCATTAACTTATTTAGCTTCTTCTCATGAAACCCATAAAAAACAGGATTCCGAACTTTGATGGTCAGCTTTAGACAATTAAACGGACGCTTTTTAAATTTTATTTGTTCTATATCTTCGAGTTTAAATTTAAAATGCAATACACTCCGCCCTCTGCTTCCATAAGTATAATATTTAACGATATTATTTTCGTAAATTTCTAATTTCACTCCATTTATGAAGAGATAATATCCCATAAACCATATAAGGAGCGGAGCGCCAACCAGCACTATTGCCATAATAATTTTATCTGAAAAATCAGTATTATAACTCATAAGATGATTCAGTATCCACAGAACAATAAAAGATAAAGATACCATGGATGAAAAGCCTATCCTATTAAATGTAGACTTATGAGGATATGTCAAGATAAGTTTTGGTTCATTTTGTAAATAATCTACTCCCATAATTTACCCTTTCTCACTTATTATCTCATCTTATTTATTATTTAAATCTCAATTTATCCATCACTAAAAACGGGATTTGTAAGGCTCTTTTTTCCTCTTTGAAGCCGTTTTCCATCAAAGAAATTTTTTTCTATTGCTGCCTTCGTATCGTGCAGCATAAAGAACGAGTCTAATGCCCCGAACACACAGATGATCATTACAACGTATAGTAATGCTGTCCCAACGCCAAGCTGCACGGACTGCGTTTGATTTCATCATTTGCGTCAAAAATCTTACCATGGCGTTTCTTCACACGTTCAAAGATTTTTCCGGTTCTGTTATGGACAGTGAGCTGACCGTCAGGATTGGAACGCGCATCAGAAGCAGTATAAAACTTCAAGGGACTATGAATATTACATTCGTCCTCTTATAATCCTTTAGAAAGAAATAACGGCAGGCAGTCCAAACCATTTCGCAATCACACCATACAGAACCCAGGGCAGGAAAAGAAACAAAGGTGTCGCCAGGAAACACACGGCTTCAACTGCCGTTATGGCTGCATCCAGAAGCGCTCCGCCCAGATAGGCTGTATCCCAACTTTTTATGGCTTGATAGAGCACCAGGATATCTCCCCTGCTGTAAGACGAAGAGATGAGTTTTTCCCGGACTTTCCAACCGTAATGGTACACAATAATCTTCCACACGGAGAGTACTTCCAACGCAGGCAGGCAAAAGAGAAACAGTACCATCCAGAAAGAGCCTCCCAAAACGGCAATGCGGTTTATGATTATATATTGAAGTATATATATCTTAATTAACATAACCAGGAAGAACAGGGGAATCAGCAAAAAAATCAAGGGAATTTGAAAGAGTCGTTTAATGTCCATCATCTACACACCGCCCTTATGTCATCACAAGTTTTCAGAAGCATATCTCACGGTTCTTTTATCAAATCCTGTACTTCCATGCATCCGCACAAGTGCAGCTCAGGAACACCAATTCCGTTCCTTAAAGCATTGGACCCCATGCTGCCGAAGCTCCTTCATCAGTAAATCCGTGGATAAATCAATGATGTGTTCATTGGTAATCCAAACTATATGTCCATAATACACGCTGCCGTCAAAAGAAATCCACCGGCACCGATGACCATTCATTTTAATCACCCGTAATTCACCCACATAGCCGCCCAGACTCCAACGGCCTTTTATAGGAAATTTTACAAATTGTACTTCTAAAATTTCATTCAGCTTATATGTATGAGCAAACAGTCCGTATCCTATGGTCAGGCTGTCTCCTTTGAAGCGGAGAACTTTATACCGTTCCCGCGCAGGAAGAGAGGAGATTTTCATTAAATTATACGTCGCGGCTCCTATACAGACAGCCGCTATCAGCATAAAAGCCAATAATACCGTTTCCATCATTTCATACCCCGCTGATAAACATCTTCTGCTGTCTCTTCAGCCCGTTTCCCCACTTTTTTCTGCCTTCCGTTATTTCCTATAGACAGAAGAAATACCATGTCTTTTTAACTCCTCCCGTAAATACGCTATGGTCCGCTCGATATCTTCTCCGGAATCGAGGATCGGGCAGAATTCTCCGGTGCGGGACCCGCTGTTAAACTGGAACGGTCCGCTTCTTGTCCCGTCTTTCATGATAATCAACATCTTTCCTGCATGAGCCCATGGAATGCGCCAGCTGTGCATGCAGGAAAAAATGATCGTTGCTATCTTATCCTTTTCATACCTGACAGAAAATAACGCACGGACAACCAGCTGATTTCCTTCTATTGTAAAGATTCCGGTGTGCAAATGAAATTTCTTCACTAAGAAATCCAGCATTCATTTAAAAATATACAGAAAGCCAAAAATGAAAACCAAGCATTCAAACAATTCATCCATATAATGCCTCAAATCACAAGATAATTTACTTCTGTAAACAAGGCCTCGGAAATATCCGGCCGTTCCCTGAATCAAAAACAGGTACCAAGGGAATCCTTTACGCAGAAGGCTAACCTTTCATACCTGTGCGGATTGTCTCCGCCAGCCTGGCATACCCCGGCGCGCCTTTGTATTTCCGGACAGATGCCAGCAGCCTGCCGTCCGCATTTTCCTGCAGCCATAATTCGATACCGTCATATACATCATAATTGAACGTATTTTCATATGTTTCATCAAAATACAAATCAATCATTTTTTCCAGAGCGGCAGGAAGATCGCTTTGCGCCAGCGCTTCATACTTTTTCATTAATCTTTCCATTTCATCATACGCATCCGCCATGCTTTTTCCTCCTTCGGCCGCCGTCGTCCGGACACAAAAAAAGAAACGAACCTTCATTTCTTAGGCCGATCCCGCAAAACGGCTCCAGGCAAAAAAGAGAGCCGCGCCTTGCAGACTCTCTTTATATGTCATCATCTTATTCATTCTTGGAGCAGCATCTTCAAATCGTACCCATAACCGGCAGTGCGGTCACAGGCAGTCTTCTGCCAATCCTCATGAGCCGTGCCGTCCTTATGGAGGAAGTACCCGGAATCCAGGTAACGGATGATGACAAATTCCGAAGTGCTCTGCCCGAAACCGTCACCCCGTGAGAAATCAATTCCATGCCCTGTATTTCTGGTCATGACGGCTTCCAGCAAAGGAACGGTCAAAGCGTTCAGGGTAACGGTCATCTTCGGCATGTCAAAGAAAAATCCTCCTTTATCCGTAGTATAGATGCACAGATTGCTGATCGTACCGTTTGTAATGCATTTGACACGGCGGATATCACGGATGGGGATTTCCTTTTTCCCATTTGTAATCACCCCTCCGGACAGGCGGGTTTCCCTCTTTTTAAAGTAAGAATAATCCAGCGGCAAGTCCAGTGTGTCCAGATTGTCCGGAAAATCATCCGTCAGCTTATGACGGGCAAAAGCGGTAATAATGGCTTTGGTCTCCCGTATATTATGGCCGCCAGAGGTATTGTACCGATCCGTATCCAGCTCAGAAGCCATATTTTTCCAGTTCCGGCCGCGGAAAATAAGGTTATAACTGATGTTCGAATTCAGGTAACGTAAAGGCAGAATCCCATTTACGTCTTCAAAGTCCACATCTTTTAAAACTTCCCCATTGCTGTCTTTATACAGCAGACCGTTTCTGCTGACCGTCAGTACATGTCCGTCTTTTTCTTCCAGAATGACGGGCTGCGTATCAAATACAGATATCATGTTTTTCCTCCTGTGCACCTATAACGTTTTCAAAATGATTTCTATGATAAGCCCATGATTTTATTCAGCGGGATAACTCCCCTCTGGTTTTTGATTATAGCATAAACATAACGGCAGCGGTATAAATCAGATCGGTCCGTTATCACTTATTTCAAGCTTTCTGCCCGCCGGTTCATAGCGGAGTATATAGCGCCTGCCGCCGGTAAATCGGACCGTCTGTTCCTGCTGCTTTCCCTTACTTGGAAAAGACGGTATATTCGACAGCTGGTGCCGCAAGGTATATCCCGCCATTTCCAGCCTGTGCTCCCCGGGAAGAATATATACGCTCTTTCCGACCACAACAGCCGCTTTTGATTTTTGAATCGGCACGCCGTCTACGGAAAGGATCACGGCGCCAACGGCTTTCAGGAAACCGCCGCGTCTTTTCATCCGGATAAGGGCATGAGACGGATTCCTTTTCCGCCACCGCCATGCCAGCACAATACTTCTCATGTACACAAGGATGATACCCGATATAGGCATGCCGGGCGCCAGTAAAAATGCTTTTTCCCGAAACCGGGTCAGCACAAAATCCAATCCCAAAAAGAGCAGGGTTATCAAGGTAAAAATGATGCCTCCTATTTTCAGCGCCTGCTTCCAGAAACTCTCTTCATAAGCAGAGCGGAGCTCCATGATCACCACACTCATATACACAAAGAGTATGGTTCCCGCTGCCATGATCAGGAACGGCAGAGATATGGAATTACTCATGACCTTTATTCTCCTTGGATGTTTTAAAATTGGAGAAGCTTTTCTCCTTCTTTGCCAGAAGCATTTTATACCTTTCTCTTAAATCAGAAGAATATACTTTCGGCAAGTCAGATTCTTTCACTGCCTGCCATAGGGCAGCCGCCATCCGCAGCGGATAACGAAATCCCGTGTTCCTTTTATCCCGGAAGAAATCTTTTACAAATCGGTTCCACTCACAAACCGATGCGTCATACTTTGCATAGTCCGATTTCCCCCGGTATACATCCAGCATATCCTGCATGGTAAACGATCTGTCTTCTTCCTTCTTTACTTTCCGCCATGCCGCCGCCATATCCGCCGTGAATTTAAAAGGCCTGGTTCTTGTCTGTTTCACAAAATACTCCCTGAAAAAAGCGTTAAAGGAAAAACCGCAGTCCAAAAGCGGCGTATGTAATTCTATATCAGATACTTTTTTAGAAAGGCGCGGTACACCTTTCCTTTCCGCCAATTTCCCGCAAAAGTACTCTGCTATATGATGATTCAGTTCCTGTTTGGTTCCCCTGTATTCGATCCCGAGTTTTCTGCATATACCGGACAGTTCTTTACGGTACCAGTAATATTTTTTGAACTCTTCATAAGAGGCCAATGTCTCAAAATCAGGCCGTTTTTCCATTGAATCCTCCTGAAAATAACGCTGACAGACAGAATGCACCTATCCGTATGATTGTCATTTTCCCTCATTAATATTGAATATCTTACGTTTCCTGTCAAATATAATTTGATAGCGTCGGCCGGCTTTCAGTGCAACGGTCTTTTCACACCGCCCCTCCTCCACAGGAAATGAAGGCCGTTTATAGCCATGCCTTGCTGTATATCCTGCCAGCTCCAGAGTGTGTTCCCCCGCGCGGATATATGCTGTCCTTCCCGCAACAACCGCATCATTGGAATGTTGAACGGGAACCCGGTTTATGGAAAGGAGCATGACGCCCCGCTCTTTCCACAACCCATAGCGGCATTCCATCCTGACGACAGCATATAAAGGATTTTGTTTACGCCACCTCCGTGTTTTTCTGTAAGTAAAAGCAAGCAATAAACCTATCTCAAGTACCGCAATTCCTGTGAGCCACAAAAGAAATGACGGCCCCGCTTTCTCCCATGACAGAAACAGATTAGAAAGTGCTCCTATCCCCAACACGAGAACAATAGAAGAAACTGCCGCCGCCGTTACGATTTTCCCCTTCCCTATCGGTTTCTGATAAGACGAACGTATAGGAAAGCAAAAAGCTGCCACGATGAGAAGAAATCCCCATCCCGCCACCAATCCCAAAATTTCCGCCGGTACGCTTGAAAACATCTCTCTCCCCTTCTTTCAATTCGCCGGATCCTTCCGCATCCCCTCTTTCACAAACGCCCTGTCCACAAAACAAGCACACCGGCAATGCTGCCGCGGCAGGGGACATGTAAAGGCTTTTCCTTTACCGCCCGGCCATCCATCTTACAAAAATCAGACTGGCCGCAGCCATTCCCGTAGCAACAGCGATCGTAGCCCCCATGGACAAAATAATGGAAAAATAGTAAAAGTCCCTCCGCAATTCGGGCACAATTCCGGAATCAAGGCGCTCGGACTGCCGGGCTTTCCACAGAATCCACCATCCAAGAGGCACACCGTTAATTACACCACAGACAATATACGCCAGAAGGAGAGCTGCCATCATGCCCACATCAGACTCATTAAAATACCACGTATTCATGCCGAGAATAACCGTAACGGCAAGCCATGCTCCCAAATCAATCTCTATCCGTTCTGTCAATGTCAGATTTTTCAGAAGCCGTCCGAGTCTCACCCGATATCTTTGCAGGGAGCGTACCGTATCCAGACCAACAAGAAGGACAGCAGTCAATACAGCGACGCTTCCCAGAAACCATTCCATACTGTCCATTCTGACAAAGCTCCTCTCATTGCCTGTCTCTCTTTACTATATGATGATCTTTGATCATGCTGCCCACCACGTCTGTTATATTTTCCGCCGCATAAGTTACACTGTCCGGATCATGCACGTAACAGAGAATCTGCTCCTCCGTTTCAGATATACTGTCGGTCCGATAGATCACTCCAGAAAAATATGCCACCAACTCAGTATGTCACTCAATGGAACGCCTCCGACGAAATACGCCATGAAGCCCCATATCACCCACCCCGCTCCATACAGCAGCACCTTGTAAAGATAGGGCGCCGCCAAAAGAAATATAATAACCACCCCTGCTATGATGACAATCTGTTTCATTTTATTTTCTGTATTCATTCCCCATTCTCCCTTCATGAGCCGGATCTATCACATCTTCTGCCGATTCTCCCGCAAAATGACTTTCCGCTTCTAAAAGGCGATATACCAGTTCCCCCGCATCATATAAATCCTTTTCTTTCAGGCTTTCACGATTGGTATGGAAATCTGTCATTCCCACGCCGACCAGGACGGAAGGAAATCCTTTCACACAGAAAAAGTTCGCATCGCTTCCTCCTCCGCAGGGCGCTGTTTTTACAGCAAATCCCGCTTCTTTGCAGGCCATGCGGAATAAATTCATAAGCGGCGCGGTTTCTTCGATACGGAACGCGTCGTATTCTTTTACTTTTTCTATTTCCAGTGTGCCGGAAGGAAATGTCCCGGCGGCATTTTCAAAAGCGGCCACAATTTCACCAACCAGCTTTTCCAGTTTTCCTTCGTCACGGCTCCGTGCTTCCGCTTCTACTACACAAAGTTCGGGAATTATATTCGTCGCGCGCCCGCCGGTAATCGTTCCGATATTGCAGGTTGTCTCTTCATCAATCCGCCCCGATGGGCACGAAGCAATGGCTTTTGCCGCCATGGCGATGGCATTCAATCCCTTTTCCGGTTCCATGCCGGCATGGGCCGCTTTTCCGTGAAATGTGAATTTCATCGCGTAATGCGACGGCCCTGCGGTGAAAACATGCCCTGCTTCTCCGTCCGCGTCAAACGTATAGCCAAAATCAATATCCTGCAGATATTTTTCTTCTATATTCTTTGAACCGACAAGTCCGATTTCCTCCTGTACTGTAAAGATGGCGGTAACCTTCCCGTGGGGAATGAAATTTTCCTTCATCAGCGCAAGTCCTTCCAAAATAGCCGCCACGCCCGCTTTGTCATCACTCCCGAGAATGGTTTCGCCGCGGGAATGGTACACGCCGTCCTCAAGAACAGGATCAATCCCCCGGCAGCATTCCACACAGTCCATGTGTGCCGTGAGCGCCACTGACGGAAGTCCTTCTGCATTTGCAGGAAAAACGGCAATCAGGTTGCCGCTGTCCCCCCCTTCTACGGAACCGTTATTGTCCTCAATGATTTCCGAGGCCCCCAGCGCTTTCAATTTCTTTTTCAAAAGGTCGCACACGTCCCGTTCCCCTTTACTGGGCGCATAAATGCGTACCAATTCTTCAAACGTTTCTCTCATTCTTTTTTCGTTGACCATGCTAACCTCCTGTGACATGTATCTGTGTCTGTTGTAAAACTCATCCGTTATGAAGGAGCTCTTACTCTTCTTCGGGCGCTTCCTTGTTTTCTTTTTCCTCTTCTTCCATCTCTTTCCTTTTTTCTTCCTCCAGCCAGAAGCCTTTCCGCAAAGCATGCTCCCCGAATTTTTCCTGTATGGCGTCCATCACTGCTGCCGCTTTGGCCTGCTTTTCCCTCACAGTCGAAAAAAGATCCACCGTTTCCAGCGGCGGCGCCAGGTTGGATGCCGTCACCCCGATCAGGCGCACCCCCTCATTCATGTAAATCCGTTTTTTGAGTTCCAGCGCGGCGGCATATATTTCCTCCTGCAAATCTGTCCCCTCTTCCAGAGAGAGGGAACGCGTCACTGTACGGAATGAAGCAAACCGTACCTTAAGGGAAATCGTCCGTCCCGCCAGCTTGTGCCTGCGGAGCCGCTTTGCCACCACATCGCTGTGTATGGCGATCTGCCGGTCAATGTCTGCAGGTTCCGTCAAATCCTTTTCGTAAGTCGACTCGTCTCCGATGGACTTAATCCGCCGTGACGCCTCTACGGCACGGTCATCCACGCCGAAAGACAGCCTTTGTATGAGAGACACCTGGTTCCCCAAAACGGAAGCCAGTTTTGCGAAGGGCGCTTTTTGTATATCTCCGATTGTCAAAAACCCCGCATTCCGCAATTTCCTTTCCGTCACATGTCCTACACCCCAAAGGCGGCGTACGGGAAGGGGCGCAAGGATTTCCCTTTCTTTCCCATAAGGGATAATACGGAGACCGTCAGGCTTATCCAGATCGCTTGCCAGCTTTGCCAGGAATTTATTTGGTGCGATGCCTGCCGATGCCACAAGCTCCGTTTTTTCTTTTATTTCCGCTTTGATGGCACGGCCTACCGCCCCCAGAGTTTCATACTTCCCGCAAAGACCTGAAATATCCATGAATGCTTCATCTAAAGAAAGCGGCTCGATTTCCACCGCATAATGCAGCATGATCTCATGGATTTCAGCTGAAACGGCTTTGTATACCTCAAAGCGGGGCGCTGTAAAAATGGCGTCAGGGCAAAGCTCTCTCGCTTTCACCGCGGGCATGGCGGAATGGACGCCGAACGCGCGGGCCTCGTAAGACGCAGTCGCCACCACGCCGCGGCGGGAACTGCCGCCCACGATGACCGGTTTCCCCCGCCATTCCGGATGATCCCGCTGTTCTACAGACGCATAAAAAGCATCCATATCCACATGCATGATCCACCGCCTCATCCCCTCGCCTCCTCCGGTCTGCAAATATTTCCGTATTTCATCTTATGAAGAAATACGCCTGCTGTCAAACTGCCGTCTTTACGAAAATGTCAGTATCGGTTACTATATTACATAGGGAAATTTAGATATACAGGCAAATCAGTAATTGAGGAGGCATTATGAAAGCACTCGTACTTTGGTCATCTCGCACAGGAAATACGAAAGCCGTGGGAAAAGCGATTTATGAAGCGCTTCCCTGTGAAAAAGAAATTTTTGAATCCGGCCGGCAGCCGAACGATCTTTCCGGTTATGATTTGGTTTACGTAGGGTTCTGGGGTTACCGCCAGGGCGCCGACATGCCGTCAAGAAACGTCCTCTCTTCCCTCCACGGAAAGAAAGTCGCTATCTACGGCACGGCAGGCACCTATCCCGACTCCCCTGCGGCAATGAGCTACCTGAAAAGTTCATCAGAGCTGCTGGCAGAAGATAACATATTTTTAGGCGGTTTCATGTCACAGGGCCGCGTCCACTCCTTCCACATCGGAAAACGGAATGAGCATGCGGAAAAAGTCCATCCCATGACACCGGAACGTCTGGCGCGTTTACAGGAAGCGGAAAAGCACCCGAACGAGACAGATTTTAAAAACGCCTCTGCATGGGCCTTAAAAATGCTGGAAAAAGCAAGCCGGTAAAATCTGCAAAACCGGGTAACCTTTTTCAAACGGGTATATACGTTTTCATTTTAATAAGCTGTTTTTCTTTCTTTTATAATGAAATAATTTCATACATATTTATCATGTCATCCATTCCTTAAACGCATTTCATTCCCATTTATTATGAAACTTTCGAATACATACGCTTTTATTTATTGACAATGGCTTTTATATCATTTACAATGGCTACATATTTAAATGTATCGATAGAACTGCTTGGAAATCTGCTTATGGAATTTCCGCGGAAAAGAGGATTTTATGGATTACGAACCGAGTTACAAAGAATTTGCCACCATTTTCAAAGCGCTGTCCGACGAAACGCGTCTCCGCGTCATTGATATGCTTTCCTGCAAGGAAATGTCCGCCTGTGATATTCTCTCCAATTTCACCCTGTCCCAGTCTACACTGAGCTACCATATGAAGATTCTCATTGAAGCAGGCGTCGTTGATGCCAGAAGGGAAGGACTTTGGACGAAGTATTCCATCAACGATGATACATTCAACAGAATCATGGACTTCATGCCGGAGCTGTACAAGCTGAAAGATAAATGCATCTGCCAACAGATTAAATACTGCAAGACACCGGAAGAATGCGGCGAAGGAAAAGATCCTTTCGGTAACTGAAAAGGATTAAGAGCCTGTAAAGGCTCTTTTTTTGCCTGCATAGACAAAATTGACCATTGTGTGAGAACACCCCGGCGGAGTGAATTTCCATTTCTGCCCAATGACAGCAAAAATGAAAAAGACTTTCCTTTTGACGGGAAAGTCTTTTTCATTTTTTATTTTGCTTTTCTTACTTTGCTTACAAGATGTTTCTTCACAGGCTTCGCAGGCGGTGCAGTATGTTCTTTCGTATCTGCCGGAACTGCCATAACGTTTTCATCAGTGTCTTCCTCTACCTGTGATTTCCATTCATCTGACACTCTCCCCGACTTGGCAAGAGAGTCCGACATTTCCGCCACTGCCTTGAAGTTGGCGCGGACACCGCTGCCCGTATTTTTATATTTGACCGCGCGGTCGCTGCCGATACCCAGGTTTTCCGCTTCCGCTGCGGCATCAATATTCGCGCCGAGGAAAATAAATTCCCAACCTGCTTCTTCCTTGCGATCTTTAATAAGCTTCTTTACCGTATCATAAGTATATTCTTCACTGTAATTTTCCTTACCGTCAGTAATGATAACAAAAAGCACTTTATTTCCTATTGCCTTGTTGCGGGTGTGGCCGATAAGGTCAATGCGGCGGATTGTCTTTCCCACTGCGTCAAGAAGCGCCGTCATGCCGCCAGGGGTATAATCCTTTTCCGTCATCTTTTCCACATCTTTGATGTCACGGTGATTATGGAGAATTTTATAGCGGTCGCTGAAAAGTACCGTTGTCACGCGGACATTCTCACCGGATTGCTTCTCTTTTTCAATCATGGAATTGAAACCGCCGATCGTATCACTGGTCAGATCGCTCATGGAGCCGCTTTCATCAAGAACGAGGACCATTTCCACACGGGACGGTTTTACTTCCTCTGCCGCTTTTTCTTCCGCCACAGCAGTCTGCCCGAAAAAAAGCGCCGCTGATAATGCAGTCATTGCCAATAATTTTTTCATAGTTCCTCCTTATTTTTCAAAAAGAAATTCCTCTCCAATTCCTCTTCATCCATCACGAAAATTCCTTTTTCCATAAGCGCTTCGGCAAAAATACCGGCGCCCTTGATTTTCGTTCCCGTAAATGTGCCGTCATAAATTTCACGGACACCGCATGTAGGGCTCCGTGCCTTTAAAACCGCCAATTCGATTTCTTCGCCTTTAATCTCCTCCATGACCTTTTCCACACCGCCGCGGTAGATTTCATCCACGTCTTTCCCATTTCTATCGGTTACTTTTCCGTTAACGATTTCCGCAGGCACCCGCGGACTTCCCATACCGGAAGAAATTTCAGGGCAGACGGCAATAACTTCCTTCCCTCTGCAAAACGCCGCCACCGTTTCATTGAAATTGCTTCCGCCGTCGTACTTGCACTTTTCTCCCAGCAGACAGGCACTGACCAAAATTTTCATATTGCTCCCCGCTGAATTTCTCTATATTTCTTTTAGTATACCAACTGACTTGAAATATTACAATTTTACGGCGGTACCATAAAAGTCAAACGCCGGTCGGTTTCTTTTTTATAACGGGGATAAGAAAAATTCTTTAGCCTCTATATAAAAATACAATGCAGGCTATCCATTTTTCATGAAAAACATGGTAAAATAATGATGGCATATTAACTTTATGACTCCATGCAGCTTAGTATGCAGCAGTATAAAATCAGAAAGCCGATTACAGAAAGGACTTTTCATGTCTGTCCGGTCATATTTACCGATCATTTTTACAGTGGCGGTTCTGTTGCCTTGCGCCGTATTTGCCAATACCGCAAAAGGGACAGCCGTTATTATCCATAACAGCGTTTCCGGTATGGATAATCAAATCTTATATTCTTCTTTTTATTCCGCCGATGACGGCGCCGATGAAGCGTCTACCGTATTTTTCAATGACGGGTTCGGCCGGCTTACCGCGTTTGAAAAAGAATATAAAGACGGCAGGATGACGATTATAATCCGTCAAAACATGAGTATCGTCTGGAAAAACACATATACCGTCTCAAGTAATCATTTTTCCGTAGAGCGCATTGATACAGACGGCCATATCCTGTTCCGCATCCATGTAGGAGAACGGATCCTGGTCGGGGAAATTGACAGTCGGGACCGATGGATTATGACGGAACCCCGAAAAGCCCCCCGTGATGAGACCATGATTCCCCTTGCTTCAGCAGGAACTGCAGAGCAGCCGTAACATTCCTGCGCAAGTTACTTACGTTTTTTACCGTAAATTCCGCTCGTGTACCCTTTTATTTCCTTTATAACCGTATGTGAGTTTTGTAAAACAGAGACAGGTGGTATCCATGAAAAAGCAAATCCATTTACACCCTGACGACCTGAAAAAAAGCGATCAGATGGGGCTGACGTATAATTTGGGACAGGCCCATAAGCGGATGCTCCTGAAACAGTCTTCCATCATGAAGAAATACGGGCTCACCGCCCGCCAGGCACTTATCATCGCCTACCTGTCCACACATAAAAAGGAAGTAGTCACCCAGAAAGTACTGGAAGACCACCTCCACCTGACCAATCCCACAATCACCGTCATGGTACGGACCATGATTAAGAAAGGCCTTATCCGCAAAGAGCGGGTCGAAGAAGATGCAAGAAAATACCGCCTCTTCCTCACCGACCGGGCAAAAGAAGTGGAAGAAGTCAGCCGCAGAGAAGCCATCGACCTGGACAGACGTTTCTACCAGGGCGTATCGGATACGGACATGAAAATTTTCCAGGGTGTCCTTGGAAAAATTTTGAAAAACCTGGATACCGTCTGATTTGTATACATCAGGAACCGACTTGTTTCGGTTCTTTTTTATTGCATTCCTGCAGGGTACAAACGGGATACAGTAAGACGTCATCCAGTACACCAGCGAAGGATCTGCTGCTGTAGTGAGGAAGACGATAAAATGTCATCAGGGTAATAGATTCTTCACTCCGTGTCACGCTGCCGTTTCTCATTTTTCCACACAGCATTCTTGCCCCCGCTCTGAATGACGGGATATGGTAAGGCATCATAATGACGGAGGGACGCTAAGCATCATAATGACAGGGAATGAAAGGCGTTATCCGAAGCGAACGTGAAGGATCTGCCGGTGTGGTGAGGGGAACGTTAAGCGTCATCCTGAACGAATGTGAAGGATCTATTACCGTGGTGAGGAAAATGGTAAGAAGATAAAAGCTATCAGCTGTGAGCTGTCAGCTGCAAGCTAACTATTCTTTTACGATTTCATTCTGCTTTCCATGCAAAAACCGCGGGGCAGGGAAACCTCCGCGGTCGATGTTATTATTGTTCTCATTATTATTGTTTATTATTTCACAAGATCCACTTTCTTTTTATGCGGTCCGTCCTGCAAAGAGAGCACGCATAGCATTCAGTACGGCAAGAATCATGACGCCTACATCGGCAAAGATGGCAAACCACATATTGGCGATGCCGACCGCTCCCAGGAGGAGAACAACCAGCTTGATACCGATAGAGAACCATGTGTTCTGGTTGACGATGGCCAGGCATTTACGGGAAATCCGGATCGCCTGGGAAATCTTCATGGGATCATCATCCATAAGAACCACATCCGCCGCTTCGATTGCCGCGTCAGACCCCATCGCGCCCATGGCAATTCCGATATCTGCGCGGGTGAGCACGGGAGCGTCATTGATACCGTCTCCGACAAAGGCAAGATTTCCATTTCCTTTATTCTCCAGAAGGAGTTCTTCCACGTTCTGCACCTTATCAGCCGGCAGGAGCTCGCTGCGTACCTGGTCGATGCCAAGTTCCTTTGCTACAGCATCAGCGACTTCTTTCGCATCACCTGTGAGCATGACTGTCCTGGCGACACCCACCGATTTCAGAGCGGCAATGGCCGCTTTTGATGTTTCTTTCACCACATCGGAAATAATCACATGACCTGCATATTTTCCATTGATGGACACATGGATGACCGTACCCGCAGCATGACGATGGCAGTCATACCATTCGGCGCCTACGGCTTCCATCATTTTGGAATTTCCCACACATACGACATTGCCATTTACATGGGCACGGATCCCCTGTCCGGCTATTTCCTCTACTGTTTCCACACGGCAGCTGTCCGATTCGTTAGGATACGCCGCGCGGAGAGAAGCCGCGATAGGATGCGTGGAGTACCGTTCTACATGGGCCGCCAGATGGAGCAGTTCTTTTTCGCTCATTTCCTGCGGATGGGCGGCAGTCACCTGGAACACCCCTTTGGTCAGGGTACCGGTCTTATCAAAAACCACCGTCTTAACCTTGGAGAGCGTTTCCAGATAGTTCGATCCCTTTACAAGGACGCCCGCCTTGCTCGCGCCGCCGATGCCGGCGAAGAAACTCAGGGGAATACTGATAACCAGCGCGCAGGGACAGGAAATAACGAGGAACGTAAGCGCCCTGTAAATCCACACATCCCAGTCAGCCGGCACCCCCATGAATCCCATACGGACAAACGGAGGAACGAGGGCAAGAGCGATCGCCGCCGCTACCACGGCAGGTGTATATACACGGGCAAATTTGGAAATAAAATCTTCCGCTTTTGATTTACGGGAACTGGCGTTTTCCACAAGATCAAGAATTTTGGAAACCGTCGATTCTCCAAACTCTTTCGTCGTCCGGATTTTCAAAAGACCATTGATATTGATGCAGCCGCTGATGACTTCATCGCCTGATTCCACTTCACGGGGCAGGCTTTCTCCTGTCAGGGCGCTGGTATTCAGTGTAGAACTGCCTTCCACTACTTCGCCGTCGATCGGAATCTTTTCACCGGGCTTCACGACGATGATCGTCCCCACTTCCACTTCGTCAGGATCGACCGCTTCCAGCTGCCCGTTTTCCCTTTCCACATTTGCGTAATCAGGACGGATATCCATCAGCTCGCTGATATTTCTGCGGCTCTTGCCGACGGCATAGCTCTGGAACCATTCGCCGATCTGGTAGAAAAGCATAACGCCAATGGCTTCCGTATAATCACCGTCTTCATAAACAGCCAGGATAATCGCCCCCAGCGTGGCAATTGCCATAAGAAGGCTTTCGTCAAAAGGCTGCCGGTTCTTCACGCCTTTAAAGGCCTTCCACAAAATATCATACCCGATAATCAAGTAAGGAACTAAGTAAAGCCCGAACCGTACCATACCGCTTACCGGCGCAAAATGGAGAACAATCATCAGGATTGCCGCCACGATAATGCGCATTAAATTTCTTTTCTGTTTCTTGTTCATTTCAGCCTCTTTTCCCTTGCCGGCCAATATCCCAACAGTCTGTCAAACCATTTTTATTTCAGGAAAATCTCGCAGTCATCCTCCACCTTTTTGCAGTTCTTGTACACTTCCTGCATAACGGCTTTCGGATCCTGCCCATCTTCAAATTCTACATTCATCTTGAGCAGCATATAATTAACTACGCAGTCTTTAACGCCTGCCGTTGCTTTGGCGGCATCTTCCATCTTCAGTGCGCATGCAGCGCAGTCCACGTCGATCTTGTAACTTTTTTTCATTTTTCTTCTCCTTTATTTTACATTTAAATAACCATTTAATCGTTAATCATATTATATTTTTTCTTTTACATTTTGTCAAGACTCTTTTCCGATAAATTTATCTTGCCATTTTCCCATGTATGTTACAATGTAAGAAAAATAATTTCTAAAGAGGTATACCATATGACAAAAAATAAATGCGGACTTCCGCACCACCATGGAAATGATGAAGAACGTATCATCAGCCGCCTGCCGTCCCAAGAGACAATCGACGATGTATCCATCCTGCTGAAACAGCTCAGCGATCCCACACGGCTGAAAATTTTCTGGATCCTCTGCCACATGGAAGAATGCGTCATCAATATTGCCGCCATCATGGACATGAGCAGTCCTGCCATTTCCCACCACTTACGTCTGCTGAAAGCCTGCGGACTGATTACATCCCGCCGCAACGGAAAAGAAATGTATTACAAAGCCGCCGATACGGAAATCGTGAATGAGCTCCACCACGCAATTGATAAAATCGCCGCTATTACCTGTCCCGACTGAAAGCAAAAGACCGTTCCCTATATAGGTAGCGGTTTTTTTAATATTGAATAACATCTTACCGTTTTCCCCACCACGGGTACAGATCCTTCGCTGTCGCTTCAGGATGACGTCTTACGGTTTTCCTCACCACGGTAATAGATTCTTCACATTTGCTTCGGATGACGATTAACGCTCCCCTCACTACAACAGCAAATCCTTTGCTGATATTTCGTATGACACCTAATGGAAATCATATGCTTCGGCTTTTAACTCACAGCTAACGGCTAACAGCTCACAGCTAACAGCTTGCAGCTCACAGCTCACAGCTGATAGCTTTTATCTTCTTACCGCTTTCCCCACCACGGTCATAGATTCTTCGCTGGCGCTCAGAATGACGCCTTTCGTTCTCCGTCATTATGACGCTTTCCGTCCCCCATTACTAGTAACGTGCTTTCCCCAAATCGTCATTCTGAACGGGGCAAGCATGCCTTGTGGGAAAAATAGGAAACGGGACAGTGACACAGAGTGAAAAATCTATTACCCGGATGACATCTTACCGTCTTCCTCACTACAACAGCAGATCCTTCACATTCGTTCAGGATGACGCTTAACGCTCTCCTCATTATGACGCCTTGCCGTTAGTGGCACTTTTATCAGTAAACAAGAAAGCTGTCAGCTTATGGATGACGAAAGACCGCATCCGGAGGTTGGAAAAAGGATTTCTACTCTATTTTTTCGTGCCATTTCCTCAAGCCAGTATCCTCCAGCTACTGCATCAGTGATGAGCGCTGCTTTATGCGTCGCAGGCTCATTTAAAAAAGCTCCCTACTGAACTACTGACGTGCCCCCCTCCTTATAGACAAGGAGGTTCACCCAATCCCAATTCTTACCGTCAGAGCTCTTTTTTAAATATCAGTTCGTGCTAAATACATCTTAAAAATATAGCAGACAGGATGCTTCTTTAATCCTTGCCGCCTGGTTGAATTATACCGTTCTGTATAAATTCTATCTTTATTTGTGCTATGATGGAAAAAACATCTATGGAAAATATATTTTCTTACAAAGGGGATTATTATGTTTGAAAATGACAGCCGTTCTTCTTTGCGAAAATGGATTTTTGCCACTCTCCTCGCCGCGGCAGGCGTCCTTCTTTCACCGGTCTTTTCTTTTCCTTTGGGAGTGACCCGTGCTTTCCCGCTCCAGCACATGATCAATATCTTTCTTGCGGTTCTCTGCGGCACGCGGTACGGTATTTCCGCCGCCTTTACCACATCGGTGATCAGGAATATCATCGGCTCCGGTTCGCTCCTCGCTTTCCCCGGCTCGATGATCGGCGCCTTCCTGTCGGGATACCTGTACAGCCGCACGAAAAAACTTTGGGCAGCCGTCCTTGGAGAATTCACAGGCACATCGCTCATCGGCGGCCTTGTCTCTTATCCGGTGGCCGCTCTCTTTATGGGGTCGTCAAAAGGAGCTTTTTTCTATATTTCTCTCTTCTCCGTTTCCTGCGGCGCCGGGTGCCTCATTGCTTTCATCGTCCTCAAAGGGATCCATATCTTTCAAACAAATACGATAAAAGAAAAATAATATTTCTTTTAAAATTGACTTTCCGAGGCCTTCAGGCCTCTTTCTTTTTGCACAAAAATGACGGCTGCACGCTTATCATATACGATTTGTATGTACAATTAACATCAGGCGTTAAAACCATTGACAGTTTTTATTTCCATCAGATATAATAAGTCTGTTTTGAGACATATTTCATTCATTTTTTATATTTCGTTTAAGTCTTGCTATCTAAATGAGAACCAAGGACAACAAGGGGATTTATTCAATGAGACATACCATACTGAGAGCCGCCGTCTGCGCATTTTTTGCCGGTGCAGCGATGACCGCCTCCGCGGCCAACCCATTTTCTGATGTAGAAAGCGATTCCTGGGCATACGAAGCCGTCGCTTCCCTGTCAGACCAGAACATTGTCGAAGGCTATCCTGACGGCACATTCAAAGGCGACAAGCACATTACCCGTTACGAAATAGCGCAGATTACCGCCCGCCTGCTGGCAAAAAGAGACTCTCTTTCCGCTGATCAGCAGTCCGTCGTAGACAAGCTTTCAAGAGAGTATGCCAATGATCTCTCCAGCCTCGGCGTCCGTATTTCCGAACTGGAGAAAAAAACGGGAAAAACATCGCTTCTCACGGAACTCCGTGTACAGGGCATCGACCGCTACGATGATATTTTCAAAGACAAAAAAGAAAAACACTATGAACTGGGTGCCCGTGTCCGTTTAAATACCATGACCAGGATCAATGACAGAAGCACCCTGTACGGGCAGCTTGAGACTTACATGGGCATGAACGGCAGAGACCCTTACGATATCAATAAATACACATACGATAAAAACGGAAACGAAAGCGTCCGCGCCGGACACAGCGATGGTGAGCTTCATTTGAACCGTCTTTGGACCACATTCCAGTTCGGTAAGAAACAGGACACCACGAACCTTCCTTTCGGACCGTCAAAGAACCTCATCGGTATCGGACAGTTCCCCGTCAAAATGGGGGTTACCGGCTATACTTATGACGGTGAATTTAAAGGCGCCTTCATCACTTTCGGCGACTACATAAAGGGAGGCCGTCTGACAATCGCTTATGGCCGCGCCACCAATATCAACTATAATTATACCGGTCCCATGATGCGCGGAATAAAAGTCACGCCGATTGCCAAGAACAAGCTGATTGACGAGCTTTCCACCAACAAAGTGGTGGCCGCTGCTGTTGCCGCCAACCCGGCGCTCAAAAGCGTACTGGGAAAAGCCACCGGCCTGATCAACAGCAGCAATAATTTGCCAGAGCTGCAAAATAATTTAGGAAAGATCGTCAATCTCATCAAGACGCAGAATCCGCAGCTGGCACAGGCGGTCGCTGCCAAGCTGAAAACACTCAAGCTGGACGCCCTCGTTTCCGGCAGCACCATGTACTACAATCCCGCCAATGACACCCTCTATCCCATGGGGAAAGATGTCGTAATGGACTGGGGCGAAGATGAAGACGTGCCGGTCACTTACGCCTCCTATATTTACAAGGTTCCGGATCAATGGGAATTCCATGCGTATGCCATGAAAGCAAACGGTCCTGTCGGACACATCTGCGAGGCCTACGGCTTTGCCGGTTCCTACTACGTCACACCGAAATGGAATATCCACGGCGAATTCGTCAAAAATCTCCGTGTCCTTCCTTTGAATAACGAGAAGCCGCACAGCTTCAATTACGGTCTTTCCTACGGAACAGCAGACGTGCTCAAACCCAGATCTTACTCCATCGGCATAGATTATATTTACAGCCAGGCAGGCACATACTTCGGCGGCTCCGGCAATGATATCGCCGATCAGTACATGGGACATGTATATAAAAACTGGCACGGCATGAAAAATGTCCCTGCCTACTTTGCCGACAAGATGGACGCCCTGACTGACGGCAACCCCGCCAACGACCACAAGAACTTCGGCGGCGCCAAGTTCTTCCTCGCCAAAGCATCTTATGTTCCCATGAAAGGCCTTATCGTGGAAGCTGATTACGGCTTTAACGCCAAAGATATGGGCGGCAAAAAGATGGATAATATGCTCATGCTGAAAGCGACCGCTTACATCAAATAATGGAATAAAAGAAATACTTAACCCGTGATGGTAATTCTGTCACGGGTTTTTACCTGGCTGTAAGAAAATGGCAGCAGCCATGTTTCCTTCTCTGACAAAACCAACCATCTGCCTTTATCTCTTCAAAAAAAGCACAAAGAAATTGACTCTTTATGCTCTCCTATTCTAGTGAAATTGTAAATCGGATTCAAAAAGCTTATCATGAATTTCCGTTTTGATTTGCCAGAGAAAGCAACACTGATGGCAAGACTCCATCCGGAGTGCCAGCGAAGAATCTGTACCCGTAATGAGGGCATCGGTAAAGCGTCATCCTGAAGCGACAGCGAAGGATCTATTGCCGTGGTGAGGAAAGCCGTAAAATTTCATCAGAGTAATAGATTCTTCACTCTGTGTCACCGTTCCGCTTTCCTGTTTTTCCCACAAAACATTCTTACCCCCGTTCAGAATGACGCTTTAGGGGAAGACGCCTGACATCATCCCCACAGCTTTCTGTTTCGACTTATTCATACTCTCGCTCACAAAATCGTTTCCGCCGTGCCCACATACCATTGCGGCCGTTCCTCTTTTATTTTGGCCGCCAGCTTTCTTTGCTGTACTTCATTTTCCACCATCAGGAAAAAAGCGGATCCTGACCCTGTCATCATCGCTTTTTTGCAAAGAGAGGACAGATAGGAAAACGTTTCCCCAAGAACGGGCTCCGCCTTAAACAGGACGTCTTCAAAATCATTGGAAAGAGATGCCAGCAGCACAGCGCGGTCTTTATTTTTCAAAGCCTCTATACAGCTTTCTGCCGTACCTGCCCTGCGACGGGGGCAGACGTCCAGCAGTCCATAAGCTTTCCCTGTGGAAATAGAAACACCGGGCCGGACGATAACTACGGGCAGTCCCGCCCAACCGGCAAGAGGGGTAAGTTTTTCACCAATCCCTTCACAACGCCGGCACCCTCCTGCCACACAGAAAGGAACATCGGCCCCCAGCCTCGCCCCCATATCCGCCAATGCCGCAAGAGAAAGCCGCTGCCCCGTCATTCTGTTTAATCCGCGGAGGACCGCCGCCGCGTCAGAGGAACCGCCGCCCATGCCCGCTTCCGACGGAATCTGCTTCACCAGTTCCATATGGACGCCGCCGGAAAATCCCGTTTCCCTGAAAAACAATTCCGCCGCGTCCCACATGAGATTTGCTTTCCCCCCCGGCGCAAGCCCTTCTTTAATGGAAAGAGAAATCCCTCCCGCTTCCGTAAGTGTCACTTCATCGCAAAGAGATATACTGTGCATCACGCTGTCAATCTCATGATACCCGTCTTCTCTCTTTTCCCCCACCGATAAAGTCAGGTTGATTTTCGCATAAGCCTTTTCTGTAATCATTATGATCCCCATTCGTTATTGATGGCTCTATTATATCATTCCGCCAGCGGCATAATAGATATGAAATACTTCTATATCGAAATAATTTGTTGTCATTTGACTTCCTTTCCCGTATAATTCGACATATAGAACATTGTAAATATATTGAATTGTAAACAAAATCTTTTGTGAAGAACCCGAAATTGAAAGGATGAATTTTATGTACGGCATGTTTTTTGATACCTATGATACCCCTGTGTACCGCCCGCCAAGTGAAGCGGCCAGTTTTATTCTCCGCGTGACCCGCGGCTGTGCGCATAACAACTGTACCTACTGCAACATGTACCGCGGTGTCAAATTTGAAAAACTTTCTGACGAACAGATCATGCGCCAGATTGAGCTTGCCCGTGCCACCGATGCGGAAGGTGTACGCCGCGTATTTCTTGCTGACGGCGATGCCCTCGTACTGCCTACCGAGCGTTTGCTGAAAATCCTGGCTGTGCTGAAAGAATATTTCCCTCATTTAGAACGAGTAGCGTCCTACGCCGCACCGGGAGATATCCTCCGCAAATCCGTGGAAGAACTCACCTCTCTCAGAAAAGCAGGACTCACCCTGCTCTACTACGGCATGGAAAGCGGCGATTCCCAGACACTGAAAGAGATCCGCAAAGGAGTAAACGGCGAGCAGTCCATCGAAGTAGGTAAGCGCGCCATCTCCGCAGGAATGCAGCTCTCCATCATGGTCATCCTCGGCATCGCAGGCGTAGAAGGATCGGAGCGCCACGCTCTTGCCACCGCCCATGCCATCAATGAAATCAAGCCGACCATGCTTTCCGCGCTGTCCCTCATGCTCTATCGCGGCAGCGAACTGAAAGACCAGTTTGAACGGGGCGAATTCCATCCTCTGCCGCCGGCGGGACTGATGAAAGAACTCAAACTGATCATGGAGAACGTGCATCTTCCTGACAGCGAACGTATGATTTTCAGAAGCAATCACGTGTCCAACTATATCCGTCTGGCGGCGACACTCCCCGCCCAGAAAGATCAGCTGATGGAGGACATAGAGGAAAGCATCGACTACCTGTCCCAAATGAAAGACTGGGATATTTACAATCACGACTGGACAAAATAGTTATGACAGTAAAGGAGACTATCATGAAAAAATTACTGACTTCCGCAGCACTCGCCCTGACCCTCATCGCCGCAGGCATGACTTCCTACGCCGTAAACTGGATCTACCTCGGACAGGACGGAAACGACCGAATCTATTATGATATCTCTTCCGTTTCCCGCCAGGGCAACCTGGTTGCCGTCACCATGCAGGAACGGGAGGCGGATGGCGAGGCAGAGGAGTACAATTATCTTTTTGATACCCACCGGAAGAAATACACCCTTGCTTCCAAAATTGAATATGATCGAAACGGGAACGTCAAGAAAATTGAAACTTTCCATGAATCGGATTTCGGATGGAAAAAAGTGAAAGAAAATTCGGAAGAAGAGCTGCTCTATAAACAGATTGTGAATAAGCCGGCCACCGCCTCACTGTAACCGTCCATGAGCGGGAAATCGGCAGCGAGGTGGGAATATATCCATATCTTCACAATACGGAAAGAAAAACATACGCTGTCAATGATTAAATCGGATACCCGCTTTAATCATTGACAGCATCATTATCACTGGACTTCAGACTGCTGCCCTCCGACACCGGCCTTCCTCTCCCCATTTAAAAATACCGCCCACTCATTGAGGCGGTATTTTTAAATGGGTTTTATTTTCTTATTCCGGATCAATAATGAAAGAGAGAGAAGAGAAATACTTCGGCGTGGTATGTTCATCCTCTTTCTCCCCTGCCACTTCCACACCTACTACGTTCAGACCGTTTGCGCTGACAGTAACTGTAGCGTAACCATCCGCATCAGCTGTGGATTCATTAGTCAGGTCATTGATGACGTCCTTGATGAGAGGCGCGTTCGCATAGGGCTTGCCATCTTTGTACACACGAATTCTATACGTATCGCCCTTGCGGAGCGTCAGCGGATTCACCTGGGGAACGATCTGGATTGGCACATTATAAATGCCGCCCGGCTTTACATCAGGGCTCCAGTAGTTAACGTTCCATTTGATCGCGTGGGTCGTCTTCACCGCGTCCGCCACTTCCGCAAACGGAGCCTGATGCATCTTGCCGGAGCTGTCTTTCGTGAAGAAGCCATAGTCAAAGAAAGTCACCGTTACACCCAACTCATCTGTAGGAATGATGGAAATATGATCCTCATAATTTACAGTTTCCACATTCATAGCGTCGAAATTCTTATCATAAGCTTCCACCGCCTTCACACAGGACGGATTGTACGCGTTGTCTGTCGGTCCTTCCCCAAGGACAAGGGCTTTCTGGTCAAAACGGTTTGCAATAAACACGCCGTGGGCAGACACGGAAGAGCAAGCCGCGCCAATAGACAAAGCAGCCGCGCAAAGTAACAGTACGTATCTTTTTTTCATGAAAAAACCTCCCTTAAACAATAACCAACTTAATCATAATTATATGTATAATTATATCACACCTTGTATTTAATTTTAACTTTGTATTTTATAATAAATATTTTTGAAACTCTTTTCCTGTATAAATTTTAACAAAATACAAAATGACAATCACCGAATCTGTTTTTATTAATCCTTTCATTTCACATTTCTCCATCAAAAAAACGCCCTGCAGGGAGCGTTTTCTTTTCATATTTTATTCACCGCTTTGTTTCACGGCAGCTTCCATAAAACCGTTGAAGAGGGGGTGGGGCCGATTCGGGCGGCTCTTGAATTCCGGATGGGCCTGGGTGGCTGCAAAGTAGGGATGGTCTTTTAATTCGATGATTTCCACGAGACGGTCATCGGGGCTGGTGCCGGAAATGACAAGACCCGCCGCTTCCATCTGCGGACGGAATTCGTTGGACACTTCGTATCTGTGGCGGTGGCGTTCGTAGACAATTTCCTGATTTTCATACAAAGTTCTCGCCCTTGTTCCTTCTTTCAGCTTGCACGGATAGATGCCGAGGCGCATGGTACCGCCTTTTTCCGTGACGTCTTCCTGATCGGGCATGAGGTCGATGACGGGATATTTCCCGTCGGGAATGAATTCAGAAGAGTTGGCTTGTTCCATGTGACACACGTTTCTGGCAAATTCGATAACGGCACACTGCATGCCGAGGCAGAGCCCAAGGAAGGGAATTTTATTTTCACGGGCATAACGAATGGCGTCGATTTTCCCTTCCACACCGCGGTAGCCGAAGCCGCCGGGGACGACGATACCGTCAACACCGGCAAATACTTCATCCAGATCCGGCTTTTCTTCTTCAAGGATTTCGGAATTGATCCAGCGGATGTTCACCTTGGCCCCCATGGCGTATCCCGCATGGGACAGCGCTTCCGCTACGGAAAGGTAGGCGTCATGGAGCCGGACATATTTACCGACAAGGGCGATCTGCACTTCCTTTTTTGCCGTGGTCATGCGTTCTACCATGGCTTTCCAGTCTTCCATATCCACCGGACGATCTTCAAGTCCCAATTTTTTCAGGGCGATATGGTCGAGACCTTCCTGTTCCATAAGAAGAGGCACTTCATAAATGCTGTCCGCCGTCAGGTTATTGATGACGGCTTCCGGTTCCACATCGCAGAACATGCCGATTTTCTTTTTCATTTCATCCGACAGTTTTTCCACGGTGCGGCACACGATGATATCCGGCTGGATACCGATGGATCGCAGTTCCTTGACACTGTGCTGGGTTGGTTTCGTTTTCAGTTCGCCCGCCGCCGCAATGTAAGGCACAAGGGTGACATGGACATAGATGACATCATTTCTGTTGGGCACGTCTTTCTTGACCTGGCGGATGGCTTCCAGGAAAGGCAGGGATTCGATATCTCCCACAGTACCGCCGATTTCGGTGATAACGATATCCGCATTGTCATTTTTGCCGACACGGAGGACACGGTCTTTAATTTCATTAGTGATATGGGGGATAACCTGTATGGTGGATCCCAGATATTCCCCCTTTCTTTCTTTATTGATCACCGACTGGTAGATTTTGCCTGTCGTCACGTTGGAGGCTTTGGACAAATTTTCATCAATGAAACGTTCGTAGTGTCCCAGATCAAGATCCGTTTCCGCGCCGTCATCAGTGACAAAGACCTCGCCGTGCTGGTAAGGACTCATGGTACCGGGATCGATATTGATATAAGGGTCAAATTTCTGAATGGTAACTTTGTACCCTCTGTTTTTCAGAAGACGGCCTAGGGAAGCAGCGGTGATGCCTTTCCCCAAAGATGAAACGACGCCGCCGGTCACGAAAATATACTTTGTCATAGTTCCTCCTTTACATGCGCTCCGGTGCGGAAACACCGAGAATAGAAAGCGCGTGGACAAGCACGTGCTGTACGGCGGTGATGAGGCCGAGCCTTGCCTGTGTCACGCCTTCTTCAACGCCCAGAATGCGGCATTCACGGTAAAAATGATGGAAAAGCCCTGCCAGCTCATAAGCATATTTCGCTACCCGCTGGGGTGCTCGTTCCTTCGCTGCGCCATCAATGAGCATATGGTAGTTTTCCATTTTCTTGACAAGGTCCAGTTCACATTCTTCCGTCAGTTTCGTAAAGTCTGTCTTTTCCCAGTCGCCCCACTTTACGCCCGCTTCTTTTGCCTGGGCAAAAAGGCTGTGGATACGGGCATTGGCATACTGGATATAGTAAACAGGGTTGTCGCTGGACTGCTTTTTCGCCAGGTCAATATCGAAGTCCATCTGGCTGTCCAGTGTGCGGCTGCAGAAGAAATACCTCGCCGCATCGCTTCCCACTTCGTCCATCAGCTCACGGAGCGTGACCGCCTGTCCTGTGCGCTTGGACATTTTCACCGGCTGTCCGTCACGAAGAAGTGTCACCATCTGGAGAAGCATGATTTCAAAATCTTCCGGATCGTAGCCAAGGAACTTCATGGCGGAATGGATACGGATGATGTATCCGTGGTGATCCGCGCCCCATATGTCAATCAGTTTATTATAGCCTCGTTTTTCCTTATTCGGCACATAGGCGATGTCGGAACAGAAATAGGTCGGTTCGCCGTTCGCGCGGATGACGACCCTGTCCTTGTCATCGCCGTTCTTCGTCGTGGCAAGCCACCAGGCGCCGTCTTTCTCATAAAGATATCCGTCTTTTTTCAGTATGTCCAGAGCGTCATCCACCTGCTTGGGGTAAAGCGATTTTTCAGAGAACCAGTTGTCAAAAGTGACATGGAAATCGGCCAGATCCTTTTTCAGGATAGACAGTTTTTCATTAAGCGCTACCGTTTTGAATACCTTCAACCGCGCTTCTTCATCCATGGACAGATACGCATCGCCTTCACGGTCAATGAGGGACTTGGCTGTTTCTACGATATCATATCCGTGGTAACCGTCATCCGGCACATCCACGTCTTTTCCGAGAAGCTGGAGGTAACGGGCATTGACCGATTCCGCCAGGTGGGCAATCTGGCTGCCCGCGTCATTCACATAGTACTCGGCATACACATCATATCCTGCCGCGCGGAGCAGGTTCACCAGAGCAGAACCATAAGCCGCGCCGCGGGCGTGCCCGATATGGAGCGGTCCTGTAGGATTGGCGGACACATATTCCACAAGGATCTTGTCCTTTTTATCTTTCGGAAGGTCTCCGTAAGAAGCGCCGGCGGAAAGGATATTTCTTAACTCGGCATACACCGTGTCTACCGCCAGAAAGAAATTGATGAACCCCGCTCCCGCGATTTCCATTTTGGAAACAAGAGGCGCGTCAATATATTTCACGATACTTTCCGCGATGGCGCGGGGCGCTTTATGCGCCGTCCTTGCCCACTGCATGGCCGCATTGGTGGAATAATCGCCGAACTCCTTCGCTTTCGGTATTTCCAGGCGCTGCACAGGCGCATATTCTCCGGGGGGAAGTTCTCCCGCCGCCTCTGCCGCCGCCCTTGCCCTTTCAATAATTTCCTTCAGTTCTTCTCTGACTTCCATGAACTTTCCGATTCCTCCCGCACATCAATAATAATTTCGTTCAAATGGCTGAAAAGCCCTTTCATTTCAATGTCATAAACCAGACGGAGCTGCCCCTTTCCCCCGCTCACCGTGTCAGTGATTTCTTTCGAAGAAACAGTGATCTCCATAGGTCCTGCCGGTGTTATATACTCCGACTTTGCCACAGTGCCCGGACGGTATTCCGTTTCCTGGAGGAAGCTCCCCTGCCGTGAAAGCGTGACATGGTCTTCGTACATGCGGATTGTCGTCGTCGTTCCCTCCATGCCGGAAAGAGACGTTTCCTCGTAAGTCAGGTACCGGCAGTTTTCATCTTCGCCGTACACGCCCGGCGTTTCCAGTACCACTTCCTCCGCCTTGCCCCGTTCGTCCCGCTGGATCGACTTGCAGCGGATCATGACCTGCTTTTCCACGGTACCCCGTCCTTCTTCAAACAAAAGAAATGCCGAAAAACAAAAACGCGTTTCGGTATTTTTCTAAAAATATTTACAATTAATTATATCACATTCAAAAGCGGAAAATTCGCCATGAAAAAAGAAAATAAGATTATCCCAGCGCCACGTCGAGAGCCATCATGACCATGAAACCGACAGCAAAGGAAACCACGCCTATATCGGAATGTTCCCCTGCCGACATTTCAGGAATGAGCTCTTCCACGACGACATAAATCATGGCCCCTGCAGCAAAGCTGAGAAAGCAGGGAAGAAGCGGGACGACAAGACTCGTAAGCAAGATCGTCAGAACCGCGCCGACCGGTTCCACAACGCCCGAAAGGAAGCCTCCAAAAAAAGATTTCCAGCTCCCCATGCCCGACGCTTTGAGCGGCATGGAAATGATAGCACCCTCCGGAAAATTCTGAATAGCGATCCCTGCTGAAAGAGCCATCGCCCCTGCCGCTGTCAGACCGCTGCTGCCGGCAAGAACCCCCGCATATACCACGCCTACCGCCATTCCCTCAGGAATATTATGGAGCGTCACCGCCAAAATAAGCATCGTCGTCTTCTTCAGATGACTCCTCGGTCCTTCCGCCGTTTCCGCGTTCATGTGCAGGTGTGGAATGATGTGATCCAAAAGCAGGAGAAATGCCACACCCACACCGAAACCGATCACCGCAGGAAGAAATGCCCACCGCCCCATAGGCGCCGACTGCTCCAGCGCCGGAATGAGCAGGCTGAAAAACGAAGCCGCCACCATGACACCCGCGGCAAACCCCGTGAGACCGCGCTGAACCGATCGATTCAGCCGCCCCTGCATGAAAAAGACACACGCCGCTCCCAGCATCGTCCCGAAAAGAGGAATCATAAGCCCCCAGAAAACATCTTCCATATATATCCCCTATATTTTATACTCTGATTTATATCATTTTACCGCTTTTCTGCCAACAAAAGTATCTTTTCTTTCCCTGTATAAAAATATTTTTTCGGATAATGACAGCAATCAGCTTCCCCCTGCGCCGAAAGGATTTTTTCCGCCCCGTTCATCTGCGTCTTTCCGCCATGATAAAACCGCTCCTCCGAAGAAGAGCAGTTTCCTTACTGCAGCCGGATCTGCATATTATCCGTGATATATTCCAATGCGCCGGGATACTCTGCGGCATACGCCCGGTAAAGGTACTCCAGCGCCTTGTCCCGATTGATTTCCGTACCGAGACCCTCGGCATAGCAGATTCCCAGATGGTACCAGCTGGCCGCCTCTTCCATTTCAGCCCCTTTTTCATACCACCGGAACGCTTCTGCCACATTCGGAAGGATTTCATTTCCCACAAGGTACATTGTTCCGATCTCATCCGCCGCAAGACCCTGGCCCAGGGCAAATGCCTGCTTGTACATCTCCACAGCGGCCGCTTTATCTTCAGTAACACCCGCGCCGTAACGGTAGCACTGGGCAAGAGCGGAATACGCCGCCGCCAGATTCATACCCGCCGCCTTTTGATAGAGGGCGACCGCCTTTTTTTCGTCCCGCTGTACACCGATGCCGTGAAGGTAACTTTGTCCCAGCGCCCACATGCCCATGGGATAGCCGCGGTCAGCCGTTTCCTTAAAGCAGTCTGCCGCTTTCCTGTCATCCTTCTCTACCGCGCCGCCTTCCATGTAGCAGCGACCCATCATGAAGAGAGCGTCCAAGTCCCCTGCTCCTGCCGCCTTCCGGAAATAGGAAAATGCTTTCCCTTCATCAAAATCCACACCCTGCCCTGCATAATACATAAAGCCGATCGATGTGAGCGCCTCCCTGGAATGCATTTCTTCCGCCTTCCTGTACAGGGAAAGCGCTTTTTTCCCATCTTCTTCCACTTCTTCCCCCAGGCGGTACATATCGCCGAGAGCATTGAGAGAACGCCAATACCCTTTTTCTGCGCCTTTCTCCAGCCAGAAGACAGCCTGCTTCCCGCTCTTTTCCACACCGAACCCGTACAGATACATATCGCCCAGCTCATCAGCAGCCACGATATCCCCCGCTTCCGCCGCCTTCACGACAGACGGAAAATACCCGCGGCAAAGCACCGCCCTCTCCTCAGAGCGGGGATCCTCCATGTACGCCAGATTCAACTGGGACAACAGTTCGCCGACCGCCGCGCCTTTCCCGTGCCAGTAGCGGGCCTCTGTTTCATTCCTGTCTTTAATCGAGCCGAGACCGTGATTGTAATACTCACCGAGGAAGTACATCGCCCGGCCGCAGCCTGCCCCGGCAAGCTCCATAAATAAAGGAAACGCTTCATCAAGCCGGCACCGGATGTAGAGCGCTTCCGCCTTATTCAATAACTTTTCGTCAAACATACGAACCTCTCTCATTACCTGTGTACCTATTGTAACACAGTCGGCCTGTGTAAAAAACATCCAACGACGCATATAGGAATATATTGTATAAGAAAAAATGATATATTCCGTAATGGAATATGTTTAATACATTAGACATTAGACATCATGCATCAGCTTCTATTCTTTCTGCCATTACAGAATCACACGTTCCGTCTTTCTCACCACGACAGCAGATCCTTTGCTGATATTTCGTATGACACCTAACGGAAATCATATGCTTCGGCTTTTAACTCATAGCTAACAGCTTATAGCTGGCAACTCACAGCTGATAGCTTTTATCTTCTTACCGGCTTTCCTCACCACGTCGGCAGATCCTTCACATTTGCTTCGGATAACGATTAACGTTTTCTCTCATTATGACGTCCTTCCCTCCAATCGTCATTCTGCGCGGGGTAAGAACACTTTGTGAGAAAGCGGGGAATTCTCTTCCAACAGCTGTTTTTTCGCAAAATAAAAGACCCCCGAAGAGGTCTTCTATTGTTTGTTAGCTTACAATCACGAACACGAATTAGAAAGCGTAATTCAGTTCAACGCCCCATGTATTCGCCGGATCTTTTGTCGAATCATCATAACGGTCGAATGCCTTGGCACCGAAGTTGTAGTAAGCATCCAGTTCTACATTCTTCTGTACGGCAACACCTGCTTTTGCCACCCAGAACTTCACGCCTGTACCATTGTCCCAGCCATATTCCAGCTGATCCGTCATGTCCAGAGCAGAATTGCCGAGGAGATAAGCGCCTGCGTCAGCCCTTACATAGTGGACACCAAGAGTAAAGCTGCCCGGTTTATTCAGATCCACTTTCCCATAATTCAGACCAGCTGTCCACAGATTAGCATGCCCGAGGTCACGATTGCCTCTTGTCTGAATGAAATCACCGTCAATATTCAGGCCGGAATCCCCCAGATCGATGGTCGCACCGGCGCCCCAGGCGTGGACATGTGCTCCCTTTATATCAGGATCTACACTATTTCCATCAAGCCCCTGTACATTTTTGAGATAGAAAGCGGAAACCGCAGAGGATTCACCAAAGTGTCCTGTCAGTTTACCATACCAAGACTCAATGGACGCGCTGTTTTCCCAATGATAATGATCCATGCTGCGCTCAGCGTCCTGGAAACGGCCATAACCGAATTCAGCGCCGAATTTGCCATTGTCATAACCTGCTACGACACCATCAAACCTTCCATCTTCATCCCAGAACACGCCGGTCTGGTCCAGTGCCACACCCTGGCGGCCGAGATCCATGTAGAAAGCGTCATTCGGTGTCCAGCGCGCATGGATACGGTCCATGATAGTATTGGCATCTTTATTATCCTTGAAATTCATTTCAGATACGAAACGACCGGAAACAACGACCTGGTCATTGACCTGGGCGTCCGCATTGATGCGCAAACGGCCTGTCCAGCTGTCTGCATGTGTCCCTGCTACGTTCGGTTCCAAGTTAAGGTTATGCTGGTACTGCATGCGGGCATCGCCGGACCAGGAAATGTTGCCGACTTTCTTTTCCAGGTTGCTTACGCGGACACCAAGGTTGGCCAGTTCATCTGCGTATTCCCCTGCCAGTTTGTCCAAGGTTGCTTTCTGTTCTGCATTCAGCTGGTCTTCGCGGGCCATCAGACGGGCAATAACCTGCGCCAATTCATAACGGGTCATGTTTCTTTCGCCTTTGAATGTACCGTCCGGATAGCCTTCTACAACGCCCTGATCGGAGAGATCGGACACTGCCTGATAAGCCCAGTCATCAGGGGATACATCAGAGAACGGATTTGCAGCGTATGCGGATACGCCTGCGGTGAGTGCAGCAACTGCTGCGATTGCGAGAATCTTTTTCATGATTCTTCCTCCTTTGAGAAAAAACTTTGTGTCCTTGCTCAGCAGGAATCAGAAAATCTCGCTCGAGTGACCGTGTTTCCTCTGCCTGTTTTCTGAATCTCCGCACTAAAAAAGAAGGACTGCCTTTTTAGCAACTTCAGTGTACCACAATTATTAGATTTTGACAAATTTCAGTCTTTTTATTTCTTAATTGCTTCAAACCTGAAATCTACGGTTCCCATACAAATGCCTTAAAAAGTATCTTACTATATATCTATAATACATATGATATGCAGTATGTGCTAAGCAGTATGGTTTCCTTTTCCTTCATTTGCGCAACAGATCCTTCGCTATCGTACTGGATGACGTCTTGCCGTTCGGTGTCATTCAGCACTTTTAGCTACCAGCTGACAGCTTTTATCTTCTTACTGATTCCCTCACTACGGGTATAGATCCTTCACATCTGTTCAGGATGACGATTAACGTTTCTCTCATTATGAAGCCTTACCGTCTCCGGTCATTCTGAACGGAGGCAAGAACACCTTGTGGGAAAGACGGGAAACGGAACGGTGAAACGGAGTGAAGAATCTATTACTCTGATAACTCCTTACCGTTTTTCCCACCACGAGTACAGATTTTTCGCACGGTTCTGGCAGATACCCTGCCATGAGTTTCACTTTTACCGGAAAACGAAAAAAGAGCAGGCACCATCAGCAGTGCCTGCTCCTTTCTTACTAAAAGTTGCTTATTTCTTGGCAGCGAGAGCTGCTATCTGTGCCTTTAATTCTTCCAATTCGGATTCCATATCATTGATCCTCTTATTCTGCGCTTCAATACGATTCGCCATTTCCACTTTGGAGTAACGGGTGTAAACGTCGCCGCGTCCCAGCTTCACAGAAATTCCTGCATTGATCATGTTCCTGTCATCTCCCATGGTCCAGCCGAGACTCATCATCGTTCTTTCGTTCGGCCGATAGAAGAGGCCTACCGCCGCAGCGCTGGCGTTGCGGTAATTGCCGAAGCCTGCCGCGATGTCCCACTTGTCATGGGGATCGAAGTCCAGCGGGTGGAGGGCTGCCAGTGCGGCGGCTCCCGCTCCCACTTTACTGATCCGGTTGTCCAGGGTACCCAGCTTTCCGTTCAGATTGTTGATAGTATTTCCCAGGTTGGTAATATTGGTTGTATTCTTGCCGACCTGTTTGTCCAGTATGGTCAGGTTGTCTCCGGCGCTGTTCTCTTTCTTCACATAGTTGCCGTCATTCTTCACATGGGTTTCGTGGTACACCGTATTTCCGCTGACAATCTTTGTGCTTCCGTTTTCCACTTTTCCATCGGCTTTCACGTTGACCGTGTATTCCGTTCCGCCAAACGTATTGGCAGCTGTGTCAAGTGTCACATTTTCACCGGCTTTCACGGTGTTTCTTGTGTCTTTCGTAGCTACGGTGACTTTGTTTTCTTTTCCGTCACTGCCCTTTAACGTAATGGTGGTGGTGTTATCCGCGTTTTGTGTGCCGCTCATGGTATAGGTGGTATTGGTATCAATCTGTCCCGCGATGGCTGACAGATCTACGCTGCCTTTTACTTCATTTCCGGCGGTGTCCTTTATCTTCATGGACAGTTCTTTTCCGTTAAGGGTCAGCGCATTGTTGTCTCTTACCAAGGTATCATTGCCGTCTGCAACGGATGAGAGATCCACGCTGCCCTTTACTTCATTTCCGGCAGTGTCCTTTACACTCATGGACAGGGTTTTACCGCTAAGGGACAGCCCATTGCTGCCACCTACCAATGTATCATTGCCATCCGCTGCTCCGGCTACCGCTTTCTTCAGCTGCGCCACGTTGACCGCATCGGTATCTGCCGCGCCGGCCGCTACACCGGTAATCTGGCGGGTATAGCCTTTCGTCTTGTCCCCCACAGAAGCGGCACTGACAGTCGATCTCCAGGCGGCAGACGTATCGGTAGAAGCCGCCTTGGTAGAGGGGTCATAGCCGCTCACCCCCGCTGCTGTATCCGCCTTAGAAAAAGCTCCAATGGCTACGCCATTTTTTACCGCTGCACTGCTTGATACGCCTATCGCCACGGCATTATCAGCATCTTTTACAGTTGCCGAGGTTCCTATAACCACACCATAGTTTGAATTAACTATGGTGGAATTAGCACCTATGGCCGCACCATATTCTGAATCATCCACAGAGGAAAGAGCGCCCATCGCCATCCCGTACGGTGATGTTTTAACTGCTGCCTTTGTGCCCATGGCCAGGCCATACTCCGAATTCACAGCAGAAGAAAAGGGAGACAACGCGGCAGCATAATTTGATGCCGATATATTCGAACCCCATCCCAAGGCTACTGATGTTTCTCCATCCGCATTACTGTTCGCGCCGATCGCCATACCGCCATTGGTTGCTGCAGCATCATTGATATTTGTCCACTTAGTATCCACAGCCATGTATTTTAAGCCGATATCCACAACGCCGTTTTCCTGCTTCAATCTGATTCCATTATCAGCACGAAGCGTTACTGTATCATTCGGCTTTATAACTTTCTTATTGCCCTCCGCACTGCCTGTATTCGTCGGAATACCGGGTTTAACTCCGACTTCCAGTGTCCAACCGGGAATCGTATCATTTCCGTTGAGGTCAATTTTCGAACCGTCAATGCCATATTTAATAGTTTTCCCATCACGGTCTACAGTCAGGCCTTTATTGGCTTCCGCTACGTCAAAGGTAATTTCCGGCGCCGTATCTCCATTAAGAGAAATCGTTTCACCAACTGCTTCTCCGCCCTTCTTGATGATAAATCCCCGGCTAAGCTTAGTATCATACTTCGTATTCACCGTTTTCAGCTGCGCCACGTTGACGGCATCAGTGTCCTGCGTACCGGCTGCTACACCTGTGATCTGGCGGGTAATTCCTCTTGAAACATCGCCTACGGAAACAGCGGCGGCCGTCGCTTTCCAAGTCCCTATAATCAGATTTCTCTCGCCAAGAGCGGAATTATACTTCGTTTCCGCATCCGTATAATCGGTCTTTGCAGCATTCATAGCCGTCTGCGCCGTATCCATAACCGTTTTGGCATCGTCCATTTCCTTTTTGCGCGCCAAATCGTATTGATCGCCGGAATGCTCATAGCTGTGATAGGTCTGATATGCCTGTGTATATGCGGCGCTCTTCGCCAGGAAATCATTGACTTTCCCTTCATAGTCCGCTTTTTTCGCCGTGTAAGCAGAGGAGAGACCGGGCAAATCTCCGTTCAGCTCTGCCAGTCTTGCCGTTTTTCCGGTTAATTTTGCTATTTCCGTATCGTTTTGGATATTTTGATTTGTGTCAGGACTATAACCGTATACACCGGCATCCACAGAAGAAACAGATTCGCTGCCGAGAGCCACGCCGCCGCTTTTCTGCACGTCCGTATTGTAGCCCAGCATGACGGCATTGCTGACATTGGCAGTATGCGTTTTAGTCGGAACGGTGGCTCTCACATTGTATGGAATCGGTATCCCCGTATATCCTCCCGGCGCACCGGAAGAGCTCCCCAAACTGGGCGTATAAGTCTTGCTTACGACGTCTTCCTTTGTTGCCATGGCACCAAGAATGACATTATTTGTTCCGCCGGACATTTCATGATAATCGCCAATCACAACATCTGACGTTCCATCGGATATCTTATTTCCGGTTCCCACTACAGCCACACGGTTCACGTTGGTTCCTGTATTTTGGAATCCCGCCATCGTATTGTTGGCGCTGGTACCGTTTGCCGTGCCGTTCAGAACATTCCCCGTTCCGACGATCTGGGAACGCCGGGCATAATCAGAACGGTTTCCATTCCCTGCGATAAGAACAGATCCGCTGGTATTTGCAAAATCCCCCATCACTTTTGCCGCCTGATCCGAATACCCTTCCTGATACCCGCTGCGGAAAAGCAATTCTGTCATAGCCCCTTGCCCGAATGTTCCCTCCAGTCCGCTTGACATATCTACTGTAGCATGGGAAAGGATATTCCCTGAACCGAATATCATCGAATTGTCCGCGTTATCCAACTTGTTCCATGTACCGATGATGCTGCCCGCTATGCCATTTGAGGTGTTACCATTCGAGGTAATCTTGTTATTCACCCCATAAATAGAAGACCAGATATTCGGAAAAGAGTTGTCATTACCTTCAATGACAGAATTGTGCCCTGTCACGGTTCCTTCATGGCCCAGAGCCAGCGCGCTGTGCCCTACTGCCACATTCAATCCGCGGCCGCTTTGCGCATTATACCCTACGACGACACTTCCGCCGCCCTGCTCTCTTTTGCCGGAAGCCTTTTCTTCCGGTGTCATGGAACCGATAATAACAGATTCCTTAATCGTTCCAAAGGTTTGGTTATCCCCGATCACAATACCCGAGGTGGGATTGACCGTTTCGTTATTATTCCCGATGACAGTCAGGCTCTCATGCCCTGTCATGTAGGTGTCGTTGCCTTCAATTTTATTCCCCATGCCGATGACCAAGTCTGAAGTGCCGTTACGTGTTATGCCATGGTATCCGGAAACAGTACCGGCATCCCGATTCGTGATGCTGTTATTATCACCGAATACATTTTGCCGGTCACTGTTTGTCACCGTGTTTCCTTTGCCGACAACTCGAACGTCTTCGCTGTCTTTAATGGTGTTTTTCTTGCCGACAATCACGTCATCCTTTTCCTTACTGACTTCATTGTCTATTCCGACAACTGTAGAGTCAGTTGTATCGGTTACCGCATTGGGCGCTTCCGTATTTCCTACTATTACATTATCAACAGCCCCCGCGACGGAAGAGGTCAGCAGAAAAGCTGTCAATGCCGCTGCCAGCGCGTTTTTAGAGACTCTCACCCCCCCCACTTTTTTTCGCTGTCCCCGCGATTTCCGAAACCACCACATAGCTGTTCTTCACTCGACTCCAAATGACTTTGTAAATGCGATTCATTTTTTCCTCCCATAAAAAACAATATAATTAAAAGCGCAATAAAAAGAAGCACCATCCCCAATGCTGCCGATACTGCCTTCACACCACCTTTCCCCGTGACACTTCATTTGCCTGAAAAGCCGGGTACAGAATCCGTAAACAGGAAAATTCCTGCCGGTTTCTCCCGCTCTTCTTTCAATACTTATTTTATTAAACAACCTCTGTTTTCATTATAACAAAAGATTTATCTTATTTCTATATAATATGTACTGTTTTACGAATACCTCTATTCACACCGCTTTCTCCTCTACGGCCTCTGCCATCCGCTGTCATTCAGCACTTTTAGCTGACAGCTCACAGCTGATAGCTTTTATCTTCTTACCGCTTTTCCTCATTACGGTCATAGATCCTTCACGTTCGTTCAGGATAACGCCTTTCGTTCTCCATCATTATGACGCTTCCCGTTCCCCATTACTAGTGACGTCCTTTCCTCCAATCGTCATTCTGAACGGAGGCAAGCATGCCGTATGAGAAAAACAGGAAACGGGATGGTGACACAGAGTGAAGAATCTATGACTCTGATGACATCTTACCGTTTTCCCCACGACGGTAATAGATCCTTCACATCCGTTCAGGATGACGTCTTTCGTTCTCCATCATTATGACGCTTCCCGTTCCCCATTACTAGTGACGTCCTTTCCTCCAATCGTCATTCTGAACGGAGGCAAGCATGCCGTATGAGAAAAACAGGAAACGGGATAGTGACACGGAGCGAAGAATCTATTATGCTGATGACGCCTTACCGCTTTTTCTCATTACGGTAATAGATCCTTCACATCTGTTCAGGATGACGATTAACGTTTCTCTCATTATGAAGACTTACCGTCTCCGGTCATTCTGAACGGAGGCAAGAACGTCTTGTGGGAAAGACGGGAAACGGAACGATGAAACGGAGTGAAGAATCTATTACCCTGGATGACGTTTAACGTTTCCCTCACTACAACAGCAAATCCTTTGCTGTTGTTTCGTATGACACCTAATGGAAATCATATGCTTCGGCTTTTAACTCACAACTAACAGCTAACTGCTAACAGCTTATAGCTGACAGCTCACAGCTGATAGCTTTTATCTTCTTGCCATACGTACCGATTTCAGCAGTGGAAACCGGCTTGCTGCATGGTTCTTCTTCCGGTTTGACTCCTCTTCTTTTTGTGGTACAATGGGGGTGGAAGCAGAGTACTGTTTCCACCATCGTGTCGGGGATTTTCTCCTGTGTGCCTTTCAATAGATATTTTTTAATATACTGTAAACCCACTGTTCTGATTTAATGAAAGTCTGATGAATCGGTAACGGTACACAGGACCCCCTCCATCCCCGGCAGATTCATACGGATCTCCTCGATCCGAAAAAATCCCGCTCCCCCATATGGCGGGATTTTTTCATTGCGGTTTTCTCTGTGATAAAATAAGAAAAGATGAATTACCCAAGATATTTTACCTGTCATTTTATGATTAAGGAGTTTTCATGCGTATCGTAATTTTAGGCGCGGGGCATCTGGGCTATACGATTGCCGAGCTTCTCTCCAATGAGCAGCATGATGTGGTTGTCGCCGATTCTGATGAAGAAAAGTTATCCAAAGTCCGCGACTCGCTGGATGTACTCACGATCACCGCCAACGGGACAAGTCCGGATTTCACACGGGATCCCGATATACGGGATGCATCTGTTTTCGTGGCGGTGACCGAAATGGATGAGGTGAATATTCTTGCTTCCATGCTGGCGAAGAAAAACGGAATCCCCCACACGATTGCCCGCATCCGCGACCCGAAATTCCTTCAGGAATCCACCGAATATCTCCAGGAAAATTTTGACATTGACCTGGTTCTGAGTCCTGAGCTGGTCACGGCAAAAGAAATACGGCGCATCCTCATGACGCCCGCCGCCCTTAATGTGGGAGATTTCGCCAATGGCCGCGTCCGTTTGTATGAGACACGGATACAGCGCCAATCTCCTTATATCCATATACCGTTCAAAGATTTGGAACTGCCTGATGAAATCCTTGCCGCCATGATTTTCCGTGATCATCAGATGATTATCCCCCACGGCAATGACTGCCTGCTCCCTTACGACAACGCTTACTTCATCGGCGCGCCGGAAAATATAGAAAAATTCAGCCGAGGTATGGCGGAAAGCAGTACCAGGCATATCAAAAAGGCCATCATCATCGGCGCAGGACGGACAGGAACGGCGCTTGCCCCCATGCTGGAAGCCGACGGTATATCCGTAAAAGTCATTGATCTTGATCCGGAGCAGTGCCGGCATATTTCTTCCAAATTAAAAAAGTCCATCGTCCTTTGCGGCGACGGGGCAGATATAGATCTTCTCATGCAGGAAGGCGTTTCTGAAGCGGATGTGGTGATCTGCACGACGAAAGATGAACGGCTGAATCTCCTTGTCGCCCTCCTTGCCAGGCACCTGGGTGCGAAAAAGACAATCGTCCGCGTCGTCCGCGGGGAATACGCGGATCTCATGACACAGGTAGGCGTGGATATCGCCTTGTCAGTCCGGCTTCTGGCGGCAGGCGAGGTTTTGAGTTATGTGCGGAGCCGCAGTGTCGTCTCCGTCTCTCTTCTTGAATCGGCGCAGGTGGAAGCGGTGGAAGTTATCCTGGAAAGCGGCGCTCCTGCCGAAGGCATTCCTCTCATGAAAGCCGGTCTGCCGGCAGAATGTCTTGTAGGCGCTTATGTCCGGAATGAAACGACACATATCCCTGACGGCCGCTCTATCCTTGCCGCAGGAGACCGGGTCATCATCCTGATCCGTACCCCCTGCTCGGCAAAAGTCCTTCCTTATTTTAAAGGCAGGAAATCGTTATGAATACCACCGTCGTTTCAGCACTCATCGCCAAATTGACTGCGGGATGCGGTCTCGTCCTCCTGCTTCCCCTGCTGACCGCCCTGTTTGGGGAAGAGCCGGTTCTTCCTTTTATTTACTCCATGGCGCTTTGCTTTTTACTGGCCGCATTCCTGCGGTATAAGGGCAAGAAAAAAGTCATCAATCTGAATCCCCGCGACGGTCTTGCGGTGACCGCGCTGTCATGGATATGTATTTCCATTCTTTACCTTTTCCCTTATTTCCTGTCCGGTCTCCTTTCTCCTATGGACGCTCTGGTAGAAAGCATTTCAGGCCTGACAGGCACCGGCGCCACCGTTTTTTCCGATTTAACCGTTCTGCCGAAAAGCATTCTTTTCTTCCGCTCCCTGACCCACTGGCTCGGCGGCCTGGGAATCATCGTCATCTTTGTGGCGCTCTTCCCGCAGGCCGGAAAAGGAAGCGCCCGCATGATTGATGCGGAAAGCACAGGTCCTTATTCCTCCCGTGCCGTTCCCCGGATCAAAGAAATGGCAAAAGCTCTTTTTGCGGTGTACCTGCTTTTTACTGTTTCTGCCGCATTGATTTACACACTCCTCGGCATGAACTTTTTCGACGCGGTAAATCACGCCTTTTCCACCATCGCCACCGGAGGTTTCTCCACAAAGAATGAAAGCATCGCTTTTTACGACAGTACGCCTCTGAAACTGGCCGTCATATTTTTTATGATTATTTCCAGCGCCAATTTCGGCATCTATGTGGCTGCATGGAAACGGGGCATCCGTGTTCTTTGGGAAAATACGGAATTTAAAGTCTATCTTTCCATCGTAGCCGCCGCCACTATCCTTATCTCTTTAAATTTAATGCTGGAAAGCGGACTGTACGCCCCTTTCACACTGCTGGAAGCGCTTTTTACCTCGGCGTCTCTTTCGTCCACCACCGGATTTATTTCTTACGACTTTGAAACATGGCCCCATTTTTCCCAGGTCATATTGCTCATACTCATGTTCATCGGCGGCTGCGGCGGATCGACTTCGGGCGGCCTGAAAGTAACGCGCATCATATTGCTTTTCAAATCCATGACCGCCGTTCTCCGCCAGAAACTCCACCCCCGGGCCGTCATACAGACCCGTGCAGGAGGAGAAAACTTCTCCGAATCCATGCTCCTCGAGGTTTTCTGTTTCTTCTTCATCTATACGATGTCCATTTTTTTATGGACCGCCCTTATCGCCGCAAGCGGTGCGGATATTCCTTCTGCCCTGGGCCTTTCCATTGCCACCATGAGCAACTCGGGGCCGGCACTGGGACAATTCGGCGCCACCTGCAACTGGTCGGCCATGCCTACCATGACAAAAATGGTCGTCGCCCTGTCCATGCTTATGGGCCGGCTTGAATCTTTTACGCTTCTCATCCTTTTCCTCCCCTCTTTCTGGAGAAAAAACGGATGGTAAAACAAAACGGATATTTCTCCAGACCAAAGTCTGTCAGGAAATATCCGTTTTCTCATGCAAGGAAAACGTCCCGGGGGTTATGGGGATCCGGGACGACTTCCTTGTATATTTTTTTGCAAATGTCGGGGAACATTTGCTGAAAAGAGGCGCAGAAGCAACATGACTAACAGTCACCTCTGCTGTGCATAGTATACCATATATTTCAATCCGATGCAAGGATGATCCTGCCAAAAGCGCAAAGAGGAAATTCCCTTCCCGCTTTGTATTTTACTCCCCCGTTTCCTTATCCCGCCAAAGAGCCGCGTTCTCTTTCCATCAGGATTTTCCTTATCCGTTCCAGCCGGCTGGGAATGTCGGGATGGTCGTCAAAAAGACGGGAAAACCAGTCCCGCCTGCCGCTGCGGAAAATATGTTCCAGGTGGACCAGTCCGACGGCAAGTTCCATCCCCAGTCCAAGACCGCAGGCATATTCGTCGGCGGCATATTCATTTCTCCTGCTGCCGAACTGTGTGAAAAACCAAAGAGGAATCTGCAGAAATATTTTCAGGAAATAATATTGTATGAGGATAAAAAAATTGACAATGCCTATAAAAATCCCCAAGACCGGAATCCAGCGTAAAAATGCCAGGAGCAGTGTCACCACACTGTAAACATAGACAATGATACCGCTGAACCATTCCATGCCATAGCGCAAAAGACCGAAGCGGCTGTGCCCGTTCTGCAGATGTCCCACCTCATGGGCAAGGATCCCTTTTACCTCTTCTTCGGAAAATTCGTTCAGCAGACGTTCCGTGACGGTGATATGGTTTCCGCCGATTGCCCAGGCATTGTAATCATCTGCTTTCGCCGTATAAAGACGGAAATCGGATAATTCCAGCCTGCCCCGACGGCAGATATCGCGCATCAGACGTTCCAAATACATTTTCGTTTCTCCCGCAGCCTTCCGCCCGCCGTTTTCACGGACAAAGAAATACTGCATGACGCCTGTTCCCGATAAAACGGCAGGCACAAGAACACACGCCAGAGAAAGCTGCAGGATGCGCTCCGTCAGAAGTTCATAATTTCCTGACAGCTCTTCATGGAAAAAAGGTACGGTAAATAAAAAATAGAGCGCCCAAAAAGAAGCGCTCACGATCCAGTTGGTTATAAAAGTAAAAATAAGCAGAAGAAGATTCATGTTTTTCTCCATCATCCAATAAGCGGATTGATTTTCCCCATTATAACACAGGAATGAAACATGATTTCTGTAACGGCCGCCAAAGCAAAGGCTGTCCATGGAAACGGTTCCCTGCGATTCGATTTTCTTCTTCATGGATAAAAAAGTTACCCCGCCGGCTGGTGAGGTAACTTTTCATGAATAACAAATTTATTTCTTTTCAGGCATTGTCAAAACTTTCCGCCTCCTCCGCCGTTGCCTCCGTTTCCGCCGCCCATGGAGCCGCCTGCTCCGACGACACCGTCATCTTTCTTTTCGGGAATGGGCGTGACGATACGGTTGGTATAGAGATAGTAGTCATTCTCGCCGATCATGACAAAACTGTCTTTGTCAAGATAGTGGGAAGCGTTCACGCCGGGCTCCACATTGCTCATCGTTCCTATCAGGTAGTTCCTTACGCCGAAGGCGCCGAGCAGGGAAAGGACAGCGGCAATCCCCAGTCCGAAAAAACTGAATTGATCGTCAGGATCATACGCTTTCCCTTCTTTCTCATAGTAGGAAATAAGGAAGTCTGCCTTCTCCGCATAAGCTTTGAACGCTTCCGCGTAATTCCCTGCGGAAAGCTTGCTTACAAAGGCGTCTTTCATAAGTTTGATGCCTATATCATTGGTAATCATCGCCTTCATTTTGGGATCGGTGGCAATGTACCAGTCGCGTTCCTGCATATCAAGAACGAGAACCATATTCCCTTTTTCCCCGCCTTTGATCACAGTGCCGAGAAGTTTATCGGCATAATCGCCGATTTTCATTCCCTTCACGGAGGGCTGGGTGACAACAGCGATACGGACATTATGTTTCTTCTCTACCGCTTCCAATGCGTTCTTTACTTCCGCGGCCGCCTCGCCTTTCACGATATCCGCCCCGTCATGGAAAGACGGCATCTCCGCCGCGTCAGACATCACGGGCAGAAAGAGGACGGCAAGGAGCATCGCTAAGATCTGAAATATTTTTTTCATAGTCCTGCCTCCTTATAAAGAACCGAACATCATTTTAATGAGGAAGTAAAGGATGGGAACGAAGACGACAAATGCCGCCGCCGTGTACATGGATGCTTTATTTTTATCCACCGGCAGGCTTCCCACGAACTTGCCGCTCTGGGCGTTCATAATGAAAGTGTACGGCGTGCCGTTATAAGTGGTGGAAAGAATCCATACCGGCGCAAGGGCATAGGAAACGGTGTTTTCATCTTTGGACACGAAACCATCTTCCCGATTACAGCTTGTATAACCGGTGACAGTGTCATCCATCTGCGCAAGCGCGGTATTTGTTACCAGCTCATCGGCGCGGGGCGCCATTTCTTCCGCCGGCACATCATACTTATCGGCCAGGTACCCTGCCAGGTATGCCGTGGTAAAAGGAACCATGGTGGAATAATCGAAAGGTCCGATACTTTCCATCCATGTATCGTCCATTTTCTTACTGCCATCCATAGGTACCCGGTTAAATTTCATTTCTCCCTCACGGTCACACCGGTAAACCCTTTCTTCCGTGATCTGATTCTTTCCGACAACGAAAGTATTTACGTTTTTCGCTTTGTAGCTGGCGGTAGCGGTGACTTTAGAGTCAAAGAGCCAGAAAGGAACATACATGCCCTGAATCGCATCCACCCGGTTCTGGCTGACGAAATTGGACGGCAGGAGTAATTTCCCCTTGTAGAAATTTTTAAAGGCTTCCTGGGCATCCTTTTTCGTCTTCTGGAACGGAATCACATAGTCAGGACGCAGAGCGCCGTCATAACGCTGGGCAATCATCGTCGGGTTTCCGCAGTAGCAGCATTCCGTGGCAATCGTATTTTCATCGCAGACGATTTCCGCTCCGCAGGAAGAACAGGTAAAGGCGCGGAGAATTTTCGCCTCGTCTTCGCTCCATTCCTTTCCCGCACCGTCAGTATCCCACTTTTTCTGCCGCGCTTCTTCCGCTTTTGCCGCGTTTTCTTCCTTCGCCGCGTAGAACGCTTCCAGATCAGCGATGGACAGTTCCGTGCCGCAGTATTCGCAGGTCACATGATCAGCACCGGGAGCATATGCAAGAGGAGCGCTGCAATTGGGGCATTTAAAGCTTACTGAAGTATCAGCCATAAGTACCTCCTTTTCCATAATCGCCGCCTTTTCCATAAAGGAAACAAAACGGCAGTGTGAAATAGGGACAGGGCAGCAGTAAATCTATGCCCGCCGCCCTTTTCTCAACTGTTCCATTACGGACGGGGATGTCCGCAGTTGGCACAGAACTTGCCTTTATTCTGCGTACCGCATTCGCTGCAGGTCCAATCAGCCGCAGGAGCGGGCTTGCCGCAGTTGGCACAGAATTTGCCCGTATTCTTTGTACCGCATTCCGCGCAGGTCCATTCAGCTGCAGGAGCAGGAGCGGGTTTTCCGCAATTGGCGCAGAACTTGCCTGTATTTCCTCCCGTACCGCACTCCGCACATTTCCAGCCCGCCGGCTGGGGAGCGGGAGCAGGTGCCGGCGCGGGTGCCTGCTGGGGCATCTGCTGTTGCTGCTGGCCTGCCATACCGTACAGGTTGGACGCGTTCATACCGCCTGCCGCGCCTGCCATATTCATACCCATAAATCCAAATGCCGCGCCCATACCGCCTTCATTGCCCGCCGCCGTACGCATAGCGTCAGACTGTGCGTCTACGAGAACGCCCGCCCCCATAGCGGGATTTGACATGGCCATGCCCATTTGGATCTTCTGGATCTTCGCTTCGTCTTCCTCATTGGCCTTGACACTGTTCACACCGAAAGAAACGATAGCAAGGCCGCGGAGCTCCGTCCATTTCTTGGAAAGCACTTCATTCAGAGCCTCGGCAATTTCAAACGTGTGTCCCGTCAGATCGGTATAGTCGATACGCTGGGCAGAAATCTTGGCAAATGCCGGCTGGAGAGCCGTAAGCAGTTCCGATTTCAGCTGGCCGTCAATCTGGGAACGCTCATAACTGTCCGATGCGTTGCCTGCCACATTGGTATAAAAGAGGATCGGATCTACGATTTTGTAACTGTATTCACCGAAACAGCGGATACGGACGGACAATTTCAGCCCGGTATCCGCATCAACCACCTTGAACGGAATCTCGCTGGGCGTACCGTACTTGTTCCCGACAATTTCCTTTGTATTGAAGAAATAAACACGCTGGTCTTTCCCCGTATCGCCGCCAAAGGTAAAACGTCTCCCCATCTGTTTGAATACGGCGATGACGCTTTCCTTATTCAGACCGCCCGTGAAGAGAGACGGTTCCGATGACTGATCGTAGGTATACTCTCCCGGTTCGGCGCAAAGATCAACGACCTTACCCTGTTCCACAATCATCATGCACTGCCCGTTATTGACGGCAATGACGGATCCGTTGGAAATAATGTTGTCTTCTCCGCTTGTGTTCGAGCTGCGGCCGCCGGTCCGTTTCTGTCCTTTCATCATGAGGACATCAGGCGGCATGCTGTCACAATAGAAGAATTCCTTCCACTGATCGGCCAGTACGCCTCCGACCGCGCCCATTCCTGCTTTAATAAGACCCATACACTCTCCTCCTTCTTCATAAATAATTAATTATATATACATCTGTTTATATTTTATCATGTAATCACCTTATTTATCCACAGATTCCCTGCACTGCAGATATAGAAAAAATCTTACTCATCATTATTGCATGACAAATACACATAAGATTCCCTTCCGGCACCTCTTTTGAAATGCGGGCACCATAAAAAGACGGCATCTCTGCCGCCTCATGTCCTTTTACTTTTTAAATCCCGCCTTCAGTTACGCACGGAATAAAAAACGCATCGTATACGCTCCGCCTTTCCTGTCTTTCTTTAAATCATCCGTTCTTTAAATTCCTTATCCATGCCCCGCGCCTTGCATTCTTTGCAAAAACCATAAATTTCCACACGATGCTCCGTCACTTCAAATCCGTTTTCTTCTGCCAGACGGTCTTTATACTCCGGTTCCAGACGAACCTCGACAGAGAAAATCTTATTGCACGACAGGCACACCGCGTGGTGCACATGGTCGCCCTGCGTATATTCATACCTCGTCAATCCGTCAGCAAGCATCGTCGAACGGAGAAGCAGTCCCTTTTTGGCCAGCGCTTCACAATTACGGTACACCGTAGAAAGACTGAGCTTAGTATCTCTCTTCCGCACCGCTTCATATACATCCCCCGCGGTCATCGGCAGGCTCTTCTGGAGCACCTTCAAGATCATGACACGCGCTTTCGTACGTTTTAAATGCTTCTTTTGAAGTATTTCCTCAAAACTGTCCATTCGTCTGCTCCCCTTGAAACCGCTCTTTGCCTTCACGGCAAATTACATAGTATACGTTGTAATTCAATTAGATTATATCATATCGGAAAATATATGGAAATCATTTTTCAATCTGCGTCCTGCCGGCATTTCAAAATAAATACGATTCATCCGCTCCTGCATTTATAACAAGAAATTAATCTTAATCTTATTCTATACCATCAAAAATATATTTTCCACAATTCCTTTTGGTGTCATTAAAGAGAAAATAGTGATATAATGTGTTCACATTTAAACAGGGAGAACTCCCTTATTCCATGGACACATCCCAAAGGAGATCATCGTGGGCGCCAATATCCGTAAGCATTGGAACGATCCTGTCTGCATACAGCGCGTTCTCTTCATACTTGTCATCACCCTCATCGGCACTTTCATCTATGCCGCCGGACTCAATATATTCCTTGTTCCCCATCACTTCCTCGCAGGCGGTGTCACAGGCATCGCCATGATTCTCTACTACCTCATGGACATTCCCATCGGCCTGTCCAATCTGGTACTGAATATACCTGTGCTCATTCTGTCCCTGAGATTCATGGGAAAATTTTATACGGTCATCACCATTTTAAGCACAGTGAGTCTGTCGCTCTTCATCGACCTCACCGCTTTCATGGCGGACTGGTGTGTCATCAGCAATCCTCTTGTCGCTGCCATATCGGGGGGCGTTGTCCTCGGCGCCGCCCTGGGACTTCTCTACCGCTACAATTCAAACAGCGGAGGCCTCGACGTCATTGGCGCGGTTATCAAAAAATTTTACAATCTGGAAATCGGCTACGTCGTCTTCGGCCTGAACTTCATCATCATCATGTCCAGCGCGTGGATCTTTACACTGGAACCTGCCATCTGCACCCTCATCGCCATGTACATCAACGCCACCGTTTCCAGCCGTATCGTCATCGGCTTCGCCCAAAGGAAAGCGGCTTTCATCGTTTCCGACAAACCGCTTGAAGTGGCGGACACCATTCTGAGAAATATTCATCACGGCGCTACCCTCCTCTACGGACAGGGCGGGTTCAGCGGAAAAGACAAAAAAATCGTTTTCGCTATCGTGGATCTGACGCAAGTCACCAAGCTGCGCCATTTCATCGAGGACATAGACCCCCACGCCTTCCTCTTCATCATGAACACCACCGACGTCATCGGCCGCGGCTTCACCAGCCCCCTCACGCCGAAACTCCCCGGCACCACCAGGTACACCTTCGGTGCTGACGGAAAAATGACTCCCACCCGCTCATGGAGCTGGGAAATGGAACAGGAATCCCATAAGTAAAAGAAAAAGCCGCCGGCCATACTTTCCCAAGCATGCCAAGCGGCTTTTCAGCTGCCTACTTTCCCTCCATCTTCCCTATATTCTCTTTCATCTGCGCTGCGGAATCCATCAGCTTCTTCGCTCTTTCCATCATCTGATCCAAACGATTCGATCTTTTTTCTTCGACACGCATCCCCTCCCCGAAATAACTGCCGTCAAAATGACCGCCGCGGATATCCACGTAATAATCACCGATCACTCCGCTCTGCGAAACGGTAAACTCCGCGTCCAGAGGAATCTGCGCATCTTTCTTTATACGCATTTCAAGAATCCCTTCATTTCCTTCCGTGGAAATTTTGGACACTTCCCCCACACGGACACCGGCATAACGCACTTCATTTCCTTTTTTGATCCCCTGTACACTGGAAAAGGATGCTGTCATGCGGAAATAATTCCCGTCAAACCAATCTTTCGGACGGACAAAAAGAAACACCGCCATGGCGGCAACCAAAACAATGAACGCCATCATGCCGGTTTTTACTTCTTTCGTCATAACCCGCTTCCTTCCTGACTTCTTTTTCACCTTCCGGCTTCCTCACCACGGCAACCGATCCTTCACATTCGCTTCGGATGACGCTTAACGTTTCCCTCACTATGACGCCTTATACCATCCGCAGTCATTCAGCACTTTTAGCTGACAGCTCACAGCTGATAGCTTTTATCTTCTTACCGGCTTTCTCACCACGGTGACAGATTCTTCGCCGGCACTTTGGATGACGCCTTACCATCCCTCGTCATTCAGAGCGGGGATAAGAATGCCTTGTGAGAAAGACGGGAAACAGTAATGTGACACAAAGCGAAGAATCTATTACTCTGACGACATCTTACCGTCTTCCTTGCCACGATAGATAATTTCTGTCACGCCATATACTTTCTCCCTTCCCGGTACGCGTTTCCTACCGCGTCACCGAGAGCAATATACTTCCCGCCGGCCGGATCAAAGGTAATCGCCTGCAATTTCTTCACATCAATCTTTCCTTCGGTCAGAATGTCCTCTTCGATCAGAATATTCATAATATCCCCGACAAAATGGTAATCCTCGCCCACTTTCGTCACCTTGGACACTTTACACTCCAGGGTCAAAGGAAATTCCAAAAGCACCGGCGCGTCCACAAACTCGCTCTTCACCGCATGAAGTCCGGCGCGCGCCACCTTATCGGGTACACGATTTCCCGACACAATCCCCAGATAATCCGCTTCCGCCATTGTGGAAACGGTCGCCATGCTTACGGTAAAAGCTTTCTTTTCCAATAGATTCGCCACAGTCTTATGGGTATGGTCCAGCATGAAACCCACCCGGTTGGTGTCATAAATGCCGCCCCACGCCGCCACCATACCATTTGCCATATCATTTTCATCATAAGTAGCAATCACAAGCACCGGCTGCGGGTACAGCCAGGTATTCGGCTTAAAATTCTTTTTCATAACGGAGCCTCCTTGTTTAACTGTTTTAAGAGCATGCCCTATTTTGTATTAATTCCGTCATATACTTATTATCCACGGTACGGAATATTTGAGAAAATAACTTTTCCCTTAGCATCTTCAACATTTAATTTTTCCAGTTCCTCAACAAGTGCTTGATATATAGGTATTGCATATTGTGTCGGACCGATAATAATATGATCTAATATTTCATTAACCGAGAACCCATCACCATCCGTTTGTAACTTCTCAGATAAAGGAATTTTTTGGACAGGCTGAGGCATACCATTTAAATCTATTATATCTTTCTTGATTCCCTTAGCCTTTTCAAATGATATAACTCTCCATTCTTTTTCTTCACAAAATGCTGGATGCTTTATTGATAAAATCAATACTTCTAACCATCTCTTTAAAAGTTCCATTATTTCTTTACGTGGGATATTTTTAAAATTTATTTCTTGTTTATTTCTTCCTAAGTTTTCCACCAAAGAATCGAATTTATTTTCTATGTCAGCTTCATTTAAATATGCAACTGGAGAGGTAGTTATATCAATCGCATCATACTCTGAATAAAATATATCTTTCTTCAGTACCAATGCAATACCTGTTCCCTTTCCATACCCACGCCACATGGACAGCCGACCATATTTATCTTCATTCTCTGGATGTTCAGAAAAACAAGTAATATAAGAGCGTAATATATCAAATGCACTTATATCATCCAATTTTTTCATTATTTCATTAAATATAGTGCTGTTATCACCAAATACTGGTCTAAGATCCGACGTTATCTTTTCTCCTCTATTTTGCCATAACTTAATAAACAGATCTTTTCCATGCTGTACTTCTCTAAAGTCATTCATACATGATACTCGACGCATCCACATTTCTTTATTTTGCAAGATTTTTAATCCCGCAGATGCCGATGTATAATGTACCAATTTATTTGTACTCTTTTTAATCTCTTCCACTCGTTTATGATAATCACAATAAAATATTTTATCTAATTTCTTAATATCCGATTCCATAACTATCTCTCCTCCCTTATTATCTACTTGAGACTTACCGCTTCTTTCCTGTCCCTCAAATGTTTCTCCTCCAGCACTTCATAGGCCGCCGTTTTGTCTATAATCCGGTGTATGAGTATGTCCATTTCGCTTCCTTTCGTGTAATCCGCCTGTACATAGTAGCGGATGCGTTCATCCCGGATCATCCGGCGCACCGTATCTTTGCTGGCCGTATTTTCCAAATCGTAGACGCCGACGGAATGGCCGCCCAGTGAATTGACAAGGCGCATACAGGGGATATCCGTGGCGCTGTCGCCAATGTATACGATATTTCTGAATGGGACGCGCAGCTCGCCTTTCGCGAAGTGGTCATTCACCGCATTGTCATTGATATCCAGGATCCCTTTCTCTATGCGGAAAAGGAACTGCGTCTTATTCGTGTAATTGATCACCTGCGCCGGCCAGCAGGGTTCTCCATGCTCATTGTAATAAAAGGAACTGGCGTAAATATGGGTGAAATCTTTCGCGATCGCCGTTCCCTCTATGATCTCCCGCAGGCCGGAGGAAATAATGTAATGCTCCACGAGAATGCCCCGCCTTTCCCCGTAAACATTGATCCGGCGGAACCATCCTTTAATGCCGTCGTACAGCCTGACTTTGCCGCCGTACTGTTTCAGCCGTTCCTTGTTCAGTATTTCTTTCCCTCTGGCGCTTTGAAGCATTTTATACATGTACGCCAGATTTTGATCCATGCAGTGGTCTTCCGCCAGCCGGTTCGATTCCGCCCAAAAGCTGTCCACATCATAATCCACGGCACGGATATATCCGTCCTGCATATTTTCAGGGGAAAGCGTCCGGTCGAAATCATAGCAGACCGCCAGCACAGGCCTGCCTTCTATTTCCCTGCGCGCTGTTTTCACGATATACACTTCCTTTCTGTCCGTATCTTTTAAAATCATTATACGACATAAAAATCTGAAAAGCCTCTCTTCTGTCAAATGTATTTTCTTGCAGCAAGAAAAAAGATGGTACTGCTACCATCTTCTCATGTATCATTTCCTGTCAATATTTTCCGTTTCAAAAAGTGCCAACCCTTTTTCAGCCAGTCCACATGTTCCAGCATGACCACATCCGCCTCATAAATCTTTATATCCTGCTTTTCCAGCCACACATTGAATAAACGTTCTGCAAGAAACCCAAACGCTCTTTTTTCATATACGCTGCGTCCTGTTAGATCAATCCTCTTTTCCAGCTCGGAAAGAATTGCAAAAAGCCAGGCACAATAGGTATCAAAAAGATTTTTCTTCATAACGAACATATTCAGTATATGAAGTTTCTTCCGGTTCATGACTTTGGAAAATGCTTCCGCATACGGGGGATACATTTCTTTTACTACCCGCTCCGCCTCATCCAGATCCGACTTGCAGTGGGCATGCTCGTACTGGCTGCGTACCGTTTCTATATAGTAATTTCTCTTTTTCGGCAGCAGCACATCATATGTCTGAAGCAAGTTTTCATAGTCTTCCCTATGGAATATGGCTTCTTTTTTCTTGTCTGTATTTCTTGTATGAATACTCTTGCCAAAGTATCTTCTGTAATGGCAGAGACCGATATATTCGCAGTCCAGATTTTTCCATGCCCAGTAAAGTCCTGTCAGTTCGCAGTAACTCGGATTCTTAGAGGAAATATGATCTCCTGTATTATCCGGAAGATATCCCAGAGATTCTTTCCCTGCCGCCCCCACATGAAGCGGTACATATACATCGTCATCGGGCATCCAGTATTTTTTATGGGCCGCTACCAGTATCTTGATATCCACTTTATATTTCCCTCTTTGCCATGGCAAGTGCACTTTCAATAACGGCATCCATATCGTAATACTTGTATTCGCCCAAACGTCCACCGAAAATAACGCTGTTTTCCTTATCTGCCAGCGCCTTATATTTTTTGTACAGTTCCCCGTTTTTCTCATCATTCACCGGGTAGTAAGGTTCATCTCCCGCTTTCCATTCTGAACTGTACTCACGGCTGATAACTGTTTTCGGCAAGTCCTGTCCTTTGGCGTCTTTCCCGAACTCAAACCACTTGTGCTCTATGATCCTTGTCCACGGTGTTTCCCGGTCTGTATAATTCACTGCGGCATTTCCCTGAAAGTTCGGTATATCCAGCACTTCCGTCTCAAACCGGACACTCCTGTATTCCAATGTTCCCAATTCATAGTCGAAATAAGCGTCAATCGGCCCGGTATAAATTACCTTCTCCGCCAGACCATCCAATTCCACTTTATTTTTCAGATAATCCGTCTGCAAACGGACTTCAATGCCATCCAGCATATTTGCAACCAGCTTCGTGTAACCGCCGACAGGAATCCCCTGGTAAAGCGCATTGAAATAATTATTGTCAAAGGTCAGGCGTACAGGAAGTCTTTTGATGATGAAAGCCGGCAATTCCGTGCAGGAACGTCCCCACTGCTTTTCCGTGTACCCTTTGATCAGCTTTTCATAAATATCCGTTCCTACCAAAGAAATGGCCTGTTCTTCCAGATTTTTCGGTTCCGTAATACCGGCTGCCTTTCGCTGTTCCTCAATTTTTGCCGCCGCTTCTTCCGGTGTCACCACCCCCCACATTTTATTAAAGGTATACATATTAAATGGCAGGGAATACAATTCTCCATGATAGTTCGCCACAGGAGAATTGGTAAAACGGTTGAAAACAGCAAATTGGTTCACATAGTCCCAGACTGTTTTATTATTTGTATGGAAGATATGGGCGCCGTATACATGGACATGGATGCCCTCTACCTTTTCCGTATATACATTTCCTCCGATGTGGCAGCGCTTATCCACCACAAGAACTTTCTTCCCCGCCCTCACTGCTTCACGGGCAAATACCGCGCCGAATAGGCCGGCACCGACAATCAGATAATCATACCTTCCCATAAGTTTATTTATATCTTTTTTATTATCCACGACAATACTAATGAAAAACCGACCTAATTAAACTTCCAGCAACCCCACAAAAATAGGGGCTACACGATTAATCTCCGCAATTCATCGGCCCCCCTTCCTCTCTATTCGATTACAAATATCCAATGCTCTCTCCAATGCCTGATCCATATTATAGTATTTAAAGTCCCCCAGCCTCCCACAACAAATTAAATTTTTTATACGATTTGCTAGCTGTTTATATTTTTTATACTGTTTTTGACTATCCTCTGTCAAAACTGGATAATATGGTTCTATACCATTGTTTTTACAATACGCCAAAGGACACTCTATTGCATAACTACTCCCATATTTATTTTGATTAGGAAGTTTTTTGTATTCCGTAATGCGAGTAAATCTTTTTTCTTGCGGATAAGCAACAATTGGTGCACATTGAAAGCTTTCTTTATCCGTATATTTCCAAATAAATTTTAAAGATCGATAAGGGAGTTTTCCATATTTATATTCAAAAAACTCATCAATGGGACCCGTGTAAATCACCAATTTGGTAAATTCTTTTCCCAATAAATAAACTTTATCTGTATCTGTATCTATAGATAAATATTTCAAAGCATCTTCTCTAAGTTTAATATGTATGTTAGGATGTCCTATAAGATTTTTAAAAAAATGAACATATGAATGTACCGGCAATACCTGATAAGGATCATCAAAATATCCTACATCGTAAGAAAGACGTAACGGAACACGCCTCAAAACACTAGGATCTATTTTCTTAAAAGAAACCCCCCATTGCTTGATAGCATAAGGTGCATAATCATTCTCCAATAAATACTCAGCATATTCTCTGATATCGGAATCCTTAATATTTAAAATATCAAAAATCGTAACACGCTCTCTATTTTTATATATTACTTTTAATTTCTTTTTCAAGATATATGCCTTTTGTGGTGGAAAAAATGTATCAATAGTCATAAAATTGAATGGTACAGGAGTGTACTTATTATTCCATATCGCACCACAAGTCAATTTGTAAGAATTCCAGATTTCATATTTACATATGAAATCATAGATATTTTTCTTCTGTGTATGGAAAACATGCGGTCCATATTTCTGAACTAAAAAACCATGATTATCAATATAATCATACATGTTTCCTGCCACATGATCTCGCTTTTCCAAGATAATGACCCTAAATCCTTTTTCCGCAAGACATCTAGCTATGACAGCACCTGTTAATCCACATCCTACAACAATCACATCATACAAATAAACGCACCATATTCCTTTTCGAATTCAGCCCAGCTCGGTAGGTTTTTATCTTTATCCGCCAAAATAAGTTTTCCACGTCCACCAATTTTTTCTAATGGCCACTTTACATTAAGATCCGGATCATCCCACTTAATACCACCATCATACTCTCCATAAAATTTTTCCGAGCATTTATAGGAAACAATGGATGGTTCCAATACCAGATATCCATGGGCACAGCCAGACGGCACTAAAATTTCGTTATGCTTTTCTCCAATCAGGTCAAACCCTAACCATTCTTTAAATGTTGGACTATCTTTGCGTAAATCCACTACCACATCATATACATGACCATAGATACAGCGAACTAACTTCGGTTGCTGCTTAACACGCTGAAAATGTAACGCCCGAATTACACCCTTATAGCTAGTCGTGTAAAATACTTCCGCCAAATCATAATAGATTCCATTTTGTTCAAAAACTTCTTTCGAATAATCCTTGGTAAAGCAGCCACGAATATCATCTGCATTAAAAGGTGTTATTTCAATTAGTCCGGGGATTTTTGCTTTATTGAATTCAAATTTTTGTACCATTTTTATCCTCCTCCTTCCACCAGTTCATCGTCCGTTTGCATCCTTCACCAAATGAAATTCTTGCTCTAAATCCAGTATCTTGCTCCGTTTCCTCGCAGCCAAAGGCATCTAAGGGCAAATCAATACCCGTAAAAGGAATATCGCCAAACTTAAATTCCAAATCAGGTGCAATAGCTGCTCGCATTTCAAGCAGGAATTTTTTCAATGCTTTTGCTTTACCGCTGCCAATTAAATAGTGATGGAACGGTTTTCCCTTTTCTCCAATTAGGCGAAATGCACGGGCTACATCATCGATATAGACAAAATCATAATTCTGAGTCCCCGCTGTAAATTGTGGGTCTTCACCAGCAATACACTTCCGAATAGTCGAATTCACCAGCCGTGGACTCCGTTCACCTGGTCCATATGCATTGGTAATTTTCGGCCATACCAAATCAATACCTTCCTTTACCGCCATTGACATGCACATCATATGGGCTGCCACTTTACCAGAACCGTAAATGTAGCCCGCCCCAGGTCTGTTTCCCTGCGTATAGATTGCTGCTATCGTTTCATGTTCCATAATGCTTCCCGCTGGCACAAAACGTTTACAGCCCAATCTTTTTGCCAATTGCAAACATTCCACAGTCCACTGCGCATTCTTTAACTGCAATGCCGTATCCGCCCTATTCACACCTGCACTGCCATTCCATGCAAAATGATAAAATGCTTCATATTCATTTATGGGAATCACTTCCCCCAATGCCTCTATATTCTCCAAGGAAAATGGGACGATGCGTACCATTTCATTAATCGGTATCTGGTCATAATGATTTTCTCTAGCCAGCGCATATACTTCATATCCCTGCGATATCAATTCTTTTACGACTGCTGATCCAACAAATCCATTAGCACCGGATACAATCGCTTTTCTCATTGCTTATCCTCCACATAAATACGAATCTGTCGATTCATTTCAGCCGGAATATCTCCATGTTTCAACCATACTTTTGTCCAAGCTACAGTCATGCCAATAGCATCTTCAATATGCCATCTCGGTTTCCAGTCAAAAATGGACTTGATTTTTGAGCAATCAAGCTTCAAAAAATTTGCTTCATGCGGCGCATTCTTTTCTGCCTGATTCTCCCAACTAAGACTATTTCCCCACTTCCGGCAAAACAAATTTACCAATCCACCCGTCGTTACGCAATCACATTCATCGGGCCCAACATTATACCAACCAGCATACTGCCCCTCTTCATACTGCTTTTGAGCAATCATCAGATAAGCAAACAGCGGCTCCAATACATGCTGATAAGGACGAGTAGAATACGGATTTCTCACACTGATAGAACTTCCCGATTCTATAGCACGAACACAATCTGGGATGATTCTGTCGTTTGCGAAATCGCCTCCGCCGATGACATTCCCCGCCCGGGCAGTAGAAATCGCAACACGACCATCTGCAAAGAAACTATTCTTATAGGAATGTGTTACCAGTTCTGAGCAGGACTTCGAATTTGAATACGGATCAAAACCGTCAAGTGGTTCATTTTCCCGATAGCCCCAGATCCATTCATTGTTATGATAAACTTTATCCGTTGTAATATTCAAAAAAGATTTGGCTGTGCTGGACTGACGTACACATTCCAAAACATTTACGGTACCCATGACATTGGTTTCATAGGTGTAAGCCGGATCCCTATAAGAATCACGCACAATCGGCTGCGCTGCTAAATGAAGTATGATTTCCGGCTGTGCTTGTTCAAAAACCGCAAGCAGTCTTTCTTTATCACGGATATCGCCAATTACGGAATTCATATGGGTATCTAAATCAGCCAGTGAAAATAGATTCGGATTCGTCGGCGGTACTAGTGAATAACCTGTCACTTCGGCACCTGCATTGATTAAAATGCGGCAAAGCCAGCTACCTTTAAAGCCTGTATGACCTGTAACAAACACACGCTTCCCTCTATAGAAATCAAGATTGAGATATTGCATCAGTCACTCCACACTTTCCATGGAGCTTTCCTTGCATCCCACAATTCTTCTAATTTCTGCCGATCCCGCATCGTATCCATGCACTGCCAAAAGCCATTATATTTATAAGCCATTAGCTGCCCTTCATTGGCGATGGTCTCCAGCGGTTCGCGTTCAAAAGTGGTTTCATCGCCGGCAATATATTTAAAAATCTCCGGTTCTACAATCATATAACCGCCATTAATATAGCCAACATCCTGTTTACTTTTTTCCCGGAAAGAAGCGATACAGTCCCCCTTGAGGTCAAGAATACCAAAACGGCCTTCTGGTTTAACAGCAGTCATTGTGCAGATTTTACCATGTGATTTATGAAATGCCAAAACCTTATCCATAGGAACATCACTCACACCGTCTCCGTAAGTAAGCATAAATGTTTCATTATTTACATAAGGTGCTATTCTTTTGATGCGACCTCCTGTCATAGTATTCAATCCTGTATCTACAACAGTTACTTTCCAAGGTTCTGCATGCTGTTGGTGCACAATCAACTTATCTCCTTGCGAAAAATCAAAGGTAACATCAGAAGTATGCAAAAAATAATCAGCAAAATATTCTTTGATTACATGCTGTTTATAGCCAGCACATACGATAAACTCATTAACCCCCCAATGGGCATATTCTTTCATAATGTGCCATAAAATAGGCATACCACCGATTTCTACCATCGGTTTGGGCTTAAAACGAGATTCTTCACTAATCCGAGTGCCAAAGCCACCTGCCAATAATACAACCTTCATTTTCTTCCATCCTTTCTATTCCTATCATCGTTTTACTAAAGAAAAATAAATTTTTTTTATGAAATCCCTTCGTTTTGATGCCTTTGGTAATAAAACATAACCGACATTTTCAAAATGGAGTTTTAACCATATAAGAGTTTCCTGCCAGAAGTGATAAAACCCATTTCCCGCCTCAGCGGTCTGCTCAAAATAGACAAGCTGCACTTCCTTTATCTTATATCTTTTCGTATATTGTAAGTGATAAATAAAAATCCCATACATAATTTCACCCAAATAACCCAATGTCCTTTCTAATTTATTTATATAAGTATTACGTTCCAATTCTTTTTCAAGTGCAAATAATATACCAAATTGAAATTCACACATTTGAAAAAATAACACTCGTTTCATAACATAACAATTATATCCACGATGCATGTTTCCTGATAAATAAGATTGTGCACTTTCATAATATTCAGGAAATAATTCTTTGATTTTCTCTAACAATATTAACAATACTCTTTTATCTAAAAACACCCCATCATGTGCCGCCCAGTGCTCAAATACAGTTTGTTTTATCCCCTGAGGTGTAGGAATAAACCTCACATCAGCAGCTTCATTAACCACTACATCATAGCTTTTTATAATTTTTTTCATCTTAATTTCATTTAATAAATCATACTTCTCAATAGATTTCTTATTAAGAAAAGATTCTGCAATCACATTCAATAGATTAGTCGGAAATCGTTTATCACTAAATGTTAAATAACGCCGATAATGACACAACCCATAATAATCCGCAACTTCATTCTTCCAAGCCCAATATTGCACAGTAAATTCACAATATGAATTCCTTTTAGAAGAAATATTATCTCCAATATCATCTCTTTCAATTTCACGTAAGTCTCCATTATTATAAATAGCACCACAAAGTACCGGAACATATATTTTATTGGAGATTCTTATACTATTAACATCAATCCTGCTAGAAACAAATATTTGTATATTACTAGAATTACTCATTCTGTATATTGCCGTCCTCTAAGTTTATAGTAAAATTTTCTCAGAAACCTATACCGTACTGTATCAACAGGGAAAACTTTTATAACCATTCTTTTTAACTGCGCTTTTCGTATAGGTGTAAATATCTTTTGTTTTATAGTCTTATGAAATATCGCCTGATGTGTACAGACTGTTGCCACAGCCTCATTCCGCACCATGTTAAATAATATTATTTCATAAAATGGCGTTTGTCGTGCAATATCCCAAAATTCATCCGCAAACTCCACCTGGGGATAATACCAAGGTTTTACATCTCCTGCATAATGAACAATGTAAGGTGCTTTTCTCGACTTAAAATAAGAATCTCGTACAGATTTTGGTGCATCAGCAATCGCTTCACTAATTGCCCCTTTTACCCATATCATGTGATTCCACCGGAAATCAATAAGCTTACTTTTCCCCTCTAGCAATATATTAAATATATCTTGATCAACAACTCTTAATTTATAGTTATTTATATAATCAGAAATTTTATTTTCTGTAATCAACTTCTTGTATTTATCAAAATTCAGTATTATTAGTCCTCCATTAAAACATTTATACGGATTTTTGATTTTTAAGTATTCTGTATAATAAGTATACGTATCTTTATTTTCTCTATCATTTAACCATCCCTGGAGCACTATATCATTTACTCCTCCAATAACATTCTCTCCTAAATCCTCATAATACAAGCGCGCAATATCCGTTTTTACTATCATATCACAATCCATAATTATTCCTTTATGATAATTAGGTAATAAATATGGAATTAATAGCCCGTAATATGTTTCTTGAGAAAGGCGCGTACTATTCAAATAAAATTTAAATGACCCCATTGCATCTGAGACAAAAAAGAATCTGATAGAAACATTATTCATTCCATCTTTTAAAGATAATATTTTCTTTTTGTTGTCTTCACATATCTCACGTTCAAACACAATAATATCATAATTCTTATCTAATGATCTGTTTAATAAAATAGACTTAATGCATACTGCCAAATAAGGTGAAAAGCTATCACTAGATGACAAAATAATAGTTACATTGTTTACTTCAAATGCCGGTTTAAAATTATTTCCAATTTTATGCATAAAATCCCCCATATAACCAAATAAATCAATTACTCATCATATATTTTGTATAGCTAGGATGAACAACACAAGGCTTATCATCCATTACTATTTTGCCATCTTTAATCCATATTGACCTGTCACAAAAACTTTCTATTTGTCCTAATGAATGTGATACTATGACGATAGTAGTTCCTTTACTTTTTATTTCTTGTAGCTTTTGAAAACACTTAGACTGAAAATGCATGTCACCAACTGCTAAAATCTCATCAATTAATAAAATATCCGCTTTGACGTTAATTGCCACTGAAAACGCCAATCTCATGTACATGCCACTTGAATAAATTCGTATGGGTTCATCAATATGCTCCTTTAACTCAGAAAAATCAATAATAGAATCGATTCTCTCTTCAATTTCTCTTCTCGTGAGCCCGAATATTGATGCATTAATATATATATTTTCTCTACCACTCATATCTGGATGAAACCCTGCCCCTAATTCAATCAGGCTTGCTACATGTCCATTCATATTTATCATTCCCGCTGAAGGATAAATAATTCGACTAAGCAATTTAAGCAGAGTACTCTTCCCACAACCATTCTTACCTATAATACCTACGGCTTCACCTTTATTAACTTGAAAACTAATATCATTTAATATCAACTTCTTCTTGCTTAAATTACGATTCCAAAATAACACTTTCTCTTTTAAATTATGGCTCTTGTCTTTATATACTTTAAAAGTTTTACTAACATGATTAACGCAAATAGCCTTACTCATAATTCCTCCGCAAAATCCTTCTGAAGCTTACCGAACAATAAAAAGCCACAAATAAAAATGATCAAACTCCAAAGGAACGCGTATACCAAATTTTCTACTACAGGCATTTTCCCATAATATAGTACATCTCTAAAGGAAATAATAATAGGAGTCATTGGATTTAAATATAATATTGCTTGATATTGGCTTGGTACAAACGACTCAGGATACATGACTGGAGTTAAAAACTGCCAAGCCATAATTATAATTCCTAGAATATGTTCTAAATCTCTAAAATATACGGTCAATGCGGATACAATCAATACTATCCCTATTACCAAAATATATTCTATAAACGCTATAACAGGAAGCATAAACCAAACCTCAAGATTAAGGTTCATGTGATAAAACAAAACAACTGCCAAAACAATAACAGAACAATAAATCATATTAATAAAATTACTCGTCACAACAGATAATGGTAATATTTCCCGCGGAAAATATATCTTAGTTACTAAACTTTGATTATATATAATTGATCCAGCGCCACTAAGAACACTTGTCGAAAAAAACATCCACGGAATTAATGCGACAAATAAAAATATCTCATAATTACTCACACCCATACGCATAATATTAGAGAAAACAATTGTATAAACCACCAGCTGCAATAAGGGATTAATAAACGTCCATAAGAACCCTAATATTGACCCCTTATATTTTCCTCTTAGCTCCCTTCTCACCATATTAATGAGCATTTCACGATATCTGTAAATATTACAAAACATTAACAACATACCTATCACCACTTCCGTATGGCTATTATTACAAATAATGATATCAGAATCAATTACCACCAAAAATCAAATTACAACTTCATCTGTTATCGCATGATAACATCAAGCAAATCACAATATCAACATGCACCATTTCCATTTATTACCACACTGACTGTCCGCCAGAGCATGACTATATCCAGCCATATGCTCCAGTTATGGACATACCAGCTGTCCATGCGGACACGCTCAGGATAGTCTATATCACTTCTCCCGCTTACCTGCCACACACCGGTAATGCCGGGAAGGACACTGTAGTACTCTTTGATAAATTTTTCATAGCGGGGCACTTCTTTTCGGACGATCGGCCTCGGTCCTACAAGGCTCATTTCCCCTTTTAATACATTGATCAGCTGCGGAAGTTCATCAAGGCTTGTTTTCCTGAGGAAGGCTCCGCTTCTTGTAATACGGGGGTCATTTTTCAGCTTGAAATCTCTGTCCCATTCTTCTTTTGCCGCAGGATCCGATACCAGAAGTTCTTCAAGCACTTCTTGGGAATTCACACACATGCTGCGGAATTTATAGCAGTCAAATTCTTTCCCATTTTTCCCAATCCGCCGATGCTTATAAATGACCGGTCCAGGCGAATCATGGTATATCCAGGCAGCCACTATGAAAAGGACAGGCAGAATACATATGCCGCCGATTATGGTTGCTGCGACATCAAAAAGCCTCTTGACTATCTGGTTCGATTTCCTTGCCAGATTATTTTTGATATGGAGCACCATGATTTTGGCATCGAAAAAAGACTCCGCTTCTATGTTGGACATCGGCACCCCCACCAGGTTCGGGATGACACCCACGTCTTTCACTAAAAACTGGGCCCGGTAAATGAGATCCGACAGGGCGGACTGGGACAATCCGGGCGCGGCAATCAAGACGGATTCCACACTTGTTTCCCGCACTACTTTTTCTAAATCACCGAATCCGCCAAGGATAGGGTAACGGCTGACATACTGTGTTTTCGGTTTATTATCTTCCAGAAATCCGATGATTTTGTACCCCATGCCGGAATCCTTCCGTATTTCCTTTGTAATGGCCTCTCCGGAAAGTCCGGCACCGAGAATAAGAATAGGAATCTGAAGAAGGCGGAGTTTACGAAGGATCTTATTTGTCAGAAAACGAACGAAACAGAGAAGTATAAAATTAAATAATACAAAAAAAATCACGAAGAGCCGCGATACTTCTCCCGCTACCTGGGCGATGAACATAAGGATAATGGAAAACACCGTTCCATACAAAGAGGCATAGAACAGTTTCTCTGTCATTTTATAAGTAAGCATCCGCTTGGTATACAGCCCGCTGTACAGGATAAAGGGCATAAAAACCAAAGGAACCCAGAAAAATATATAAGATAAGTTGATATGATATACGTTATAAGTCATCACGATGTTTCTGAGATGCAGTGCCAAACACGCTGAAAGGGTCAATGCCATATAGTCTCCCACAGCAAAGACAAGGCCTGCCAGAAGTTTCCTGTCCGCAAATCCGTTCATTTTTTTATGCTGCTTTACAGGCTGACTGTTTTCCTGTTTCATCCTCTACCTCAAAGAATAATCTTGTATCACTATAAATTTTACATTTTTTACAGTATAACGTATCTGCTTCACACACGCTACTAATGTACCGCCAAAGCTGTCTCTTATAAAATCGGATTCCGCGAATGGATTGCCGCTTCCTTGTATCTGCTCCGGCATTCACCGAAAGATACCAACACCGCGAAGATGCTGCAGAAGAAGTATCTATCGAACAGCAGCCTTAATCAAAAGGTTTTTGCTCTCCTCTCTTTTCTTGTGCATTATACCGGCTTGTTTAATATAAGAAGTCCGTTCCAAAATTCATAATAAGCATAAACTGCAAGATTCCTTTTTATTTGATTTTTCTTGCATGCAGCAAAAACGCATGATACTATTCTTTAACTTGAACGTGCAATAAACCCTATTCCACCTATTGCTGTCAAACAGTTTTTCACTGCCTGCTTAAGAGATGGTAACTAGCTACTAGCTACTAGCGGCTAGAAGCTAGCAACTAAAAGCTAAAAGCCAGCAGCTAAAAGCTAGAGGCTAAAAGCCGCTTTATCAAAGGAAAATAACATGAAATAAATTTTAATACTCATGAATAAAAAAAGACGGTATATCGTACATAAAAAGTACACCATCCTTTCCGCTGAATCAGCATTTTACAAAACAGGACATGTGTACTTTTTATAATTCCCCGGAAAGCGGTAAAAACATTATCAATCACCGTTTACTCTCCGCTATGTTTTACAGTCCGCTTTCTGCTATATCCCCCTCTTCTTGTGCGGCGCCCAGTATGCTTGCCAGGGTATAGAGACCCTTTTTGAATATCTTTTTTTCTTTCGCCGCCTCGCTGTACGGCAGAATACGGATTTCTCCCTTATTCATTCCGATAAGGGAAGCAATCTGCCCATCTAAGAGGGCTTTCACGGCTGCCGCACCGAGGAGGGAGCCGAGGATGCTGTCTCTGGCGCTGGGACGTCCGCCTCTTTGGATAAATCCCAGAATGGTAGTGCAGATATCTATATTTGTCCGTTCTTTCAGCCAGTCTCCCAAAGCTCTGCCATCGTCGGCGCCTTCCGCGCAGATGATGATGCTGTTTGTCCTGCCTTCTTTCATCTGCCCGATCAGGCTCCTTGCCAGCTTTTCACGGCTGAAGGGAACTTCGGGAACAAGGATGTATTCGGCACCGCAGGCAATTCCCGCATCAAGGGCTATATTTCCGGCAAACCGTCCCATCACCTCGATAATGGCTGCCCTGTCGTGGGCAGATGCGGTATCACGGATACGGCTGACCGCGCCCACCACGGCATTGACCGCCGTATCATGGCCGATGGTTTCATCCGTGCCGTGCATATCATTGTCTATGGTGCCGGGTATGGTTACAGTGGGTATGCCAAGGCTGGACAAAGCCGCCGCCCCTTGGACGGAACCGTCACCGCCGATGACGACAAGCCCTTCTATCCCGTGATTTTTTAAGATCTGCGCGCCTTTTTTCTGATTGTCTTCATCAAAAAAGGCGGGACAACGGGCGGTTCTCAGCATCGTACCGCCGCGGAGGACGATCCCGCCGGCATCACGATTCATCAGCTGTCGGAAATCTTCTTCCAAAAGTCCGGAGTACCCCCGATGGATTCCCACTATTTCGCAATGCAGAAAAATCGCCATCCGTATCACGCTTCGAATGGCCGCGTTCATGCCCGGCGCGTCCCCGCCGGAGGTAAGCACAGCTATTTTTTTCATAGTTTCTCCTTTAGTAAAACAGCTTCTAGCTTCTAGCTTCTAGCCTCTAGCTGCTGGCTGCTAGCTCCTAGCTTTTAGCTGCTGGCTAGTTATACCATCTCTTAGCTTCCTGTTCACGATTTTATTTATCACAGTAAAATATCACGAAAGCGTTTTTATTAAACCTGTTATCATTTTACCTATCTCATTACACTGTTCCATAACCGGTTGTGTTTCTTTTTCTGAAAGGTAATTAGATCTATTGCTATATACAATTGTGTTTCCACTTCATACAGTGATCCTTTCGCAATAGATAGAAAACGGATCATTTCTTTATCAGAATTCCTTCCATACCCTTCTGCAATATTAGATGGTATTGATACTGCTGCCCGTTGGATTTGATTAGCAAGTCCAAATTTCTCTTCTAAAGGAAATTTCCCTGTAAGATCATAAATTTGCTTCACCAGCTTGCGGGAGTTTTGCCAAACCATTAAATTCCGATAATTTGCCACGATAAATGTTCCTCCATCGCTTGCATCTTTATTATGAATTTTTATATCTCGCAGCGAATAGCTGAAAGCTCACAGCTAATTTAATTTCTTTCTACAAATTCCACATGATGGCGGTCAATGTACCTGGCCACGAGGAGTGCGGTCTGCTCGGGATGGGTATTTGTCGTGTTGATGACGAGATCGACGCGGTCTTTCCATTTTGTCCATTTGCGGAGCATCTGCCGGACGTAACCATCGACGTCGGAATAGTCCATAGTCGGCCGTTTCCCGACACGGCGGCGTACCCGCTCTGCCAGACGGTAAGGTTTGGCAAAAAGCAAAATCACAAGGCCATGCTCGGACAGCAGCCTGAATTTCTTTTCCGTCATGGGATAATTCCCGCCCATGGCGATGACAGCCTCATGATAGTACCGGACGCGGTTAATCAGCGCCATTTCCTTTTCTTCAAAGGCTTCAGCGCCTGCCGTGCGGTAATAGTCGGCAATCCTCATTCCTGTTTCCCGTTCCATCATGCGGTCGGTATCGGCAAGCTGCCAGTCAAAGCCGTCGGCGAGTATTTTGGCCGCCCGGCTCTTTCCCGTCCCCATAGGCCCGATCAGGACTATATTTCTCTTTTTCATACGTACCTCGGTTTCGGACGGCGCGGACTTCTACTTCATAGGCAAGAAGGTTTCCTTCCCGTTTCAGGGCGCAAAGCTCCGCCGCCGACCATCTCTCTTTGCTTTTTATTATACCAAAGGCCGCGGTGATTTGTGAAAAAGAACCTTTCCCTTTTACATGAAATACATGGAACTTTTCATTTCCTTCTTCCTTTATTTCTTCCACAGCGCAGCCGCTTTCCATAAAGGCGGAGAAAACCGTGTCTGCCGCAGTATCTTCGAGAAGAGTTTCCAGAAAGGGCATCCGGCTGCTTCTTTTCGGAAGTTTGGCCCGGTTTTCCAGAAGAGCGGTTTCTGTCTCCAGCCGGCGGATGTGTTCTTCCTTTTCCCCCACGGCAGCAAAAAGATACCAGTCGAGGAGAAAGAAACACAGCGCCAGCAGAAAGAAGGCGGCAGTGTATTTTTTATCATTCAGAAATTCATTGAGGCTCATGGCTGACCGCCTTTCCACAAAAGAGTGAACGCCGCCATTTTTAAGTTTGGTTCCCGTTTTTGCTTTTCGATATATGTTTTACCGCCCCAGGCCTTTTCCAGTTCCTTTTGAAACCGCATGGCCGTCACCGGGGAATCCGCCGTACCCGTGATATGGACCGTTCCTTCGCCGGCGTTTATTTCGGACAGGACGATCCCCTGCGGCGTGCACTCCGACAGTGCTACCAATTTTTGTTCCCACCGGAGATCATTTTCTTCCAGGGATTTCAATTCCCACAGGAGCTGATTTTCTTTTTCCCGTTCTTTCCGTTCCGCATCCATTTCGATGCGTACGGCGGACAGTCCCGCCAGTTTCGCTTCCGCCTCCCTTTCTTCAAGAAAAGTATATCCGAGAAGAATAAAACAGAGAATCCCCGCAGCGGCAAAGAGTGCCGACACCCCCTGGCCTGCGCGGAGCCAATTCACTTCACCGGCTGGAAGTACTTTCCTCTTTTTCCCGGCAAGAAAATCAATCTCTGCTCCGTCCGCCGCTTCCATGACAGGAAGAAGGATCGTCCACAATTCCTCTTCCATTTCTTCTCCACAGGCAAAAGTTTTTACAAGATGATCCTCTTCTCCGCTTTCCTCAGAAAAGGCTTCTCTTTCATCAGCCGGATCCGTAAAATCATCCGGTTCTGATTCTATTTCGTCCGGCAGGGATAAAGTTTTGATTTTTTCCCGCCATCTTTCCGCCAAATCTTTCCAGAAAGGAATTTCTTTCACTCCGCCGCTCATAGGGATGAAAACGATGTCCCTCCCTTCCATATCATAGGATTTTAAGAGATGACGGATAAATACTTGTAATTTTTTATCAGCGTCGGCTGTATTCAGTATCCGTGATTCCTGCACATGCTCTTCACGGAAGAGGAAGAGTGCAGACTTTCCTTTCCCATACAGATACAGCGGCCGCCGCGCCCGCGGAAGTTCCACCGCCGTCACGGGTATGCACCGGGTTATTTTTCTCCCCGTTTTTTCTGCCGCGGACTGCCAGCATGCCACCGAGTCTTCCCGCACTCCTGCCAGAGATACTGTCCAGCCGGTAATATCTTCCGAAAGCGCTTTCCATGAAAGCCGTAAATCCTCGCGGACGCCAAAAATCCTGTCCTGCTCCCAGTACATGGTTTCTGCCAGTTCTTCTTCCGTCATAGCGGGAAATGTTCTGCACGCCGTGTGAAGATCAGGAGAATTATAAATCAAGATTATCTCACGTTCCCCTATGCCGCTGAGGGAGGAAAACGCTTCCGCAAGGGATTCTTCCGTTATCTTTGGAAGCGCTGCGCTTTTCTTTACAAGGTACTTTCCTTTTTCCATTTCCGCCAGCCACAACCGCCCTGCCGCCGCCATGACCACGGTTTTTCGTCCTCCTGCAGGCAGGAAAGCCTTCACCCGTGATACTATGCCTTCTGTCCACAACCTCATCGGTCACTCTCCACGCTTTCCACCATGATTTTCCGTTCTCCACTGTCTTCTACAGTAAAAGTAATTTTCACAAAGCGCATCACTTTCGTTTGTAAATCCACACCGTCGGAAGAAATCTTTCCTTTCCATGTATTTCCCTCTTTCGTCACGGAAGAAATACGGACACGCGCTTCTCTGCCGTCTAAAGAGATGGTTATTTCTTTATTTTCTACAGGTCCCTGTTTTAAAGAGGCGAGCGCCCAGTTTGCTCCGCTCTCCGCCGCGTATATGGCAGACAGTCCGTTTCTATATGCCAGGCTCCCGCCACGCCCCCGCGAAAGGGAGAAGAGAAGCCCTCCCAGCACCGCCGTGAGCGCCGACAGAAGAAGCAGAAGCGATACCGCCATAAATCCTTTCCGCCTGCTCATTACTGCACCCCGTAAAAGTCACGATAAGGAAGGATCGCCGTTTTCACAGCATATACTTCTTTCGGATTCCGGCTTTCCATCCGGAAAGATACGTTCACCAGCCCTTTCGGCCGCACTTGAAATACGGATCCTTCTTCCGGCGGGAGGAACGCCGTCATTTCCGTGCCCCCCGTATTCTCTCCTGTCACGGGCTCACTCATGCCGTTATGAAGACGGACCTTGAGTTTTTCTCCCTCTACGAAAAAGCTGTAAGGAGCCCGTACTTTTTTCTTTTTATCCTTGCCATCCTTCACCCATATATACGCTTCGTACCTGTACACATTCCCACTCATCTGCGCCGCGCTTCCCCTGAGATTGTTCCGTATCTTCTCTATCATGAAATCGGCAGCAAAAACGGCTTCGTTCACTGCCCGCCTCCGCCGGTCCATAAATGCCATGGCTCCCGCCGTCTGCCCGAGAATTGGAAAAACAGCCGCCGCCAGCGCTGACAGGAGCAGAAGCGCCAGCAGGACTTCCATAAAAATGAACCCTTTCCGCTTCATGGCGCCTCCAAAAGCATGACAGCAGAAAAGGACGTGCCTGTCTTATCGGTGACAGTGCAGGAGACCTCCCGCATTTCCACGCCCTCTATCATTCGATGATTTTCTTCTATTAAAATATGGTACTGCCGTCCGTTCCGCTCCAGGTCTCCGGAGGGAACAGGTAGAGTGCCATCCAGACGGCTGTTATACTTGATCGTTTCCATAACTTCCTGTACCAGAAAAGCTTCATCCGCCTCAATCTCCATGGCCTGTTCAGAGCGCAGCGCTGCCCGAAGCATAAAAAAAGCGATCCCTCCGAGAAGAAATACGATGCTTACCGCCGATACCGCCCAAAGCAAGGCGAACCCCTGACGTTTCCGCATACATCCTCCCTGTCTGCAAACCGCAACCACTCTTGCTCAATCTTATTATCCGCTTCCGCGGCGCTTATCCTCTCACTCTTTCATAAGTGACAAAACGATGGACCGGATCTCCCTTCCCCATGACGGATTCCGTCTCTTTCCATTCTTCTTTGCGGAAAGAAGGAAATACCGCGTCGCCGTCATACTCTTTTTCTATTTCCGTGATATACATTTTATCCGCATAGGGAAACATGGCTTCGTACATCTTTTCCCCGCCGATGATAAAGTTCTCCCCTTCAGGAAGAGCAGAGAGCAACTCTTTTACAGTATGGAACACATAGACCCCTTCCGGCACGCTGTATGCCTTGTTTCCTGTCAGCACATAATGGACGCGGCCGGGAAGCACTTTCGGCAGACTCTCAAAGGTCTTTCTTCCCATGATGATGGGGCGTCCCATCGTGCGGGATTTAAACATTTTCAAATCGTCCGATAAATGCCAGATAAGTTTATTATCATTACCGATGACGCCGTTCGCCGCGCGGGCAACGATGATGGACAGGCTCATACGGAAACCTCCATGGCAATCTTTTCATGGTGCTTATAATTTTCCAGCACGATATCTTCCGGTTTGAAGTCGTAGAAATCATGAACATCGGGATTCAGTTTCAGGACAGGCGCATCGTAAGCCTTCGGCAGACGGGCCAGCTGTGTCTTCATAGCGTCCACGTGGTTTTTATACACATGGGCATTATTGATAACATGCGTAAAAAGTCCGACGCGGAGTCCGCTCACCTGGGCAATCATGTGGACAAGAGCCGCATACTGCGCCATATTAAAAGGAACGCCAAGACCCATATCCCCCGAGCGCTGGACGAGCATACAATTTAAGCGGCCGTCGTCGGAAACATCCCACATCGTAAGAAACGCACAGGGATACAGCGCCATATCGGGCAGATCCTTCACATTCCACAGATCTACCACCATACGGCGGCTTTGAGGATCTTTTTTCAACGTTTCCAGAAGCGTATCCACCTGATGATACTTGCCAAGCTGGTAGCCGTAAGCCTTTCCGATGGTGCCGTCTTCCCGCATCCATTCATCCCACACATGGCAGTTCCACTGCTGGAGAAGACGCACATCATTGGACTGTTTCTGCCATATCCAAAGGATTTCTTTCACCGATGTCTTGAATGCCACAAACTTGGTGGTCAGGATCGGAAACTCCTTTTCCAAATCAAACTGCATGATCTGGTGCGGCAGTTTATACGCCGGCATTCCCGTGCGGTTATCGCCTAAGCTTCCTGCGTCCAGTATATTCTTTATAATTCCAAGGTATTGTGTATCTGCCCGGCTCATGCGCCCTCCCTGATTTTTTCCATCGCAAATTTATTTTTATTATACCATGTCATTTACGGACGGCGTGAAGAATGTTCCAAGACTTCCAAATGGCGGAAGTGATCTTATCGGCGTCCCTCCTATAATAACAGATCCTTCACCTCCGTTCAGGATGACGATTAACGTTTTATACAAGGATCATATCATAAAAGAATATTTAGCTTGCAGCTGACAGCTCACAGCTGATAGCTTTTATCTTCTTACCGCTTTCCTCACCACGGGTATAGATCCTTCACGTTTGTTTAGGATAACGATTAACATCTCCCTCATTATAGCGCCTTACCGTATCCCGTCATTCAGAGCGGAAGTAAGAATGCTGTATGAGAAAACAGGGAGACGGCTATGTCATACGGAGCGAAGAATCTATTACTCTGATGACACCTTACCGTTTCCCTCACTATGACGCCTTGCCGTCCGCTGTCATTCTGACAAACATTCTTTATATAAAGTTATTTTTCTATAATATATCGAGATCCTGATAAACAGGCTGTACAAGCCATTTTCCGGAAGCGCCCATGATTCCCCACTTTCCCTTGGCTTTCACTGCGCTGTATCCGTGGCTGAACGGGCGTGCCTCTTCAATAAGGCCTTCTTTATCGGCAAACAGGATTTGTCCCTGGTCATTGATGACCTCGTAATTGCTGCTTCCCTGGTGCACCCATGTCAGCCGGTCATGAAGGAAAGGATCGATCGTCATGTCGGTAGATACGGAAAATACAGAATACCCTGTTCTCATATTGTATAAGCTGCGGACCCCATTTTTCTCCACGACCAGACGGTCGGAACCGGCAAAGGTGATACCATCATACCGGAAAGGAATCACCTGCTGTCCCGTTTCCACACTGAAAATCCCGCTTTTTCCGGTCTTTCCGTCTTTCAATACCAAAAGACCGTTAATCTCGTCCAAGTCGCCTACATCATAATCTCCCGGCCGGATAACATATTCTCCTTTCCGATTTACAAAGCCGGTTTTCCCGTCATTTTTAATGACTGTACCATACCAGGTCATGGGCCATACTTTATCATTCCTGCTGTCGATAACGATATTTCCGTCACGGTCTATGTAACCGCGCTTGGCTCCGTCATAGGTAAAACCGCCAAGACCGATGCCGTTATAGCCGAATCCTCCGTATATCAGGCCGCCGGTCACAAAGCCCAGCAGACTGCCCACATTGAAGCCTCCTACTTTACGGCGGTACTCGGCCAAACCGCCTTCATACGCATACATTTGATTGGACGGCGCCTGGAACAGTTCCCTGCCGCTGCCGTCAACAGCAACGATTTTCCCTTTCTCATTCTTCACGAAAGCACGGTCTTCACTGAACTCGGCAAGCACATCTTTATACCGCGGCGAGATGACCACCTTCCCCATGCCGTCTTTGAAACCGTATTTCCCTTTTTCTTTAAAGGACGTATAGCCGTCGCTGTCATAATACTCCCGGCTGTCTTCCTGCCCGGCAGCATCCGTCCTGCTCCGGCGGTCCGATTCATCGGCGGCCTCCGGTGTCAGCTGTTCGCCTGTTTTGGAAATGAACCGGGTGGTTTTCTTATCCACCATGACATGAATCACACCGGTGCGGTCATTCACATCCAGGATTTCCTTATAAGCAGGAGCAATCAGCTCTTTCCCATCTGTGCCAAGAATACCCCACTTGCCGCCGGATTTGCATTTCGCCAGGATCCCCTGCTCTATAATCCTATCATTTTGGAAAGTCATTCCTGCCCATGTCCCAATCGACTTGGGAACGTTTCGGTTAGGTACCACAAGCGGCGCCAGGAGTTCATTCAGCACCACGCCGGACTCATACTGATATTCCACCTTCTCATTAAGCTCCCGGTCTCCTGTATGAGGCAATCCCATATGTTCCATTTGCCGGCGCTGTTCCGCGGCCATATTCCGAATCGCATCACTGTCCTTTGTCTCACTGGAAACCGTTGTGCGCGATTCTGTCCGCCGGACACGCTCGGCAATCGTTCCATTCCTGTCCACTGTCGTCCGCGTCTCACTGTGGCTTTCCGCCGTTGTGCTTTCCGCCTGCACAAAACCCCCGCCGGACATAACAGCGCCGAAACACACCAATGCCGCCAAAATGTATCTTTTCTTCAATCCGCCACACATACAATGAGTCCTCCTTCAACACATCTATTTCTCAATAAACATATTATACAAAAACTCCTCTTTTCCCGCATCACAAATGATTTAAATCGTAAAAGAATATTTAGCTTGCAGCTGACAGCTCACAGCTGATAGCTTTTATCTTCATCATCGGCCTTCCTCAGAACACCTTCTTTCATAATGTAGTGGGAATCGGCATAGGGCAGCATATCCATCTCGTGGGTGACGACAAAAACCGTTTTCCCACTGTCTGCCGCCCGGCGGAGGAGCTTTGCGACGATATCCGTATTCTCTTCATCAAGGTCAGAAGTCGGCTCGTCGGCAAGAAGGATCCCTGTGCCCTGAAAGAGCGCTCTCGCGATGGCCACGCGGCGCAGCCCGCCGCCGGAAAGTTCAGAGGGATATGCGTCTTTCAGCTGTTCGATCCCCAGTTCTTTCATAAGGGGCAGGATGTCTTTTTCTTCTTTCTTTCCATAGATATTCCGGGGCAGACGGATATTTTCTTCCGCCGTCAGGCTGTAAATCGCTCCCCCTCCCTGGGGAATGACGGCGATATTTTCATTTCTGAACTTTGACAGTTCGCCGTCCGCCATGCGGTACAAATCTTTCCCTCCCGCCAGCACGCAGCCCGATGTCGGCTGAAGCAGCCCTGCAAGGATATGGAGGAGCGTGGATTTCCCGCTTCCCGATTTTCCTGTAATGACGGCAAATTCTCCGCTCTCCACCACCAGATCGGTCCCGGAAAGGGCATAAGTGAACCGTGCTTTTTTCGGATCTGTTTGGTATTGTTTCGTTACCTGTTCCGCTTCCAGACGCATTTATTCACCCTCCCTTAAAATCGTTGCAGGATCGACACGGGACAGGCGCAGCACAGCATATGCCGATGCCGCGGGGCCCGCCAGGCAGATGACTGCCATCGCGGCAAACGCCAGCCATCCCGTTTCCCTGATCCCGGGAAGAAGAAAGGGCAGTTTCAGTCCTGTTTCAATGAGCCCGCTGAAAGGAATCACCACAAGAAGGCCCATGAGTACTCCTGCCGCGCCGCCGGAAACGCTCAGGATAAGAGTTTCTTTCAATAAAATCCTTGCCAGTTTTCTTCGTGACGTTCCCATCACGCGGAGCAGGGCAAATTCTTTTTTCCTTTCTCCCACAAGGACGGAGAAAGAAACGACCAGAACGATGAACACCATCACCCAGACCGCCGCGAAAAGAAGGGTGATCGTTTTTGAAATCCCTGAAAGGCTGCCCGCTATTTCGGAAAGCATGTCTTTCATCTGGATTGCCTTCACACGGCGTATACGGAGATTGATATTTTCCGTCACTTTTTTAATGTCATAACCGTCTTTTACTTTGATGTAAACGGAAGAAATAACGTTTTCCACATCGCCTTCAAAAAGCGGATTCAGCCCCATCTTCGACGCCGCCTCAATGAGCGTCCGTATGGTCTCCGCTTTCGTATAGACCGCAGTATCAAGCCCCGTACCGGTCGCCGCCAGTTTTGCTACGATGCGGCAGTCTTTGTTGTAAAAACGGATCGTATCACCCACGTCCGCATTGACTGCCGAGCCCACCACCACATCGCCATGGGCAAGTTCTCTGCCGTAGCTTTCGCGGATCCACGGCTGGATAATAAAATCCGTTTCCGGCTCAAACCCGATAATCTGCACCGGAACGGAGCAGCATGAAGCGGAAAGGGACGCGAGAAAGATCTGGGGCGATACCTTTTCCACACCTTCGATATGGGAAATAAGCGTCATCTTTTCCCGCTCCATGTAAAAATAGCCCGGTGTCCCGTCCAGTATCATCGTTTTAGGATCTACTTTCCGCTTTGCCGTGTTCGGTACGACGATAATATCCGCGCCAAGACGATTTTCCAATGTCCCCAGACCGTTCTGAAGGCTCACGACTGCCATGGAACCGGCAAAAATGACAAAGGAAAGGAAAAAGGTAAGCACGAGGAGAGCCGCCGTCCGCAGCGGCCTGCGGGACAGATTCCTCCAGGGCAGCCGGTTAAGATCCATGGGCGGCCTCTTTCTTCACGACACGGCGCCGGAAAAAGAAATCACCCAGCGCCGCCGCGATCATCAATACCCCCATAATCAGAACAAAAGGCTCCATGACCGTATGGCACTGCATATGGTTTTTCATACAAAGATGAATAAGGCGGTTGGGAATCATCAGTAAAAGGACGGCATTGGCAATGACTGCCAGATCTAAGCCCAATTTCATACCATCATTTTTAAAAGCCAGATGAAGCAGCGAAAGAACCACAAGCACGATCCCCACGCCGAGAACCGCCTGTCCCGCCCAATGGCACACCATAAATCTGCCGTCCGGCATAACAGGGCATGATCCCGCCACCGTCTGCTCCCCGATGACAAAAAGAAGGCTCAAGACAAGCAGAATGAACCCTCCCGCATATTTTCTCATTTATAAGCACCCCGTTTCAGGTAAAATATGATAATGATAGATGTTTTCATTATTACCATAAGAAAAAATAAAAGTCAATGTAAAAAGCGGCAGCCCGCCGGAAAACGCCCGGCAGCTCCGCCGCCTTATCCAAACATATCCGATTGATTCTCTGCCCCATGATTTATGGAAGTACTTTATTTTCCCACGCAAAAGCGGCTGAAAATGGAATGGATCAGCTCATCATCCATAGTATCGCCCGTGATTTCCCCCATCGTTTTCCAGGCTTCTGTAAGATCGATGACGATGAAGTCCGCCTGAAGGCCTTCACGGACGGACGCTCTCGCGCGGAGGACATTGTCCAGCGCTTTCCGTACCAATTCCACATGGCGCAGGTTAGTCAGGAAGAGAATACGACCCGCGTCGGTATCCTGTTTTTCGGTGATCTTCCACAGCTCTTCCCGCAGTTCGTCCATCCCGCTCCCGTAACGGGCAGAAAGAGAAACGACAGGAACATGTCCCGCGATTTCCCATATATCTTCCGCCTTGACTTCCGGCGTGAGGTCATATTTATTTAAAATGACAATCGCCTTTTTTCCGACGAGGCTGTGAAGAATCTCTTTGTCTTCCTCATCCAGAGGCGACGAACCGTCAATGACCGCAAGAATGAGATCTGCTTTTTCCATGGATGCCCGCGCCCGTTCGATCCCGATCTGCTCTACCTTATTGTCCGTTTCCCGCAGACCGGCGGTATCCATAAGAAGGAGGGAAACTCCCGATATGTGAACCGCCTCTTCAATGGTGTCCCGCGTCGTACCCGGCACATCGGTGACGATCGCCCGTTCTTCCTGCAGAAGGGCATTCAGCAGGGATGATTTCCCCGCGTTCGGTCTGCCGATAATCGCGGTGCGGAGCCCGTCCCTGATAACCCGTCCCTCTTCGGACCGTTTCAGAAGCGCCGACAGGGATTTGTCAATTTTCTCCAAAGCGTCCCCTGTTTCTTCCATGGTAAGGTCTTCCAAATCTTCTTCAGGATAGTCGATAGTCACTTCCAATTTCGTAATGAGGTCTTTGAGCTCTTCCATAACCTCATGGACGAAACCAGAAAGCGCGCCGGACAGATGGCTTTCCGCCTGGGTAAGCGCCGCTTCCCCTTTCGCGCTGATAATGTCCATGACGGCTTCCGCCTGTGCCAGATCAAGACGACCGTTCAAAAAAGCCCGTTTGGTAAATTCGCCGCGCATGGCAGGAACTGCGCCGTTTCGCAAAGCAAGAGCCAGTGTTTCCCGAAGAGCCTCCGCCGATCCGTGGATCTGGATTTCCACCACATCTTCTCCCGTGTAGGAATGAGGGGCTTTCATGTACACCGCAAGACCTTCGTCAATCCGCTTTTCGCCGTCCATCACATGGCCAAAATACATCATGCGAGGCACAGCTTCTTTAAACGTTTTAATTTTTCCCGTATGAAATATTTTGTCCGCGATCTCCAATGCGGAAACACCGCTCAGACGGATGATGCCGATTCCCCCTTCGCCGGGCGCGGTAGCGATGGCGGCAATCGTTGTCTCTTCGTACATACTCTGCTCCTTCATGAAATAAAGGGATTTTTTCCATTGTACCATACATTCCCCTCTGCATCGAAAACGATAGACACAGAATAGTGCGGTGAAACAGAAAAGCCTCTTCTCCCGCTGCCATGGACGGTCTTTTTTTATTGGCTGATAAATGTCACTAACAAGGCATCATCCAGAACGAGTGTGAAGGATCTATGTAGTGATGATGGGGAGACGGTAAGGTATCATCAGGGTAATAGATTCTTCACTCTGTGTCATGTTGTAGTTTTTCCTCATTCTCATACAGCATTCTTACCCCCGTTCAGAATGACGAAGGACGGTAAAGCATCATTCAGGGTACTAGCGAAGGATCTGCTGCCGTAGTAGGGAAGACGGTAAGAAGATAAAAGCTATCAGCTGTGAGCTGTCAGCTACAAGCTAACTATCCTTTTACGATTTAAATTATTACAACAAGCGAGTATCCTCAATCGCACTGCGTGCGCCAGCAGCTCCTTCTGACGGCCGACTCCATGATCCTTGTATAAGACGTTAAACGTCATCCTGAACGAATGTGAAGGATCTGTTACCGTGATGAGGGGAAACGGTAAGAAGATAAAAGCTACCAGCTGTAAGCTGTCAGCTGCAAGCTAACTATTCTTTTACGATTTAAATCATTACGACAAGCGAGTATCCTCAATCGCACTACGTGCGCCAGCAGCTCCTTCTGACGGCCGACTCCATGATCCTTGTATAAGACGGTAAGGCGTCATCAGTATAATAGATTCTTCGCTCTGTGTCATGTTGTGATTTTTCCTCATTCTCATACAGCATTCTTACTTCCGCTCTGAATGACGAAGGACGGTTAAACGTCATCCTGAACGAATGTGAAGGATCTATTACCGTGGCGAGGAAGACGGTAAGAAGGGTAATAGCTATTAGCTGTGAGCTGTGAGCTGTCAGCTACAAGCTAACTATTCTTTTACGATTTAAATCATTACGACAAGCGAGTATTCTCAATCGCACTACGTGCGCCAGCAGCTCCTTCTGACGGCCGACTCCATGATCCTTGTATAAGAACGTTAAGGCGTCATCCTGAACGAATGTGAAGGATCTGTTATCGTGATGAGGGAAGACGGTAAGGCGTCATCTATGGTAATAGATTCTTCACTCTGTGTCATGTTGTGGGTTTCCCTCATTCTTATACAGCATTCTTACCTCCGTTCAGAATGACGAAGGAGGGTAAGGCGTCATTCAAAGCGCCAGTGAAGGATCTGCTGCTGTGGTGAGGGGAGACGGTAAGAAGATAAAAGCTACCAGCTGTGAGCTGTCAGCTGTGAGCTAACTATTCTTTTACGATTTAAATCATTACGACAAGCGAGTATCCTCAATCGCACTATGTGCGCCAGCGGCACCTTTCACATCTTATAATTATTTTTCTTATTTTATATGCCTGATGAGTGCTATAATAGAAAAAATATAGGTTTTATGAAAGGAGCACCATGTGAAAAATTACGCCGGTCCCGCAGAAATCATGTACCACACGGGGCTTTCTGCCGGCATGATCCGCGGCGCGAAGTACGCCCTTGTCCCCGGCGACCCGGGCCGCGTGGAAGGTCTTGCCAAAGCGCTGGATAGAAATGCCCTCTTCATCGCCTCGCATCGGGATTATACCTCATGGCTCGCCCGGATAGAAAACACGCCTGTCCTCGTCATGTCCACCGGCATGGGCGGCCCCTGCGTCACCTTTGCCGTAGAAGAGCTGGCCCGCCTCGGCGTGGAAACATTCATCCGCGTCGGTACGACCGGTTCGATTCAGGACGATTTGCACCCGGGCGATGTGGTCATCAATACGGCATCGGTCCGCATGGACGGCGCTTCCCGCGCATACGCCCCCATCGAATTTCCTGCGGTAGCTGACATGGATACTGTCCTTGCGCTCCGCGAAGCGGCAGAGGAATCGGGCGTCCCTTTCAAAACGGGGATTTCCATCAGCACCGACAGCTTCTGGCCGGGACAGGAACGGTATGACAGCTTCGGCGGCTATGTATTGAAACGGCTGCAAGGTTCTCTGGAAGATTTCCGGCATATCGGATGTACGAATTATGAAATGGAAAATGCCACCCTTTTCACACTTTGTTCCGTGCTGGGACTGAAAGCCGCTTCCATCTGCGGCGTCGTCGCCAAACGGACGGACAGCGAATCCGTCGCTCCTCATGACATCTATGAAAAAGCTGAACAACGCTTTCAAGACGTGGTAAAGCGGGCGCTGGAAAAAATGATTGCCCGCTCCCGATCCGGCGGAAATATTTCCTGAAAAACCTTCTTCTTTCTTTATTTCATTATTTTATTTGACATTCGTTTCCACTGTGTTATAATAATTTGCGAGAAAATCGCATATTTAGAAAGTGTGCTCCCATGTATATGACCGAACAGAGAAAAAAATTATTTGAATTTTTCAAAAGCCACCCTGACATGACCATTTCCGCACGGGATCTGGCGGCGCAGCTTGTCGCGGAAGAGCACGCGAAAATCAGCGTCAGCGCAGTGTACCGAAATCTCGCCATGCTGGAGCGGGAAGGGCTTATCCTCCGCTCACCGGGCAAAAACAACCGGGAAAATGTGTACCGCTATGTTTCACTGGGAGCCTGTGAGGACAAGCTTCACATCACCTGCCTGAAATGCGGCCGGACGACCCATATGACACAGAAAATTTCCGATAAACTTCTCAAGGACGTCCTCCGCGGCGACAAGTTTGACATTGATTTATCGAAAACGACGGTTTACGGCGTCTGCAAAGACTGCCGCTGAGAAACTTTACGGGACTGCGCACCGCCTTTAAAACGTGCGCTTTTTTATTTTCCATCATTAAAAAGGAGGAATCATGGCATACCGCAGAAAACTGACAGCGCTCTTCATCAGTGCCGCTTTCGTTCTCACTTTGGCTCTATCCTTCTTTTTCATTGCAAAAGAACTGTCCCATGACCACGGCCACGGCAGCGATCCCTGCCCGATCTGCGAAAAGATCGATTTGTGCCTCCGGACGCTTTCCGTCTGTTCGTCTGTCACGATCCCGGCGGATAATGGAGGATCCGTTTCCATCCCCCATCTTTTTTCCGCTGTTCTTTCCCTTTCCGCCGTTTCTCTTCTCACGGTTTCCTCCACGCTGGTCACCCTCCGTGTCAAGCTCACCGATTAAACCCGGCGCTTGCATTTTTATTTCCATTGTATTAGTTAGGAGGATTTCCATGAAAAAAATAATTGCCTGCCTGATGGCGTGCTTCGCCGTCTTTGCTTTTGCCGCCTGTTCATTAAACAAGAGCGGCACTCCCGATTCCAAAGGAAAAGAACCTTTGAAAATCATCTGCACCAATTTCGCCTCTTACGACTTTGTCCGCCAGATTGTCGGCGATAAAGCAGAGGTCACTATGCTTCTCAAACCGGGCGCGGAAGCCCACAGTTATGAACCGTCTCCGAAAGACATCCAGGCCATCGGCAAGAGCGATCTTTTCGTTTACACCGGCGGCGACTCCGATGAATGGGTGGACGGCATGTTAAGCTCCATAGACAAGAGCAAGCTCAAAACACTCAAAATGATGGATACCGTCAAACTGTATGAAGAAGAAATGTCTGAAGGCATGCAGGAAGAAGAACATGAACACCATCACGACGACAAAGATCACCATGAGGAAGATAAGGACCATCATCATGACGAAGACAAAGAACATCACCACGATGACAAGGACAACCATGATAAGGAGCATCATCATGATGACAAGGAGCACCACCACCATGACGGCGAAGAAGGCCCTGAAATGGATGAGCATGTCTGGACCTCTCCCGCCAACGCTATCCAGATCGTAAAAGCCCTCACCGAAACCATTTCCGGTCTCGACAAGGACAATGCCCAGACTTATCAGAAAAACGCTGAGGCTTACATTGCGAAACTGGAAAAACTGGATAAGGATTTCCATGACGTCATTGATCACGCGAAGAGAAAAGAAATCATCGTCGGTGACCGTTTCCCCTTCCTTTATTTCGCTAAAGAATTCGGCCTGACCTACTACGCCGCTTTCCCCGGCTGCTCCACTGATACGGAAGCCAATCCGGCAACTATTGCCTTCCTCGTGGATAAGGTGAAGGAAGACCATATTCCCGTCGTATTCCACATCGAGATGTCCAATGAACAGATGAGCAAAGCCATCGCGGAAGCCACAGGCGCGAAAAATGAGCTTCTGAACGCCGTCCACAACGTAAGCGATGAAGAATTCAAAAAAGGCGTAACTTATATTGACCTCATGAACCATAATGTGAAAGTTCTCAAGGAGGCGCTCAACTGATGAGTCTGCTTACATGCCGCCATCTTTCCGTATCTTATGATGGAAAAGCGGTTCTTTCCGACCTGAATTTCTCTGTCGATGAAGGGGACTACCTTGGAATCGTCGGTGAAAACGGCGCAGGAAAAAGCACACTGGTGAAAGCGCTTCTGCGCCTGAAAAAAATATCGGGCGGGGAAATTGTAACTGCCGACGGCTTCAAGCCTACGGAAATCGGATACCTTCCCCAGCAGACCCCCGTGCAGAAAGATTTTCCCGCCAGTGTCTGGGAAGTCGTCCTTTCAGGCCGTCTGAACCGCTGCGGCATGTATCCTTTTTATCGAAAATCAGATAAGGAAGACGCGGAAGAAAAAATGGAAATGCTCGGCATCGCCGACCTGAAGAAACGGTGCTACCGCGATCTTTCAGGCGGCCAGCAGCAGCGTGTACTCCTTGCGCGGGCACTCTGCGCCACGGGAAAACTCCTGCTCCTGGACGAGCCGGTGACCGGCCTTGATCCCATCATGACCGGTGAGCTTTACCATATTTTCAAGGACTGCATAGAGAAGTACGGCGTCACTGTCATCATGGTTTCCCACGATATCCGCGGCACACTGGGACAGGCAAACCGTATTCTCCACCTGTCCGGCGGGACACAGCAGTTCTTCGGGACGACGGAAGAGTATCTCAGAAGCCCCGTGGGGCAGAGATTTGCAGGAGGCGGGCTATGATGGATATCTTTATTGAAATGATCAGCTATCCCTTCATGGTGCGTGCCATCATTGTGGGCTGCCTTGTTTCCCTCTGCGCTTCCCTCTTAGGAACCAGCCTTGTACTGAAACGGTACTCCATGATCGGCGACGGACTCTCCCATGTGGGATTTGCCGCCCTCGCCATCGCTTATGCTTTCCACGCAGAGCCCCTCACCATTTCCATCCCTGCCTGCATCGCCGCCGCCTTTTTCCTTCTCCAGCTGAAAGACAGCGCGAAGATCAAAGGCGACTCTGCCACGGCTCTTCTCTGCAGCGGCGCTCTTGCCATCGGCGTCATGACGATTTCCTTAAGTACGGGAATGAATACCGACGTGTGCAACTACATGTTCGGCAGCATCCTTGCCATGAGCGCCGATGACGTGCGCCTTTCCGTCATCCTCGGCATCTCCGTCGTGCTCCTTTTCATTTTGTTTTATAACCGTATATTTGCAGTCACCTTTGATGAACCGTTCGCCTCCGCCACCGGCACACGGACAAGGCTCTATAATATGATCATCGCCTTTCTCACAGCCATCACGATCGTCCTTGGCATGCGCATGATGGGCGCGCTCCTTATTTCCAGCCTGATCGTATTCCCTTCGCTCACCGCGATGCAGCTCTGCCGGCAGTTCAAGACGACGATCATCCTCTCCTCCGTTTTCTCCGTGGCCACATTCATGGCAGGACTCACCATCTCCTACATGGGCTCGATTCCCACAGGAGCATCCATTGTCGTCACTGACATTGTCCTCCTCTTTATCGCCGCGGGCATACGGAAAATGAAAGAAGGCTTTTGAATGAAGAAAGAAATATGGCTTCTCTGCCTGCCGCTTCTTCTCTTAGGCGGCTGCGGCACACAGGAAAAAGCGCAGGATCCGCCGCAGATCATTACCAGGAAAACCGTGCAGGAAGCAAAAAAAGCGGAAACTCCTCCGGAGGCCAAGGAAACACCGGCGCCGGCAGAAACACCGGAGCCGGCTCCGCAGAAAGAAGAACAGCCGGCGCCTAAACCAGCTGCTCCTGAAGGGAAAAAATCGAAGTATCCTGTCTTTGAATATCCCTACAATCTGGAAACGGACCGGCAAAACTTTGATTACAACAACATAGACATCGTCGTCGGCGATAAGCGGTATATGACACAGATCAACGACTGGTTCATGAACTTCCGCGACTACAAAGACAAAACTGTCCTCATCGAAGGCTATTTTATTTCCATCAACGGCCACTACTTCGTAGGAAGAAACGGCCCCACCTGCCCTTACTGCACAGGCGGCTATGTGGATTTTGAATTTACCTCTGACGGCGACTTCACCGGCTATGAAGACGGCGTCACATGGATCAAAGTGTACGGCATCCTCCGCGAAGCCACTGTCCATCTGAACGACCACCTCACCGCCCCCTTCTACCATCTGGAAGCGGTGAAAGTGGAAAAAATGGATCAGCCGGGGATCGGAACCATCACCGATTAAACAAAGAAAAGAGTATCTTCACTCCTGCGCGGAGAAGATACTCTTTTTCATTTCCATATTTCCTTTTATGTCCACGTAAAAACGCCGTCTCCTGACAAGACAGCGTCTTTCCTCATAAGCACAGGAGCCCGCTCCTCTGCTTCCTGTAATATTTTGTTTTCCCCCGAATCAGCTCACCGCCGGGAACCAGCCGGCCGCCGTCACCGTAATCGGGGACATAGAGCAGATCCCAGCGCATATCCGGATCACCGCTTCCGATCCCGTACCCGTCAAAAGCGGCCATCTCTGCATGTGTGTAAATATCTGACACCGACAGTCCAAGCTCTTCCACAGCCCTCGCGCAGAACATCGCAAGCGCTTCCACCTGCGCCTCTGTCGGCGGCTCACACCCCAGATCCACACCGCTCGGCGCGTCATAGTAGCAGCATGCGTCACGGCAGCACGCCAGCGCCACACCGATCGACCGGCTGTTCCTGTGCCACGTATGCGCCAGGCACTCCGTGAAATCCTCATGAATCACATGGCAGTACCCGCCCCGGTCAATCACCACATGATATGCCAGGCACTCCACCAGCTGGTACGGCGCCCCCGTCCAGTGGCAGTAAATCCGGTCAATCCTACCGCGGGCAGCCTCCAGGCGCGTTCCTATTTCATCCAAAGTCATAATCCGTTTATCCATATTTTACGGAAAGAAATACTTCCTTCCCCTCATCACTTCCTTTTCAACTTCCTTACCAGCCCCGACAGCACCCCGACACCGGCATCATTCAGATTCTCCACGATACTCAGCATCTCCGACGCCGCCAGATAACTGACACACATTTCCATAAACAGGCCCGGCCGTCCCACGCTTGCCAGAAGCCGGTCCGCCACACCGCCGCCGACAGTCAGCAAAATGTAAAGCACCATCTTTCCGGCAAACTGCCGCTTCATCTGCCTGCTGGAAATCATTCCGGCCCGATGCGCCGCGGGAATCGCCAGAATGCACGATACCATATCACGATCCGCTTCCCCCTTCGCCGCCAGATACTTGTGGGCAAGCGCCATCCACTTCGTCACCAGATCAATAAACACCGCCAGCGCAAACAAACTGACCAGCTCCACAGGGAAAACCCCTTCCGCCAAAAGACCCGTCGTCACCAGCTTCACCTGCCAGTCCTCCACAAGCCGCTCCGAAGCCCGTTCAAAAGCCTCCATCCACGAACCTGCATCCATAGACCCTCCTTTCCGTCAAAAATAAAACTCCTCACAACGGGGCCGCTCAAAGAAATACGCCCCCACCTCATCCGGCCTGATCTGCAAAATCCGCATGGAATTATAAATATCCCGCTGGGAAAAATGAAGCTGATTATTCAGCCGCAGAGACAAAGACGTCTTGCTGATTCCCAGTCTTGCCGCAAAAACAACGTCAGACCCCAGCTTCTCACGAATCCGTGCCCGAAGCCTGATATAATCAAAATGCATTCCCAATCCTCACTTTCATTCAAGAAATATCCACTTCCGTTACAAGAAATTCCTCGTTTTTGCATCTTTTATAAAATATCGTTCCTTTTTATAGAACATATGTTCTATATTAATTTAAGAATAGAACTTTCTCCCCCGTCTGTCAATAGGCGTTTCCACAGCCCTGCGAACCCTATTTTCAAAAACGGACGGGAGAGCGTCCTATCCCAAAACGGAAAAGCCCGAGTCCGTAACCCGGGCCCTTCCCTGCCCGTCTCCGGCGAATTATTCGCCGTCAGTCAGAACAGCCACATCAGAGCGGCGGACAGAATCAAGCGCCTTCACCTGCAGTCCGGCGATCGCCTTCCCCGCATGAAGCAGCTCTTCATCAGACGCACTTTCCCTGATATTGTTAAAAGTCAGATTCTTCAAAGAACCGTCCGTATTTTCAACACGTACCAGAAGTCTTGTTTTTTCCACAGATTTGGAAACTGCCATCATTATCCCTCCTTTCCCTTTCAATATATTTCTCCTTATAGTTCGCTTTCAAAATTAATGAATTTCCTCTTCCGTAGTGGTTACCATGACCGCCTTAGCGAAAGAAGCCGCCCCGACGCCCTTGCCGTTTGCCAGCACCGGCATGATTTTTGCGGCCTCCGCCTGCACGGCGGACAATGCGAGCCCGTCCTTCGGATCGGCAATGCTCACAATAAGCTCCGTATTCGCGGAAGTCAGGAATTTAAGTTCCAATTTCTTAGCCATACTCTTTTCTCCTTTCCCTGTCCCCTCTCCGGAAAGGAACAGTCCTTAGCGCTGCCATTATAGTATCCCTTTCGAGTTTAAATTTGCTGAAACAGGAAAAATAATTTGAAATTTTTTTGAAATACTTTTCCTGCACTCCCATTTCTTCCCATGTTTATCCCAACAATGCAATAAAAAATACCGCCGTTAAGCGGTACTTCTTAATTACATTTACAGCACGCCTGCTGTGTCTGTGGTTCGTATATACTTCGCTGGAATCGGATGGTCCAAACGATAAATAATGGACATGGGCTGAGAACCTTCATAATTTACGAAATGAGCAGTTCCTAAAAAAGTGTACGGCATTGATTTTCCATAAGCATCTTTTTTACTTTTTCTCACAAAGAGGAACACAATATTTCCTTTTTTATTTTGCTGTATATACCTTTGCCCTGTTTTAGAGTGGTCAGAAGTTGTGCTTTGAGACTGCCAGTGAAAAAGTGTTTTGCTGATAGAATAATCTTCGTACAAGGTCGTGTCAGAAAATTCTTTTTCTGATTTATTCAGCGTCACCAGGAACACGTCGGTGTCCGTTGTGACGGAATCGGTATTCGTCATATTCAGGAATTTCACGCCTTCACGAATACTATTTGGCTTTTTAAACCCTAAGGCTGCAAAAATTTGGTCTCTTGTGTAGTTTGCATAGACGTCCAAAGGACAAATATAAGGAACACTCACTTTTTGGGGTACAATTTCCACACTTTCCCTCTGCATGGTAAGGAGACTTATTATTTCTTCTTTTATATATGTCACTTTGGATAATCGATGTACAGCATCCAAAGGAGCTTCCATTCCTGCATCCTCATGGTCTTTTCCCCATATCGTCCACTGCCACATACGGAGGTATTTCTTTTGCAAGGGTGTTAAGTATCTTTCTTCCTGATCATTGTCAAAAAGTGACAGCAAGAAGGAAATCCAGTCCGTTGAATCTATGGAAAGCATTCTTGGAACAGCTTTTTGAAGAAATGTTTCTTCTTCTGTTGTTTCAAAGTTTGGAATAATACCGGCGTCAGCACAAAGACGAGCATAGGTTCGTTTATCATTGTAAAAAACATGGGGCTCTACTTTTGATGCCTCAAAAAATTCTGCTGCTGTCGGCACTTTTCCTAAAGTCTCTCTCAGCTCAAGGACAAGTTCTTTATAGAAATCATAACGGCTAAGCTGTTTCTTTATATTATCAAGAATCCGTTCCTGCGCAACTTTTTCAAGCTGAATGGCACAACCTTTCGGCACATGAGGGAATCCACCTTCAATTTCTTTTTTGATGGAAACATCTTTCTTCCCAAGGAGTGCCGTAAAACGACCTGCAAAATTATATTTCTTATTTGCCTGAGCCACAAAATCCAAAACAGTGAGGCAATCTTTCCCCCTATCTAATCGAAGTCCGCGCCCCAATTGCTGAATAAAGACGGTCATGCTGTTCGTCGGACGAAGGAAAAGCACGGTATTCACCGCAGGAATATCTACGCCTTCATTAAATATATCTACCGTAAAGATAAATTTGATGTCCCCTGTTTCCAATTTTCGTTTGGCACCATCGCGATCTTCTTTTTTTGAGTTTGCGTCAAGTGCTATCGACGGCAAATCATGTTTGTTCATATAGTCTGCCATAAAAGCGGCATGTTTTTGCGAAACACAGAACCCAATGCCTTTTACATCACGCAGATCGGCGCTATACTGCTCTATGGCGTTCATAATGGCATAGGCTCTTTTGTCTGCCCCATAAGAAGTCGTGTACAGGTCAGTAAGCTCTTTTATATCGTAATCGCCAGAAGTCCATTTTACATTTTCCAAGTTGGTGGTGTCCTGTACACCAAAATAATGGAAGGGACAGAGCAATCTCCGCTCAATAGCATCAGACAGTCGAATTTCCGCTGCCATACGATTATCGAAGTAGGTTAAAATGGATTTTCCGTCCATTCGTTCAGGTGTTGCTGTCAGTCCTAGCAGAATTTTTGGTTTAAAATGAGACAGCAGTTTTTGGTAGGAGTCCGCAGCCGCATGATGAAATTCATCGACAATAATCATGTCATAGTAGTCTGCGTCCATACGTTCCCAAAGTTTTTGACTGTTAAAGGTCTGTACAGAAATGAAAAGATGTTCTGCCGAGGTCGCTCTATTTCCACCCACTGCCAGTTCACCAAAGTCTGCATTTTTCAAAACTTGTCTGAAACATGCCTGGCTCTGTTTTAATATTTCTTCCCGATGTGCGACAAATAACAATCTTGTGGTCTGTGGCAATCTGCTTCCCATGAAATTTCTGTAATCAAAAGCAGAAATCGCTGTTTTTCCTGTGCCTGTCGCAGCAACCACTAAATTTTTCCAATGATTTTTCTGTTTTCGTTCCGCTTCCAACGCATCTAAAATAGCCTGCTGGTACGGATAGGGCTTGATGTCAAATTGATAAACGACCTGATTTTTTCCGCTACCATCCCGTCCTCGCTCGTGATCAATGGCTTTGATGAGCTCGTCTTTTTGTTCCACATGAAACTCTTGAAATTCGTCGGAATTCCAGTACGTTTCAAAAGTAGCCGTCATTTTTTCCATAATAGACGGCATATCCTGCTCCGTGATTTTCATATTCCATTCCAGGCCTTCCGCAATGGCAGCGTGAGACAAGTTGGATGAACCTATATAAGCTGTAGAAAACTGGCTGTCCCTATGGAAAATATAGGATTTTGCATGAAGACGTGTTTCTTTTACGTTGTAAGAAATATGAATTTCCGTATTTGGCAATTTGGCAAGTTCCACCACCGCTTTCGGATCAGTCGCGCCCATGTAAATCGTTGTAATAACTCTTAAATGCCCGCCTTTATTTGTAAAGTCTCGTAAGTATGGTAAAAGAAGCGCTAACCCCGAAAAACGAATAAAGGAAACGAGAAAATCAATTCTGTCCGCAGACATGATTTCTTTACGCAATTCAGAAACCATAGACGTATCGTTATGGCTGTTAGTAAAAAGGAAACTTTTCGTCAGCGATGTATCAGGAGATTCCCATTTCCTTGGACTGGTTTTATTTGCTACATGCTCAAGAGATTTTAAAAGAAACTGATTTTTCACCACGCTGTGACCGTGACCTAAATCAGGCAAACGTTCTGCAAGCATTTCTACCAGCTGATTTGTTAATTCTATTTCATCAGAAAGCACGGCTTCTGTATTTCTGTCTGCAATGTCTTTCAAGCAAAGACGAATAAGCTTTTCAAGGTATGACGATAAATATCCCGTCGCTTCATAAGCGTCTGCGTCATCTCGTTCTGCCCAAACTTTTTTCGCTTCTATCGCTTCCATCAGTTTGTCGGCAAATTCCTTCGACATGACTTTTTCATAAATGCCATCTTTCATATGTTCGATGTGTTCTGCCATTTCAATCTCCTCATCATGAAATCGTGTATGCCTTATTATACCAGGTTAATTGCCTGGAATTTCAGAAAGCACAAAAAAAGCAGCCATGATACATTCGCATAGCTGCTTTTACGCTGAAAAGAATTGTGCTGCGTACATATTTTCTATAGCAAAACTTTTTCCCTTTTTATGGAAAAACGACTTCGTACTTACACCGACACGTCGCGCCGGCCTGTCACTTTATAGAAAAGGAGCAGCGACAGGATGGATGTCACCGTGAGGATGGTGGCGTACGCGGAAGCGTTCCCGTAGTTGCCGCGGATGACTTCCGTGTAGATGGACACGGTGAGTGTCTGCGTGCTGTTCGTGTACAGGATGATGGATGAGGACAGCTCGCTGATGATGGTGACCCAGCTCATGATGGCGCCGGAAAGAACGCCGGGCATCATCATGGGAACCGTGATTTTACGGAATGTCGTCATGTCGGAGGCGCCCAGGGAAATAGCCGCTTCTTCGATGCTGGGACTGATATTTCCCAAAATGGCGGTGGAGGAACGGACGGTATAGGGCATTCTCCGCACCGCGAAAGAAATAATCATGATCAGCGCCGTTCCGGTAAGGATAATCGGCGATTTATTGAAAGCAAAGACGAAAGCGATACCGAGGACGGAGCCGGGAATGATGAAGGGGAACATCGTAATAACGTCAAGAATGCTGTTCAGTGTATTTCTTTTCCGCACGGAAAGGTAGGCGATAAGGACACCTAAGACGAGTACGGCAGCGATGGCGCAAAGCCCCAGGAAGTAGGTATGCCAGATGACGTCATTGTCCTTGGCAAAGAGTGTCGCGTCATAACTCTGAAGAGCGAAGCCGCCGGTAAATACCTGTCCTCCGTTTGTGGCAAGGAAAGAGGTGTACACGACGACGAACTGGGGAAGGATTGCCAATCCCACGGTCATGTAGACGGCCAGATGGGCAAGGATATTCCGCAGACCGCTGAGTGATTCTGCCGCCATGGGTTTCAGGGCGGTCATGGCGTAGGTATTTCTTCCCGCGAGAAAACGCTGGACGAAGAACATGACGATGGTGAGCCCGATCACGATGCAGCAGATGGCTGCCGCGAAGCCGTCATCCCCCGATACTTCTCCCATGAACTGGTTGTAAATAAGGACGGGGAGTGTCTTGTACCCCTCGCCGATGAGCATGGGGGTACCGAAGTCGGCAAAGACACGCATGAAAACGAGCATGGAGCTGGCAAGGAGCGTGGGCATGACAAGGGGCACGATGATTTTCCAAATGCGCCCCATGCGGCTGCACCCCAGGCTTTCCGCCGCTTCATTCAAAGAGTTGTCCAGATTTTTCAGCGCTCCCGATACGTAAATGTAAACGAGGGGAAATGACTGGAGCGTAAAGACGAGGACAATGCCGGCAAAGCCGTACACACCGCCATAATGGAGTCCGAAGGTGTCGTTCAGGAACTGGGTGATGACGCCCTGCCGCCCGAGCATCTGTATCCACGCGTATGCCCCGATGAAAGGCGGCGACAGATAGGAGATAACGATGAGGATATTCAGGAAACTGCTTCCTTTTATTTTCACGCTCCTCATGAGGTATGCCAGGGGGAGCCCGAGAGCCGCCGATAAAATCGTGGAAACGACAGTCACTTTCAGCGAGTTTACCATCGTTCCCCAATAGAATTTTTTGGCGAAGAAATGGGCAAAATTCTGAAGCGTGAGCACCCCTGTATCCCCATGAATGACACTCCGGTACAGAATGAGGAATATGGGATACATGATGAAAAGGGCGAAAGCCGCAAGAATGACGACACTGAAAAGGTTCCAGACAGTCAGATTCTTTTTCATAGTCCTTCCTCTCTGATCAATGTTTCTTCCGTTGCCCGGCGGAAGACATTGATCCGCCCGGCTTTGACGGTAAGCGTGACGGCGCTGCCGTCGGGAAGAATATCCTGGCCTTCCTGGGTCTGGAGAATCTCCAATTCCTGCCCGCTGCCGGTGGTGATGAAGTAATGGGTGGTAAGACCGAGGAAGACGGAAGAACGGATCACGCCGCGGATCCCTTCTTTCGTGCCGGGCTCCATATTAAATTCTTCCGGGCGGACGGAAATGATGACTTCTTCTCCGTCCTCCACGCCGCCTGATAAGTTATCCATGTCTACAAGCCAGTCTTCATTTTCTTTAAAGGAAATGCTTGTCTTATCTCCTTTTTTCACGATATGTCCGTCCAGCAGGTTGGAGAGCCCGATGAAAGTCGAAACGAAAACATTCTTCGGCCTTTTATAAATATCCGCCGGTCTGCCGATCTGGCAGATGACCCCGCCATTCATGACGGCGATACGGTCGGACACCGCCAGCGCCTCTTCCTGGTCGTGGGTGACATACACCGTGGTTATATCCACCCGGCGCTGGATCTGCTTGATGGCATTCCTCATTTCGATACGGAGTTTCGCGTCCAGATTGGACAGCGGTTCATCCATCAGAAGTACCTGCGGCCGGATGACGATCGCCCGCGCAAGGGCGACACGCTGCTGCTGCCCGCCGGAAAGCGCTGTGGGCATACGGTCTTTCAGGTGGTCGATCTTCACGATCTTCAGGATTTTATCCACCCGCTCTTCGATTTCCTTTTCAGGCACCTTCCGCATCCGCAGACCGAAAGCCACATTATCTTTCACCGACATATGGGGAAAAATGGCGTAATTCTGGAAGACCATGCCCATATTTCTTTTATCTGTCGCCACATCGTTGATGACATTCCCGTCGACGGAAATAGTACCGCCTTCGATGGAATTGAATCCGATAATCATACGGAGCAGTGTCGTTTTACCGCAGCCCGACGGCCCTAAAAGGGTGAAAAATTCGCCCGGCATAATATCCACGGACAGGCCGTTCACCACCACCGTATCCCCGTACTTCTTCACCACTTTGTCTATATTGATAGAAACACTCATAATAACCTCATAACCTCGCGCTTCAAGCGTCATCTATAAAAAAGAACGTCAGGCGAAATGCCCGACGCCCTCTGATGACCTGATTACTTATTACTGTCTGGAATTTTCCAGATGTTTATTCCATTCCGCCACGACTTCTTTCTTATGGGCAGCTACCCAGCCTTCGTCATAATTCTTGAACAAAGCGATTGTGTCCTGGGGTGTCATGTAGTCAGCAAGCTTCACACCCTTGCGGAGCGGACGAACGGTGAGCGTCTTTCCTGCCGCTTCCTGGATCTTCTGGGAAAGCATGAAATCGACAAATTTCTTCGCATTTTCCATATGTTTCGCGCCTTTGATGATCTGTACGGATTCGCCCGGGAAAATAGCTCCCTCTTTCGGGAATACGACTTCTACGTCAGCGCCGTTCTTCACATAGGTAGCAGCCGGATCTTCCCAGGTAAGCCCCACGGTATATTCGCCGTCGGCAGCGCCTTTATGGACAGCACCGGAACTGTTCAGGAATTTTCCGTCCACATTCTTAATGAAGTTATCCACGTACGCCCAGGCTTCGGGGGACATGGGATCTCCATCCTTGCCCTTGGCGTAAAGCATCGCCATGAGCACCTGGAACGCGGAGCTGGAGTTGGCGGGGTCGCCGCAGGCAATCTTGCCTTTCAGCGCCGGATTGAGAAGATCGTCAAATCCGGCAATCTTCATATCGCCCGCCAGTTTTTTATTAACGATGAAAACAGTGGGATCGGCAAACGCGGGAGAGAAATATCCCGTCTTATTTTTAGCGGCATCAATCATATTTGCATCTTCCGGGGATACATATTTCTCGAAAAGATCTTTCTGGGAATCCAGCATCGTCTGGTCCGCCGCCCAGAGAATGTCACCCTGGGGATTCTCCTTTTCGGACGCCACACGTTTTACGAGAGGACCCGTCCCCGCTACAATAACATTGACTTTAATCCCCGTTTCTTTTTCAAAAGCGGGAATGACAAGATTGTTTAAGCTTTCGCTGCGCGCCGTGTAAACGGTGAGCACCTTTTCCTCTGCGGGAGCTGCCTTGGCAGTATCCTTTTTATCTCCGCCACAGCCGGAAAATACGGAACAGAGTACGGCAGCGCACGCCACCGCCAAAGCCGCTTTCTTCAATCTTTTCATGATAATCCTCCTTGCCCTTCATCGTAAGTAAACTTCCTATTTAAATAATACCATGTATATTGTATCATTATTCATTCCTATGTCTACACCTTATAAGCACAATGTATAGCTTGCCTGCAACTGTATAGGAAATACTCATAGAGTGACCGACAGGCATACCGATGTGTGCGAAAACGGGTACGCAGAAAACAGGAAATATATGCTTCCATTATTATGGCAAAATAAAAGCGCCGATTGCCGGTCAGCGCCTGTATTTCATTCGGCAGCTCCTGCCGCTGCTTTTTCCTCTTCCCCTTTGGGAAACACAAGATTCAGAAGAACCGCCACGATGAAAACCACCGCTACACAGTTCTCTGCGAATACGCTCCGCAGCAGTTCGGGAAATATGCGGAAAATCTGCGGTGTCTGCGTGAATCCCAGTCCGATGGAAAGAGACAGGGCGGCAATACTCATATTTCTCTGGGAATATCCGCAGCGGCTGATCATCTGCACACCGGACACCACGATGGAGCCGAACATCATAAGCGTACAGCCGCCAAGGACGGCTTCAGGCAGTGACGCCAGAATGACCCCCAGCGCAGGAACGAGTCCTGCCAGAACCATGATGACGGCGCCGCTGGCGATGGCTTTCCTGTTTACCACACGGGTCATGGCGATAAGCCCCACATTCTGACTGAAAGATGTAATCGGCATACACCCGAAGAGAGAAGACGCGGCAGAAACAAACCCGTCCACGGCAATGGAGCCGGATATTTCCCTGTCTTTCGCCTCCCGATTGAACCCCATTGCGGCAAGCGCCGAAGTGTCGCCCAGCGTTTCTGTGGCAGACACCAGGAAAATAAGGAATACGGAGAAAATGGCGTCATAATGAAATTCCAGAGAATAAGGCATAAAAATCGGCAGAGACACAAGGGATACTTCCGTCAGGCGGCCCAAATCAACCATACCGTAGAAATATGCCGCGGCGTATCCCACAAAAAGTCCGAAAAGGACAGATAACTGCTTATAGAAAGATTTCGCCCGGATATTAAAAATAAGACAGGAAACCAGAGTAATCGTACCGACAATGAGGAACCGGGCATCACCGAATTCAGGATGGCCGAAACCGCCGCCAAAAGAATTCGCTCCGATGGGAAGCAGTGAAAACCCGATGGCTGTCACGACAGTCGCCGAAACGATGGGCGGTACCAGTTTCCGCCACCATGACGCGCCAAGGCCGAGGATCCCCTCCAGAACCCCTCCCACAAGGACAGCGCCGAGAATAGCACCGTAGCCGTATTTCAATCCGATCACACAAAAAACAGAAACAAAGGTAAAGCTGATCCCCATGATGACGGGAAGTCCGCTGCCCAAACGGAAGACGGGATACATCTGGAGCAGGGAGCCGATGCCTGCAATGATCATGGCCGCCTGGACAACAGCGCCCGCTTCTGAGGCGGGTATCTTCACCACCCCCGTCACGATAAGAATCGGCGCGATATTTGCCACGAACATGGCAAGAACATGCTGGAGACCGAAAGGCACCGCTTTGCGGACAGATATTTTCCCGTCCGCTTCATAAATCGGATCTGTATTCATTACGGCCTCCTCAGCGGAACGTAATGACGCCTGTTTCGGCATCCATTTTTTCAATAACTGCCAGAGAGCGGACATCATATCCCGCTTCACGGAGCGCGTCGCCGCCGCCCTGGAAGCCTTTTTCGATGCAGATGCCGATGCCTTCCACAATACCGCCCGCCTGTTTTACCAGATCCAGAAGCCCGCTTACGGCGCAGCCGTTGGCAAGGAAATCATCCATGATGAGGATATGTTCGCCGGGTTTCAGATATTTCTTTGCCACCACCACATGGTTTTTCCGATTATGGGTATATGACATAACCTCCGTAGCAAACATTTCCTTATCCATATTGCTTCCCGCAGATTTCTTCGCAAAAACAACAGGCACGCCGAAGTACACTGCTGTAAGACAGGCGATACCAATTCCCGACGCTTCGATCGTCAGAATCTTGTCCACTCTCCGATCACCGAAAAGCTTTTTAAATTCCTTCCCCAGTTCACTGATAAAAGGCACATCGATTTGATGATTCAGGAAACTGTCCACCTTGAGCACATTCCCCGGACGGATCACCCCGTCGCTCAAGATTTTCTCCTGCAGTAAATTCAGCTCTGCCACCCTGATACCCCCTCCAAAGACAATACACACCCTATAATTTATTTATTATAACACAGCTTATAGACGACAGCTGACAGCTCACAGCTAATAACTTTTATCTTATTACGGCTTCCCTCACCACGGTAATAGATCCTTCACGTTCGTTCAGGATGACGCCTTACCATGGGTGCTACTTTATCGGCAGGCCTGAAAGTGGTTAGAATCCCAGCTGTGCCGTCTGTTTAACGTCATTCTGAATGGAGGCAAGAACACCTTGTGGGAAGGACGGGAAACGGAACGGTGAAACGGAGTGAAGAATCTATTACTCTGATAACTCCTTACCGCTTTCCCCACCACGAGTACAGATTTTTCGCACGGTTCTGGCAGACACACTGCCAGGAGTTCCACTTTTGCCGAAAAAAGGAGCAGGCACCATCAGCAGTGCCTGCTCCTTTCTTTTTGGAAGCTCCTTACTTCTTGGCAGCGAGAGCTGCTACCTGGGCCTTCAATTCATCCAGCTCCGATCTCATCTCTTTATTTTCCGCCTGCATCTTGTCATTTTTCTCTTTCAAGTCCTTAATCTGGTTCGCCATTTCCACTTTGGAATAACGGGTATAAACGTCACCGCGTCCCAGCTTCACAGAAATTCCTGCATTGATCATGTTCCTGTCATCTCCCATGGTCCAGCCGAGACTCATCATCGTTCTTTCGTTCGGCCGATAGAAGAGGCCTACCGCCGCAGCGCTGGCGTTGCGGTAATTGCCGAAGCCTGCCGCGATGTCCCACTTGTCATGGGGATCGAAGTCCAGCGGGTGGAGGGCTGCCAGCGCGGCGGCTCCCGCTCCCACTTTGTTAATCCGGGTGCCCAGTTCTCCTACCTTTTTACCCATGTTGTATATGTTCTGCGTATTATTCTGCACATCATTCTTTACGGCCTGGAGCTGGCTTCCATTGACAGCATCAGTGGAAGTGGCGCTTATTTCACCGGCCGCCACATGGGTAATTTTTTTGCTGCCTGCGTCAATGCCGCCTTTAGTCACAGACGGGCCGCCCTGGATAGCCAGTCCTTTGTTGTCCATCTTCGTATCACCGGTCTTGATGCTGCCGTCGCTGCCGAGATCAATATTTTTTGCCAGTTTCAGATTCAGTTTGCCATTTTCGGAAACGACACCGATATTATTGGCTGCTGCCACTTCTGTCGCGCCGCCGGTAATCTGCAGTGTTTCACCTGAATTTTTAGTAATGGCGCTGCCCGTGTCTCCCGCAAAGGTCAGGCTGCCGGTTCCGCCGCTCCCTACGAGACCGCTCACATCGACTTCATAGTTCTTGGACGGATCATTCTGTGTAAATTTGATTTTCTTCGTGGCTGCATCGTAGGTACCGCCCGTCGTATAGGTATCCTTGGCGGAGACTTTGTATGTATTTGTCGTGGAATCATGAGTAACGGTCACATTATCACCGGCCGTCACATTAGTCTTAGCTGCTGCCGCCGTGGCTTCTACTTTCTTCAGCTGTGCCACGTTGACCGCATCGGTGTCCTGTGTACCGGCCGCTACGTTCGTAATCTGGCGTGTATAACCTTCCGTCTTGTCCCCTACAGAAACGGCACCAAGAGTTGATTTCCAGGCAGCAGACGTATCTGTGGAAGCCGCCTGGGTAGATGGATCATAACCGCTCGCACCTGCTGCCGTGTCTGCTACACTCCATGCGCCAAGTGCAACTCCATGATTTGCCTTCGCATGAGAATCATAACCAAAAGCCATGGCAGTTTCTTTCTCCGCTTTACTATTCTTGCCCATGGCAATGGCCCAGTCCGCGGTCGCGGAAGCATTTGTACCTACAGCTACCGCTTCTTCGCCCTTGACTGTCAGATAATTCCCCAGGGCAAGACCTCTCTGTCCGCCGCCGCTATTCGAGCCGATGACTTTATTCCCATGACCGAAAGAGACCCCCAGATTTTCCGCTTCGGAACTGGTGCCTACCACGACACTACCGCCGTTTGCCGTATTTGTCATACCGACAGCCACGTTCTGATCACTGCCGCTGGAACTCTTGGTGTAAATCCATTTTGTCGGATCGTTCGGATCTTTTTCCGCCGTATAGCCGACCAGGTTCCCCACACCGATGACCGTATTCTGTTCCCCGAAGACTTTTGTCTCCTTATGGTCATAATTGTTATAATCCGTGCCGAATACGGCATTATGGACACCTTCCACTTCCAGATTCTGACCGGCAACGATACTGTTGTTTCTTCCGTTTTTATCCCCTGTCAGTTTGTTGTTATTTCCGACAACAGTGCTGTTCACCCCTTTCGAAGAAGAGGAAATACCGAGCACGATGCTGTCTTCCGCCTCGGCGCCGTCATTGTCATAGTTGCTGCCGGCTCCCGTTTTTGTAGACTTGGCGCTGTAATAATGCACTTTCGCCGCACCGGCAGCTGCCTGTACCTTTTTCAGCTGTGCCACATTGACGGCATCGGTATCCTGCGTGCCGGCTGCCACGTTTGTAATCTGGCGGGTCACTGCCGCACTGGTCGGAGTTGCCGCTTTACCGACAGAAACAGCGGCGGCCGTCGCTTTCCATGTTGCTGACGTATCTGCAGAAGCCGTATCGGTCGACGGATCGTAACCGGCAGCCCCCTTATCAACAGAGGCGACGGAATCCGCGCCGATCGCTACACCGCCGTCTTTTTCCACATCCGTATTGTAGCCGAGCATCACCGCATTGCTTATATTCGCCGTATGCGATTTAATCGGTACATCTTCCGTCACCTTATATTTCTTTTCAAGAATAACATTGCCCGAAGCATCTTTCATCGTATACGTTTTCTCTACAGTCTTCTTTTCCGTCGCCATGGATCCAAGGATTACATTGTTTTTACCGCCGTCTTTGTGGTGGTAATCCCCGATCACTACATCGGCCGTACTGCCGGACATATTATTCCCGGTCCCCATCATAGACATACGTTCCACATTCCTGCCTGTATTTCCATATCCGTTGATCGTATTATTGATGCTGGGTGTATTTGCTGTACCAGTAAGGATATTTCCGGAGCCGATGATCTGGGAATGGACAGCATAATCTGAGGTATTTCCGTTCCCCATGGTGACCACAGAGCCGCCGCCGGTCGACATGGCCAGCCCCATCGCTTTCCTGAGCTCATCATGACTTAACTGTCCGGTTCCGCCGGCATATCCCTGTCCCTCAAATAATATGGTATCACCCCAATATTCGTTCATACTGTTTCCATTTTCATCGGTCGGTGCCGTCCCGAAAGAATGCGTAACGCTATTACCCGCGCCGAAAACGAGTGCCCCATTGGCGCCTTCTGTTTTGTTCAGGGTACCGACGACGGTGTTTGCCATCCCATCACTCTGGTCCGCCTTATTTGACGCTACGGTATTAAGACCGCCATAGACAGAAGCCAGATAGCCGTCAAGGCCGGAATCGCCTGCCTCCACTATGGATTTGATCCCTGTCACGGTCTCCTGCCAGCCATAAGCTTTTGCGCCATGGCCAAGAGCCACATTCATTCCGCCGCCGGCTCCGGTCCCGCTCTGGGCATGATACCCGACAACGACACTGGCATGTTTCTGCTGGATATCGGAATCGGCCTTTTCTTCCGGTGTCATGGAACCGATAACAACAGATTCTTTAATCGCCCCAACTTTCTGGTTATCCCCGATCACGATACCCGCGCCGGGATTGACCATTTCATTATTATTCCCGATGACGGTCAGGCTCTCATACCCTTTCATATAGGTACTATTGCCTTCAATTTTATTTCCCTTGCCGATGACAAGGTCGGACACATTTTTCGTCCTTTCTTCCTGCTTCCCGGAAACCGTACCGGCATTTCTATCGGTAATCTTATTGCTGTCCCCGATGACGGTCTGGCTCTTGCTGTTTTCAACGGTATTCTGAGAGCCGCTGATTGTAACATTCATTCCTTGTGAAACGGTATTTCCGTCGCCGGTAACAAAGACATGGCTTCCCCATTTACCGATGTACTTACCCAGAGGCTTGCCATCCGCCATCGCCTGCGCCAATTTCTGCTGCTCCGAAGCGGAAAGTTGTCCGAACTGATAAGAATCGGACACATGGTTAAACGCGCCGGTCACGAAAGCGCCATTGGACTCCTGTATCGTATTGTTGCTTCCGAGTATACCGTCATTAGAGCCGGCATGGTCTTTCGTGCCGCCTTTATCAACATTTTCCGTACCGATGATAATGCTGCTGTTTCCTTTGGAAGCCCCCCGTTTTGATGCATCAGGAATCAGGCCGGATGACTCGCCGATAACGATACTTCCGGAACCGTTGGACTGGGCATTAAAACCCATGGCAACCGCACTATTTGCCGTCGCCTCTGCATTTGCTCCAATCGCAATGGCTCCGGTTTCTTTTGCCCCATCGTTGTTATAATTGACTGATGATGCATTTCCGCCTTTCACGGATACAAAATGAATACTGCCCGTACCTCCGGCAATAGCTTTCAGCTGCGCCACATTGACTGCATCGGTGTCATTCGTGCCGGCTGCCACACCGGTAATCTGCCTTGTAGCAGTACTGCCATTACCAACAGATACCGCTGCATGCGTCGCTTTCCATGCGGCCGATGTATTTGCAGAAGCTAATTTGGTAGACGGATCATATCCCGCAATATCCTTGTCAACAGAGGCAACGGAATCCGCGCCGAGCGCTACGCCACCGTCTTTTTCCGCATTGGCTTCCGAGCCGAGTATGACCGCATTGCTGGCGGTTGTAGTAATACCGCCGGCAGAAGAACCCATCACAATCGTATCTTTTGCATTGGAAATCGTGCGGTTCGTACCGATGACAGTTACACCGCTTACATTGGTACCTGTATTTTTATAACCGTTCAGTAAATTGTAAGCAGCCTTCTGCGCGGCGGTTCCTTCCAGAGTATTTCCCACCCCGATCAGCTGGGAGCGGTATGCATAGTCCGCTTTATTTCCGCCGCCGACAGCAAGGACAGCGCCGCCGGAATCATTTCTCCGTATCCCCTCTCTGAGTTTTTCCGCCAATTCTTTGGGGCTATTAGTCAAAAGTGACATGGGATCCGCTATATTGTCCACTGAATTGGTCACTTCATTGCCCGCACCGAAAACCAAGGTACCGTTTGCGTTATGGGTCCGATTAGCAGTCCCTACGACCGCATTGGCGATTCCCGATACACTGCTGCCCGCCGTTTTTGATTCAATGCTGTTAAAGGATCCGTTGATGACCGCCCCGAAATTCTGGGCGGCAGATCCCTGGTTCGTATTTCCGTCATACGCATTCGTCATGATGGAGTAGGCGCCGGTCGTCGTCGCAAACGCACCGGCAGAATAACTGTTCAGCCCGACGGTGGTCGCGCCTACCAAGACGGACAGTTTGCGCTTTTCATCATCCGTATTGGAATTTACCGTGGTATCTCCCAAGGCGCCGACATACTTATGGTCGCCGATCATCAGACTGCCGCTGCGGGCATAAGTATTCTGCCCAATGGCAATCCCTGCCGGCAGTAAATGGTCTGTACGGGAAGGATCCGTCGAATGCATCCCGAAACGGAATATTTTGTCCTGCGTTCCCCACATGTTTTCTACAAAAGCATTCTTACCGATGGCAATACTGCCTTCCTGCATAACATAATCATCAATCTGGGCGTGATCGCCTATCGCAATGGCACCGTTTTTCGTACTGTTATTTCTTAAATCAATATCATTCCCGATTTTAATATTCTGATTCCCCGGTTCTACAAACGTATTGACCCCGTCAAGCGCCGCAGATACAGGGCTTACAGAAATCCCTGTCAATAAAAAAGCCGCCAAAACTGCTGCCAGCGTGTTTTTAGAGACTCTCACCCTCCCGCTTTTTCTCGCTGTGCCCGCAATTTCTGAAACGACGACATAACTGTTCTTCACTCGACTCCAAATGACTTTGTAGATGTGATTCATGTTTTCCTCCCATAAAAAAACAATTTAATTTAGAAACGCAATAAAAAGAAGCAACATCCCCATGCTGCCGATACTGCCTTCACACCACCTTTCCCCATGACACTTCATTTGCCTGAAAAGCCGGGTACAGAATCCGTAAACAGGAAAATTCCTGCCGGTTTCTCCCGCTCTTCTTTCAATACTTATTTTATTAAACAACCTCTGTTTTCATTATAACAAAAGATTTATCTTATTTCTATATAATATGTACTGTTTTACGAATACCTTTATTCACACTGCTTTCTCATCCACGGCAGAAAATCCTTTGCTGATGTTTCGTATGACACCTAATGGAAATCATATGCTTCGGCTTTTAACTCACAGCTCACAGCTGATAGCTTTTATCTTCTTACCGCTTTTCCTCATTACGGTAATAGATCCTTCGCTGCCGCTCAGGATGACGTCTTACGGCTTTCCTCACCATGGATACAGATCCTTTACATTCGCTTAGGATAACGATTAACGTTTCCCTCACTACAACAGCAGATCCTTTGCTGTTGTTTCGTATGACACCTAACGGAAATCATATGCTTCGGCTTTTAACTCACAGCTAACGGTTAACAGCTCACAGCTCACAGCTAACAGCTAATAGCTATTACCCTTTTTGCCGGCCGCTCCTGTCATCTGATATCTGACTTGTTTGTAGGTGGTGATGGCTTTTTCAAATTCCGCTTTTACAGCGGCAGGCAGGTTTTGGGATACGGTTTCGCTTTTCACCATCTTTTCCAAATCCCTGTCGGCACAGATGCTTCCCGCCGGCAGGTCCGCTTTTTTGGCAAGCCGCGCTCTTACTTTTTTCAGATAGAGGAAAAACGCTCTTGTTTCTATGTCTATGGACACCGTCTGTCCGGCCTGAATCGTTTCCTTTCGTACCGCTGTGATTTTCCCTTTCCGTCCGCGGACGGGTTTTGCCGTTTTGGGAATGATATGTTCTCTTTTTTCCGGCACTTTACTTTCTGTTTTTGGGGAAATACGGCTCCGTTCCGGATGGAGGGCCTGTAAAAAGACTTCCGCGTATTTGTCCGCTTTTTTCGGGCCGATGCCTTTCACACCGCGGAATTCTTCTTCGGTTGCAGGGCGGGTTTCTGCGATCCTCCGGAGGACTGTATCGGAAAGAATTTGTGATGTCGACAGATTTTCTTTTTTTGCCAAAGAGCGGCGGAGCCGTTCGAGTCTCTCATATATGTTTTTTTCTTCTCTCTCGTCTTTTCCCCTCATTTCTTCCGCTCCGCTGAATTCTCCAAGCGCCGCAAGGAAACGTTCTCCGTACTTCTTTAATTTGAAAGCGCCGATGCCGTGGACTTCCGCCATTTCTTCTTCTGTCCGCGGGAGGCGGGAGACCATATCTTCCAGGGTGGCATCGGAGAATACGACGAAGGGCGGGACGTGTTCTTTCCGGGCAATGGCAAGTCGGAGTCCGCGGAGTTTTTCAAAGATACCGCTCTCCGTTTCTGAAAGGATGACTTTCTTTTCTACCGCCACAGACGCCATAACATCTTCCGCACCGAAAGCAAAACCCAGTACCGGCGCTTTTCTTTCGAGAACAATTTCCGCTTTTTCCGTAAGATGCAGCAGGGGGGATTCGCCGCCGTCACGTTTGAGGTAACCATCGGCGATGAGGAAATGGATGGCGGTTCTCAAATGTTTGATTTTCGCAAAGGACAGTCTGCCGTAGGTGGGAAGGCTGTCCAGGTTCCGTTCCCTGATCATTTTCGTGCGGCTTCCTTTAAGGATATCCGCCACCACACCGGCGCCGTACCGTTCCTTGAGAGATCTGACGGTTTGGAAAATGAGAACCGCCTCGTCGGTGATATCCACCTTTCCTCTTCCGCTTTCGCAGTTCCCACAGCGGCCGCAGGTCTCATCAGCAGTCTCGCCGAAGTAATTTAAGATGTAATTCCGCAGGCAGCCTGTGGTGCTGCAATAGCCGTCCATGGCATAAAGGCGGTCATAGTCCATCCGTTTCTGGTCGTCCGTCTGGTTTCCCGATTCGATGAGGTAGCGCTGTATGCCCGCGTCCTGCCCGCTGTAAAGGAGGATGCATTCCGCTTTCGCGCCGTCACGTCCTGCCCGCCCCGCTTCCTGATAATAGGCTTCCATGCTTTTGGGCATCTGGTAGTGGAGGACGTAGCGCACGTTGCTCTTGTCGATACCCATGCCGAAAGCGTTTGTCGCCACCATGACATGGATGCGGTCGAAGGAAAAATCTTCCTGCCCTTTCTTCCGCGCGTCATCTTCCATGCCCGCGTGGTACCGCCCCGCTTTTATTTTCCGGCTTGCGAGCATTTCATAAATTTCGTCCACTGCTTTCCTGGTGGCGCAGTAAATGATGCCGCTTTCTTTTCCGTGGTTCTGCACATAGCGGAGAATGAAATCTTTCCGGTCCGCGCCGTGGATGACACGGAAGGACAGGTTCGGCCGGTCCAGTCCCGTACGGAAAACGGCTGCTTTCCCCAGGCCGAGGCTTCGTTTCATATCTTCTTCCACCAAGGAGGTCGCCGTAGCGGTGAAAGCGGTGACTACGGGTTTTGCGGGAAGCGTATCGATAAAGGTTTTTATTTTCCGGTAACTCGGACGGAAATCATGGCCCCACTGGGAAACGCAGTGTGCTTCGTCAATGACGACCATGGACAGGGGTACTTTGGACAGGCAGTCGGTGAAATAGGTGGGTTCCAGTTTTTCCGGCGCCATGTAAAGCAGCTTCAGACGCCCCCGGAACAAATCGCGGAGCCGCTCGATAGATTCGTCAAAAGGCACGGTGGAGTTTACATAGGACGCGGAAATCCCCTGCTCTGCAAGCGCTTCCACCTGGTCTTTCATGAGAGAAATCAAAGGAGAAATAATAATCGTACCGTGGGGAAAGAGGAGGGCGGGAATCTGGAAGCAGACCGACTTTCCCGCACCGGTGGGCATGACAGCCAGCACATCCCTGCCCGACAGAATGGTTTTGATGACATCTTCCTGCATAGGCCGGAATGTATCATAACCGAAATATTTTTTTAAAAGTTCCGCCGGTTCCATCGTTTCCTCCTTTCTTCAAATACTTTTCTATTATACCAGTTATTTCCCCAAAAGCGGCAAAATAAAAAGGACCGCAGCGGTCCCTTTGTTTCTTTATTTCAAAGCATATCTTTCTTCCACAGCACCAGCGCCGATACGAGGGTCAGCACGAGACCGAGAAGGGTGACCGCAGCAAATCCGATCTCGCTTGATTCCCACGGCACGGGCACATTAATACCCCAAAGGCTGAATATCAAAGTGGGCACGGCAAGAAGGATCGTCACCGAGGTGAGGAATTTCATAATCTGTGACAGACGGTTGGAAATAATCGAGGAGAAGGAGTCCATCATGGACATCAGGATGTTCGTGTAAATTTCCACCATTTCCAAAGCCTGTTTATTTTCAATGATGACGTCTTCCAGAAGATCCTCATCTTCTTCGTACATTTTCAGGAGTGTATGGATGGGGCTGTTGCGAAGACGCATGAGGCGCTCCATGACGTTTTCATTCGCATGAAGGGCGAAGTTGAAGTAGGTCAGAGATTTCTGCAGTTCCAGCATGCGGAAGAGTTCTTTGTTCTGCAAAGATTTCCGCACCTGTGTTTCGATGCCGTCCGTCTTTTTATAAATCTGCTGCAGGAAGTACAGGAAGGACGACGATGCGGTAGACAGTATCTGGAAAAGGAATCTTGTCTTTTTATAAGTCTGGAAAGAGGGATAATTATTATTTATAAACTTCTGGATCACCGTATTATTTTCAAGACACACGGTGACAAATACCTTATCCGTGATAAAAATCCCCAGCGGCAGTGCATCGTAAGCATCTGTTTCAAGGACGACAGGCGTATTTACGACAACGAAAATAAAATCGTCTTCCAGTTCCACGTGGGAACGTTCTTCACGGTCAAGAGCGGTTTGGAGGGAATCGACGGGAATGCCGGTAAGCTCATTCAGCTTTTCCAGCTCCGCCGCATCAGGAGCCGCGCAATTGATCCAAGACCCTTTTTCCATTTCCTCAAAAGCAACGGGACAAAGTCTGTGATTTTCATCATGTTTATAAGCGGTAAGCATCGGGCTCCCTCCTTTCCATATAAAAGGAAATACCGTCTTCTCCTGTATTTCCATAATAATCCTACCCTCTAATATAGTGATAAAGGGGAAATATGTCAATCAGAAAGTAAGGAACTCTTTTCATCCATCATAAAAGCGCGCAGGTCCCGCCCGCACGCTTTTACCTTTTCTTTCAAATTTCTTTTAGGCCTGTTCTTTCTTTCCGGTCACCAGCATCTGGACGATACCGACAGCAAATCCCACCGCAAAGAAACAGATCCAGCCCATGCTGTATTCCGCCAGAGGAAGAGCCGCGAGCATCGGTTCCACGGCACCCAGCTTCAGACCGAACCCGTGAAGCCCGTCACAAAGAGCGGGCACAGCGGTAAAAAGCGTCGTCCATACATATACGCAGCGGCGGCCGTTAAAGAAATTATGCAGGAACGCCAGCGCAATGAGGGAAATGGACATGGGATACAGGAAAAGCAGTACGGGAACAGCATTCTTGATGATCGTCGTCAGGCCGAAGAGCGCCACGAAGAAGCAGACAACGACCATGACGGTAACGAAGGTTTTTGAAGAGATTTTCGGCAGGAGCAGGTTAAAATAGGCCGCGCAGGAAGCCGCCAGACCGACACTGGTGGTCAGGCAGGCAAAGATAACGATCACTCCCAGAATGCCTCCGCCGGCGGCCCCAAAGTAGTGGAGCGCCGTTTTTACGAGGACGGGAGCGCCGTTTTCCTGCACACCGATGAGGGATACGGAACTGGCACCGATATAGCAGAGCGCCGCATAAATAACCGCCATGAAAAATGTGGAAATCAGACCGGACCGGAGCGTGTCTTTCGTAATCTGCGCTTCGGAGACCGCGCCGTACATCTTGACCGATTCCACCACGATAATGCCGAAAACAAGAGCGGCAAGGCCGTCCATCGTATTATATCCGTCAACGATCCCCTGCCCGAGAGCTTTCACACCGGTGTCATAAGCAGCTGCCGGTGCCTGCCAGCTTCCCATGGGCGAGGCAATGGCGCTGATAATCAAAAGGAAAAGGAATACCAGAAGGACGGGAGTCATGAACTTGCCGACCCGGGCCACCAGTTTGGACGGTGAAATCGCAAGCCACCAGGTAATGATAAAAAACACCGCGGCAAAAACATAAAGCCCCATGCTCCGCATTTCAGGAGGCAGGTACTGCGCCACAGCAATCTCATATGCCACCGTCGCCGTACGGGGAGCTGCAAAAAACGGTCCGATGGTCAGGTACAGCGCCGTGCAGAAGAAAATGCTGTACGCCGGATGAATACGCCCTGCCAGTTCACGGAGATTCACACCGGAATAGCAAATGGCAAGAACACCCAAAAGCGGAAGACCTACGCCTGTCATCAAAAAGCCGATTGTCGCGGGAATCGTATTTACCCCCGCGTTCTGCCCCATGAAGACCGGAAAGATTAAATTCCCCGCCCCGAAAAATAATGCGAACAGCATGAGCCCGATCGCGATAAATGCGTTGTTCGTCTTTTCCCCCATAAAAATCTTCCTTTCTTCTATACTCCAAAACACCCGGGAATTGCAACCGCTCCCTCAAGTAGATACACACTTTGTGTGCTATGTACGCAACATTATATCACACTTTCTGCTAATTATTAACCACTTTTTCAATATTTCCCCGTCTGCCTTTCGGCGGCCGCTCTTCCGTAAGAGACATGCTTTTCCTTGACCGTCCTGTTTTTCAAGATTATGATAAACATGTAATATATAAGGAATAATAAAGGAGAATCCCTATGAGCATAAAAGAAGAAGCGACAAAAATGAAACTGGCATCGCCCCTGATGGCCTCCGCATCTGCAGAAAAAAGAAATTCCGCGCTCCTTCACATGATTGAAAATCTGGAAGCAGGAAAAGAAAAAATATTTGCTGCCAACGGGATCGATCTTGCCGCGGCAAAAGCATCCGGACTCGCTCCTGCCGTCATGAAACGGCTGGCATTCGATGAAGGGAAACTGGCAGACAGCATCAGCGGCATCCGGCAGCTCATTTCCCTTCCCGATCCCGTGGGAAAGGTTACCCTTGCCCGCCAGCTTGATGAAGGGCTCCGCCTTTACCGCGTCACCTGTCCCATCGGCGTCATCGCCATGATCTTTGAAGCGCGCCCCGACGCCATGATCCAGATTTCATCCCTCGCGGTGAAAAGCGGAAACTGCGCCATCCTGAAGGGTGGAAAAGAGACGAAAGAAACGAACCGCGTTCTTTTTTCCATCCTCCATGAAGCCTCCACCTCCGCGAATCTTCCATCTGAAGCTTTGTTCCAAGCAGAACAGCACAGCGAAATAGATGAGCTCCTCACCTGCCGCGAATCGGTAGACCTCATCATTCCGCGGGGCTCGAATGCTTTTGTCCAGCACATCATGAGCCGTACAAATATCCCCGTCATGGGGCATGCCGACGGTATCTGCCATATCTATGTGGACAAAGATTATGACATGGCAAAAACCATCCCCATCGTCATTGACGCGAAGACCCAGTACACCGCTGCGTGCAATGCCGCAGAAACACTTCTTGTCCACCGGGATATCGCCAAAGACTTTCTGCCCGTATTGGAAAAGGCTGCCGGAGAAAAAAATATCCATCTCCGCGGCACAAAAGAAGCGGGAGAAATTATCCCCCTAAATATCATCGAAGACGATGACTTCCGTCACGAATACCTCGATCTCGTCCTTGCCGTGAAAATTGTCTCCGGCGTGGAGGAAGCCATCGATCACATCAACAGGTACGGCTCCCATCACACCGATGCCATCATCACGGAAAATATCAATACCGCCGCGCGGTTCATGCAGCTTGTCGACTCGGCTGGTGTTTACCAGAACGCGTCCACCCGCTTTGCCGACGGGTTCCGGTACGGCTTCGGCGCGGAAGTGGGCATTTCTACAGGCAAGCTCCATGCCAGGGGTCCCGTCGGATTGGAAGGGCTCCTGTCATACAAGTACAAGCTTTTCGGCAAAGGCCACATCGTTGAAGACTATGCCTGCCATAAAAAAGATTTCCATTTCAAAGAATTGTAACTTTGGGCAAGGCCTTCATGATCGATTTTTTCCACCGTCACCAATCCGCTTTACGACGGCTTTCCTTCCTGCTGCTTGCCGCCGTCCTGGGTCTTCTCCTCATCGCCCAGATCGCCGCTTTTGCGGCCGCCCGCATTTTCAGCTATGCCATGAACAGGCAGCATATGCTCCGGGGACATATTTCCGTTGAAAAAATCTCCGCCGACATCGCAGGCTATGTTTCTTTCGAAAACCTGCTCTGGACGGACGACCACGGCGTCCCTATCCTCTTTGTGCCTGAAGGGAAAATAAAAGTGCGCCCGGAAGATATCCTCCGGGGCAAACTGCGAGCCACCGCCATTTCCGAGATACGGCTTCACAATGCTTCCGCAGCACTCCAATTTGACAAGAATATGAATGTCGACCTTATCAATAAAACGGCCGCTGAATCCGAACCGGCAGAGGAACGCACAAAAACTCTCCACGAGAAAATCGCCAACTTCAAACGGAACGGACAGAAAATGAAAATGAATATCCACTTGGAAAACTGCCAGCTGGAAGCTTTCTATGAAAACAGGCACTTCCTTCTTTCCCATGTGGACATGCACCTGAATATCGACACCGACGATTCTCTTTTTGTCGACCTGTCCTCCGGCAAATTCGGCGGTACCGCCATCGGCGACAGTGTGAAGATTTACGGTGACATCGACATGAAGAGCGATGAACACACCATTGCCATGAATGTATCTTTTTACGGTGTCGACCCGGCATCCCTGGGACTGGGAAACAATATCCACGACAAGCTTACTCTCATCGCCGAAGCGGGCGGCCCCGTCGCTTCCCCGAAAGCAGAAGGAAAAATCACCATGGAGCAGCTCCATATCCCTGCCCTTTCTTTCTCTCATCTGGACGGCCATGTTTTCTACCACCATGGGAAAATGAAATTCACCGATGTCACGGGACGTGTCTACGGCGGCACAGTCAAAGCATCGGGAAACTATGACATAGACACAAGGGCTTACGATATCCACCTGGCAGGCAAAAAACTGGATTCCCGCTATCCCGCGAAAGACGCTGCCATTTTCTGCTACGTCGATTTAGAAGGCGACATCCGCTGTGACGGAAATCCGAAAGAGATCATCTCCGAAGGCACCTTTACCTCCGGCAGCGGTCATTACAAACTGATCCCTTTCAAAAAGATACAGGGCGCTTTCCACAACAGAGGAAAAGAGCTGGACTTCTATAACGTATCCATAGAGACCGCCCTCGGCACCTTTTCCACCGACGCTTTCCACATCAGGAACGGCAAACTCCAGCTGGGCGACATCACCCTCACCAATGACAGGGGGGAGGAAACCGATGTAAAAGGCGCCATGGAGCATGCGGAAAACACTTTCCGGCAAATAGGACAGGATATAAAGGAAATAAAAGAACAGATCAGCGGATTGAAACCGTAAGGGCGGTTTCCTCTTTCCCGCTCTTTTCCGTTTTACGCGCCTAGGCAAAACGAGCCGCTTATTTTCACGGCAAAACGCAGAAGGAATTCTTTGCCACTCAATACCGCACCTGCGTAACCGCTATAAAAATTCACCTATAATAAAAACTCCTGCAAGAAAGATTTTCCTTCTTACAGGAGCTTTTATTCTTTTACGCTTCGCCTATGATCGGTTTCTTTTCCGCCACACCCACTTTCCTCGGATAGGTTTTAGGCGACGGCGCGGTTTTCCTGAAGTAGAGAATCGTCCTTCTCTCTCCCGTAGGGAGCTCCAACTCTTTTCGCTCCATGAGCTCCGCTTTCAATTCTTTCAGGATCTTTCCCGACTGTCTGAGTTCCTCGTCGGCACCAGGTCCTTTCATCGCTGCGAAAATACCGCCTTCCTTCACAAAGGGGATACCCCATTCGGCAATGACGGGAAGCATCTTTACCGCTCTTGCCGCCACCATATCAAAGGTTTCCCTTGTCTTCCTCCGCCGTCCGCCTTCTTCGGCGCGAATATGGAGAATCTTTATATTTTTAATCCCCAGCTTTGCCGCGGCATTCTCTATAAATACAAGTTTCTTTAAGACAGAATCCACCAGCACGACCTGCATATCCGGCCTCAGGATGGCCAGCGGAATTCCCGGAAACCCGGCGCCTGTCCCCAAATCCAGCATACGCCCGTTCTTCGGAAAATATTTCTCCTCATACACGGTCAGCGAATCATAAATATTTTTGACCAGGCTTTCTTCTGCATCTTTGATTCCCGTTAAATTCATTTTCCTGCTCATGGCAATCACCATGGCATTGTACTCTGCCATTTTTCTTACAGCGTCCTCATCCGCTGCCAGGCCGAGCGTTTCCACTATTTCCCTGACGGTCATCATGTCTCCCTTGTGCGGCATACATCTCAAAAATAATTATTTTTTATCAGTATAACAGATTTCACGAAAAGAAAGCCATCCGCTGCTTTCCCATGCATAAAAAAAGAGACATGGGGAAAGCGGATGCTCCCTGTCTCTTCTTTCAGACAATTACTGTTTCTTCCTTTTCAGGAAAAAACCGCCTGCCGTCAGCGCGATGCCGATCCCTGCAAGAAAATTCCCTGCCATATGGATCATAAGCTCCCTTTGGTTATTGCCTGAAATAGCGGCGGCAGCTTCCTGCGCATTTTTCGCATTTCTGGCAATTTCCAGATTGGCGGCGCTTTGATCCGGATTAAGCAGCAGGATACAAACCCCTACCACCAGTAGTACAATCCCTACAATCAGCATGTTTTTTGGATTACGCATAATACCCTCCTTTCAATTTTTTATCATTATACCACACTCACGCTTCATGTCATAAAGTTTTTTAAGAACCTGATAAGAAAACTAATAAATTTTAAAATAGCTTTCTTCTGCCCTTTAATGATATAATGAAACCGTTTGTGGGAGATTATACTATAGAAACGATTTTATTTACAATAGGAGGCGATTTTAGTGGATTACACCCCCCATCTGACAAAACGAATCGGTTTATTTTTATTGGTACTGGCAGCGGCGATCATGATGCTGACAGGCTGCGGCGGTGGCGGCTCTTCTTCTAGCGGCGGAAAAGAAACATCTGCAAAGCCGACAAGCCAACTGGAAAAAATCAGCAGCTATGTAAAAGCCACCAACGGTTTCAACGGCCATAATGTAAGATTTGCCTTTGCCATCGACAAAGTCCTGGCGAAGATGAAAGCCGGTGAGGATCTGGACTTTGCCAGCTTCCCCGCTTATGACAGCCTGAAAGAAAACTTGACGGAAGCCAAAGCGGAAAGCAGCGGTTTCTCCGATATTGATGAAAGTACGACAGCCGTACTTAAGGTATTGGATGAAATGGTTCCCCTGACCGGCAAAATGGAATCTTACTATAAATCCAAGGAATATACCACGGACGGCAACCAGAAAGGCCGCGAAATGGTCGCCTCTTATCTGAAACTCTATGACCAGTTCAACACGGAATACAGCAAACTTGATAGTGCCATCAGCCGGCACAATTCCGAACTCCGCGACCTTTTGATAGAAGAAATGAAAAAGGACAACAAAGTCATGGCAGCCACTTATATGGAAATCGGCCGCGACATGAGACGGGCTCTGGAAGCTATCGACCCGGAAGATCCTGCCAAGACAGATAAGGCGCAGATAGAACAACTGCTGGGACAGGTAAAGGAAAATATGGAAAAACTCAAACCGGCGGAAGATGTCTCCGGTGTAAAATCTTTCAAAAGCTCTGCTGAACGCGCCATCGGAAGGATCCGTACCTATCTGGCAGGGGGCGGCGGCAATGACGCCTTCAATGACATGGTAGAAGCCTACAACGATTTCATCCGTGACAGTAACAGAATAGACGCAAGCGAACTGGATAATAAAAAGAAATAAGAAAAAAATTCTCCCAGCAAAAAATCCCCTTTTCTCAAAGAAGGGGATTTTTTGCTTCCTTATTTACATGCTCATCAGCCGGTCAAAAATAGGAATACCGGATCAAAGCCCCGACAGTCCCCAACCATAAAACAGCCATAATAACCTTAGCCCACAGATGTATATACAAAGGGCCGTCATGCCGGCGGAAATAAAGCAAATGGATGATCCAATAGATAAACAAAAAACAAAAGAAAGCACTGCTGGATCTAAACATATAAACGGCTCTGCCGGTACCGCTCATCATCAATGTAACAGATGCAAAAATAATAAAGACGGAAAATGCGGTCATCAGACTCCCGATCCCATATAACTGCCACTTTTCTCCTCTTTTCCAGGGTCTTTCTTTGAAAGGCATGTACCGCATATTCCCTCTGAGAAGATATTTATACTTTCGGTTTTTCTTATCCCACGTGCCCAGCCCTATAAGCAGGGAAGGAAGAATACAAAGCCAAAAGCCGAGCCCGAAAAAAGTGGCAGCTTCTTCCGCCAGCTGATCCATCCGCACCGTAGACCATATATCCGGATTGATTGCCGTCAGCATCAGGGGAATAACGATAATCCCAAAAAGGAACCAGTAGGCGAGATACCGCAGGCAGCCGGCCGCGCTCCTGTATTTCTCCCAATTTTTTATAAATTCTTTCTCCGTTTCCATAAATCCTAACATGATCATCCTCCCGTATCCTTTTATATTTTCACAATCAACTTTCCATGAAGCAGTACGCAGCTTTTCCCAGCGGAAAGGCTCCTATTCACATGAAAGCTGACTTTCCTTTTCCCGCATCCGGTTTCCGCCTGCCGTTTTTATTTCCGCCGCCTGTCATAATGTTTGAAATGATCGCGTTTTATTATGTAAAATACAAAATACATCAGCGCAATGGAAAGCAGTCCGGATTCCCAGCCTATGGAGGCAAAACTCTCTTCAAGAACGATCCGGCATTCCTCCATGCTGTGCCCGTCCAGCATATAATTGAAGCACAGCAGCCCTAAAAGAGCCATAACTGTATTTATGGATACAGCCCCCATCATTTTCACTTTTTCTTTCCAAGCCGCATTTTTCCCACCTTTTTCAAAAAAGCGGAGAAGAAAGATGGAATACACGGCAGGCACAATGATCAGAAGAAACCCGGCACCCCGATAAGTATGGGTGCGGCCGCTCCATAGCGCTTCCTGTAAAACAGTCCTGACAACCATGCTTTCCCGGCTTGCCAGAAAAACACCTGCCAGGATTCCATAGGCCAACACCAGTCCCAACGTGTACGACAAGACTCTGCTTTCCAATGTATCCAGGTACAGTCTTTTAAAGGCAAACAGCACCAGGCCATACATCAGAAGCCCGCTGTAAAATATCCATGAAGCCGTTTCTCCATCCATGCCCTTTCCTCTTTCTAATAAAATAAATTTCCGCCGCAGGACAAGACGTTTTACCCATTTACAGCAGCACTTCCCCGCTACCGTTTACGGCTGACCTTCAGTTTCTCATCCCAATCCTAAAATTTTTTCCGCCGCTTCCTGCAAATTATTATACACTTCTATCTGCCGCCTGTGTTCTTCCCAGGGCGGGAGCAGGTCAGGAATCATGACAGCTTTCATTCCCGCGCGCAATGCGCCTTCGATGCCGTGGGGGCTATCTTCAAAAACGGTACATTCTCCCGGAGGAATACCGATCCGCTTTGCCGCCAGAAGAAATATATCAGGCGCCGGTTTCCCTCTTTCCACTTCATCACCGCTCACAAGGGCGTCAAAACAGTTTTCCATTCCTGCGTTTTCCAGATTATTTTTTATCTGCCGGAGCGGACTGCTGCTGGCTACTGCGGTTTTGATGCCAAGCATGCGGCAGCGTCCGAGTATTTCCACCGCTCCCGTTTTGACAGGTACATCCTTTGCCAGATGGCGCAGAACCCTTTCTTTGCAGTCTTTCTGAATTTCTCCGCCGTCCTCCGTGTGGTAGTATTTTTCCAAAATGCGGTTCATCATTTCCCCGCTCGTCCCCGTGATTTCCGTGATAAAACTGTCTGCAAGGACAATCCCCCGCTCTGCCGCAATGGCTCTCCAGTAATTTTGAAAAATCCGTTCCGTATCAAACAGAAGCCCGTCCATGTCGAAAATGCAGCCGCTTACCATAATTTCCACCCTCTTCCGCTTGTCTCCAGCATACCACATTCCGTGCTTTTCACCATAAAAACCGTGACAGTCACCCGCCACGGTTCTTATGAATGTTGGAAATCATTTTATGACGGTCACGCGGCCCTGTTCTTTTTCATACTTTGCAGGAACTGTTCCTTTCAATTCCTCTTTAAGATAGTTTTCCACCGCTTCCGTATCCACATAACCGATGGCCTGGATATCCACAGCCCCCGGTTCCGTCAGTTTCCCGTAAGCGTCTCCGCCGCGGCAGATGAATTCTGTCGTAACAAGAGTGTAAACTTTATCCGCATCGAACGGTTTCCCGCCGACTTCATGGATAGTGACGCGGCTTCCCGGTTTGGCAGGAGCAAAATAGGTGGAATTTTCATACTGCTTCCCGTTTTCATAAGGCACTTTCGTATTCACAGTGTAGCGGATTCCCGACACCTGGGGGAAAGCGCCGATCTGGGACGGGAGGGAACAGGTCGCAGCTTCTATGATTTCCAGAAGCGTTTCGCCCTTAATTTTCATCACATAAAGCTGATTATTGTAAGGGAGCACACCGGAAATATTTCCTACGGTGATATTTCCTTTTTCAATAGACTGGCGCAGGCTGCCGCCATTGAACAGACAGCCGTCCACGCTGACGCCTGAAGCTGCCATTGCCTGCTGCGCCTGCCAAAGGTACGCATCTGCCACGAAGTCTCCCAAGTTCGTTTCATCCGTACGCACGCCGGGATCGCGGCTGCCATTCAAAAGCAACGGCGTTTCCCCCAGCTTCAACGCCATCGCATCGTCCACTTCCCGCTGCGTCTTGTCTACCAGTTCTTTGACGACAGGATCTTCTTCATTAAAATCGCCATACTTGCAGAAATTCTCCGTCCATTTATTATCCATGTGGGTAATGACGCCGATATTTTTCGTATAGTGTCCTGTCTCTGCAAGCAGCGCCCCATTGATATATTTATTTTTTGCCGTATGATCATGTCCGTCGATAAAAATATCAATGCCGTTTACATTCATGAGAATATCATCAGAACGGTGCCCCCTATTGGCATCTTCACTGCCCAGATGTCCAACTGCCACAATGAGGTCGCATTTATCCTCTTCTTTTAATTTCTTCACCAGATTCTGTGTAACGGCAATCGTCGCCTTATCGTCCAGAAATTTCAACCCATATACATTTTTCGGATTGGTCGTCACCACGGTTTCCGGCGTAGTGAGACCAATAATTCCGATCTTCACATCCCCTTTTTTGTATATGACAGAATCCCGGGTAAGCGGCCTTCCCGTCGCTTCTACAATGACATTGGCAGAAAGCATGGGAAACTTCGCCTCCCGGATACGCTCTGCCAGAACCTCCTGCCCGTAATCAAATTCATGATTGCCCAATGCCATAGCATCATAACCAGCGGCATTCATGAAAGCGATTGCCGACTTCCCCTTGCTGAAATTTACAAGATTATTGTCCTGTATGGCATCGCCGGCATCTACAAGAAGCACATCCTTTCCCTGTGACAGGTAATGCTTGCGCAGGGCGGACACGGTGGCCATACCGTTGATTCCTTCCGCCCGCCGGTCAAAACCGTGGGTATCATTGGTGTGGATAATAACCAGATTGGAAAAATCGGCAGCCAGCGCCTGTCCGCAAAGCAGCATGGACACTGCCAAAAACGCAGCCATCTTCTTTTTCATAATATCCTCCATTCCACCGCCCTCCGCCAGGCGGCATAAACGACCTGTAATTCCCCGCTTTCTTCGTATCTTACTTTATCCTACCGCTCTCGAATACTTCGTAGCCGCTCCTGAATTTAATTCGAAACAACGTTTCCCCGAAGCTCCGCTCTCCCCGCAGGGAAGCATAAATATAATAAGGTTGGACTCATCCACATAGAAGCGGTAAGGGCCGGGCATTTCTGCCGGACGATATCCGTCCGGAATGCAGCCGTCAGGCCTCTCCGAGATCCATACCCCATCCTTGTAAAAGAACATTCCCGCCCGGATATTCTTTTCCAGACTTTCCACGGTCATGAAACGTTCCTCCTCCTTGCGGGCAAGCTCTTTCCATGATACCCGCTTCCCCGTATTCTGCAAAAAGGTGAACGCTTCGTCCATATATACATCCAACTGGCCGTGAAGAATCTGCTTGACCATGACAAGAGAATAAATATTATCCCCGTTTTTCGTAATCATCGGATAGATCCATGTGCCCGGCTCTCCCTCTTTCTGATAGTCTTGATACGCTTTGTCCACATAAGCGCGAAGCTGTTTATTGACCGCCTTCGCCGCCCCGCTGCACTCGTTCACCGGCGTCCGCCCGTCTATAAAACTGACCGCCTGCACCTGGGGTACAGTTGCCTTAAACTTTCCCTTTTCAAGGGTATACTCTTTCTTCGGGATGAACAGGACGCCATAAACAGGTTCCTGCGCCATGGCAAAAGCACCTGTCATGAGAGCCAAAAGAAACACGCAAACTGAAACCAGCTTTTTCATTTCCCTCTCCTTTCCGCAATAACAAAAATTCAAGTTCATAAAAATAATACTGCCCTACCCTTAGTATACAGGAAATACAGAAAAAAATCAGTTAACAAAAGAAGACATTCATACCGTCCTTCCGTACCGTTTCCTGCGTCGCCCCATGCTTTAATACCGGACACCAGAAGCCCTTTCTGATTCCTATCATTAGTGAACGGGGGTAAGAATTCCGTGTGGGAAAAACAGGAAACGGAACAGTGGCACGGAATGAAGAATATTACCCTGATAGCACCTTACCGCTTTCCTCACCACGGGTATAGATCCTTCACATTCGTTCAGGATGACGATTAACGTCCCCCCTCATTATGATGACTTATCGTTCCCCTCATCATGACACTCTCTCCTTCAATCGTCATTCTGAACGGTGGCAAGAATGCTTTGTGGGAAAGACGGGAAGCGGCAACATGACATGGAGTGAAGAATCTATTACTCGGATGACATCTCTCACGGATTCTTTCGGACACCTTTGTCCTACTCCCTTTCAAATTTATGCATATGAAAAAAGACACCTACATTTGTAAGTGTCTTTTCCTTTATCAGCAGCTT